>BNJU01000780.1_pt1 | contig 157459 bp, 161 predicted proteins | sample 8539281 | NCBI WGS metagenome assembly BNJU01 (sample SAMD00202456, study PRJDB9452) | human saliva metagenome | isolation source: human saliva | place: Japan
CAGATGTAATACATCACCGTCATTTTAAGAGTACATCAGCCTTTGTAACATATCCGCTTCCGATAAAGGAGCTTCCTCCTGATTTGCGGCTGTCATAAAGCATCTCATCGTCAAACTTTGAAATATAAACCTTAATATTATATTCTTTTACCAATTCATTTACCGCCATTATGTGGTCAAAGTGACCATGTGTCAGCAAAATCGCAACCGGTTTTAAATTGTGTTCTTTTATTGTAGCTATAATATCCCCTGCCTGTGCGGACGGATCCACTATAAAACATTCCAGACTTTCCTTATTATATGCTATATATACATTGGTCTGTACCGGACCGAGTGTCAGTACATATACTCCGATTTTATTCATTAACCTGCAGTCCTTTCAATATCTATTACTCCGCTCACCTGTCGAAGCTTTCCTATAAGTGAGTTGAGTTCTCTCTTCCTTTATATCAAAAACAAGATTTATAGTTGAAATATCGTTTTTATTTGTACGAACATTGATAGATGTAATGGAAATATCATTTTCGCTATAAATTTTGGTTATATCCATAAAGAGTCCTGTACGATTGTGTGCAAAAATTTGAAGTTCTGTCTGATACTTCTCGGCAAGCTTTGAATCCTCAAACTCCTGCCACTCGGCAGGTATAATTCTGATTCTGTCATCTGAAGGTAGATTCATGATATTTATACAATCCGTTCTGTGGATGGATATACCTCTGCCTCTTGTGATAAATCCTACTATCTCATCTCCCGGTACAGGATTACAGCATTTTGAAAATCTTACCGCAAGGTCGTCAATACCTTTTACTGTAATACCGGACTTGGAGTTCTTTACAATAACTTCTTTATCACTGCCGTCACAATGCTCTCAAGTATTGCACTGTCGTTGAATTCCTTCTTTGCAATCCTGTTTCTCTCTTCAACCATCTTGTTGATGATTTGACCTTCTTTAAGTCCTCCATGGCCCAAAGAAGCTAAAATGGAATCCCAGTCTTTGATAGCATATCGCTTCATTACTTTTTCCTGGAATTGAGGTTTGTTTATCTCAGACCAGTTGATACCCTTTGCCTTACAGTATCTTTCAAGCATATCCTTTCCGCGAAGGATATTGTCCTCTTTTAATTCGTTTTTAAACCACTGCTGTATCTTTGATCTGGCCTGATTTGACTTTACGATATTTAGCCAGTCTCTGCTCGGCCCTTTTGAGTTTTGTGAAGTGATTATCTCTACTCTGTCACCGCTTTTAAGCTCGTAGTCGATATTTACAAGTCTGCCGTTTACTCTGGCACCCACCATCTTGTTGCCTACAGCTGAATGTATGGAATATGCGAAATCTATAGGGTTTGAACCTGCAGGAAGATTTTTTACATCTCCGTCCGGAGTAAAGCAGTATACATTGTCTGAGAAAAGGTCAAGGTCGCTCTTTATTACCTTTAAAAATTCGGCATTGTCGGACATATCTCTCTGCCATTCAAGGATTTGTCTGAGCCAATTCATCTTGGCATCTTCAGCTCCCTTGGCTACAGAGCCGCTTCCGCTCTCTTTATACTTCCAGTGTGCCGCAATACCGAACTCGGCGGTTTTATGCATCTCTACAGTTCTTATCTGTACCTCAAAAGGTTGACCTGTATCCGATATCAAAGTCGTATGAAGTGACTGATACATATTCGGCTTTGGCATGGCAATATAGTCTTTAAACCTGCCTGGAATAGGCTTATATATCTCATGCGCCGTACCCAGTGCAAGGTAGCAGTCCGTAACGCTCTCTACTATAATTCTGATGGCAAATACATCATAGATTTGATCAAGTGTCTTGTTTTGATTTACCATCTTTTTATATATTGAAAATAGGTGCTTTACTCTGCCGTTGATTGTAAATTTCATTCCTGTTTCAGATAAATGTTGTGAAAACTTCTTTATTATCTCATCAACAAATTGCTGCCTTTGTTCTTTTCTGAAAGCCAGCTTTTCCGATAAATCATAATATACATCAGGATGCAAATATTTTAATGAAAGGTCATCAAGTTCCACCTTTATCTTTGAAATACCCAGCCTTTGTGCAATAGGAGAATATATATCCATAGTCTCCCTTGCCTTTTCTTTTTGCTTTTCAGGCTTCATATACTGAAGAGTACGCATATTGTGGAGTCTGTCTGCCAGCTTTATAAGTATGACTCTTATATCCTTTGCCATAGCAAGGAACATCTTTCTAAGATTTTCAGCCTGCATCTCAATCTTGTCATTCTTCAGTGAGAGCTGTGTCAGCTTTGTAACACCGTCTACCAAATTTGCAACATCTACCCCGAACATATCTGCAAGTTCGTCATATGTTATGGCTGTATCCTCTATTACATCGTGCAAGAGCCCTGCAGCTATCGTCTCTTTGTCAAGTTCAAGCTCGGCAAGGATTATTGCGACACAAATAGGGTGAATTATATACGGTTCACCTGACTTTCTCTTTTGATCGTTATGTGCTTTTTTTGCAAGTTCATAAGCTCTTGTTATCATAGAGATATCATCTGACGGATGATAATGCAATATGATTTCAATAAGCTTTTTGTGTAAGCTTTCCGGTGATGTAAAATCAGCAGGCTTATCAATCTGAGTTTCTATATCTTCATTTAGAAAATTAAAATTGTCCTCTTTCATCAAACTCCTTACTCTTAGGCTAAATATTGCAACTTGTTGTATATTTGTCTAAGCTTTTATTATACTGAATATAATGTAAAAAAAGCAAAATAATAAAAACCGAAAAATATGATAAAATAAAAACCGACAAAAATATGCGGTCTTAATCGTTTCAGATATTATCTTCTTTTTTTGAATCTTACAAAGCTCAAATAAAACATAAATCGGTAATGCTATTATTATAAGTAAAACCATACCGAAAGTGTGTAAAGCCTTTCCGAAAGCCTGTGATGATTTACTGTTCTTAAACATATAACCCCCTAAAAGCTATAAATATTATTTTGCCATATTCACTTCTCTGAAAGCTTTGCCTTGCTTTAAAACAGGTGAAAACTTCTTGTATAAAACTATAGTAAGTGTCGATATCAAAGTACCTTTCAATAAATTCACAGGTGCCACAATCATAAGTGCAAATGTCTGAATATTGCTTACTGAAGGATTTATCGCACTTCCCATACCTATAATAGCATTTAAATCCATTCCGAAAAGTTGTGCAAACTTAGGTAAAAGGTAAACTGCATTAAACACAGAACCGAATACAGTCATTATAATTGTACCTGTGATACTGCCTACCAAAGCACCGTTTCTTGTCTTGTTAAAGATATAGATAATACTTGCAGGAAGTATAAGTGAAGCACCTACACAGAAGTTTGCAAGCTCACCTACAAAGGCTGTGGAAGTAGACTTAAACATCACCTTAAGTAAAATCTTTATAAACTCTGTAAGCACACCTGCCACCGGACCGAAAGCAAAGGTAACTATCATTATAGGCAACTCTGAAAAGTCAAGCTTATAAAATGTAGGTGCAAAAGGAAGAGGAATCTCAAACATCATAAGTATTGTACTTATTGCACCGAAAAGACCGATCATAGCAATCTTTTGAGTGGTAATAACAGGCCCGCCATACCCCGACCTTTTATTCGCTATCTTTTCAAAGACAAATGCGACTACAAATGTGGCAAATACGATTCCTAGGAATTCCGCCACAAAAACCAAATTATCAACTACTGCTGTTAACATAAACTACCTCCATAGCATATGCTTCGGAGTGTGTTTTCCAAAATAAAAACCCCCTAAGAATAGGGGGCGATTAAACGAATCTTGAAAACACTCTTCTCTCATCCAGACTATACTGTCGGTTTTGGAATCTCACCAAATCAACTGCTATGCAGGTCGCAGACTATACTGCCGGTAGGGAATCACACCCCGCCCCGAAGAATTATTATTTTATTTCTTTAATCTTAAAACTTTTTGTAAGAAAAGTCAATATGAAAAATGGTTTTTCACAGCTTGACTTTGTGAATTTACGCTTTTACAGGCATTCCGTTTACTTCCACATCATCCTCAATAGGCACAAGCAAATATTTCCTTCCGTCTATCACTCTGGTTTCAAGCTTCTCAATTGAATCCGTATCCGTCTTTACGGTGATACCCGGAGTCTTTACCTCAAACTTTCTTGTATCGACCACATTGTCTGCGAGTACCTCAATATCCGCATCCGCGCTTTTCTCATATGATTCTACAGCCTCATCAGAGACACCGCTTTTTGATATGAGTTTTACCATATCGTTTTTGGTAAGTACAAGCGGTTCGGGATTTTGGGAATTTTCTGCAATAAGATCAAGCATATTTGAACTTAGAGCGGACATCACAGGCATTGTAAGCTCATCTCTTAAAACATCATATAATACGGCTTCAAAGGTCTCTTTTTGCATTACTGACGACATCGGAGGGTTTACACCTATAATCTCGTTTATAAAACTCTCATTCAGAGCATCGTTTTTCTTGCTGAAGTATAGTGCAGCATGTATATCTGTAGTTCTTTCTGTAAAAGCCGGAAATAAAAATCCGTGCATAGGCATACCTACAATCCAATCCCTGATTCTGTTTGCAATAACACCCTCATTTGCAAAATAGCTGAGTGCCGGCTTTGACAATGTAACAGGGCAGATACTGCAAAGCAGACCGTGATAAACCTCATTTGAAGCATCCTCCATTGCAAGCTTATCACTTGACTTACCCGGTATGTCATACATCATATCTACAAGTATAATATAGTAGTTTTCGGCATACTCATATGCATCAATAACTTTTCTGAAAAATTCATCCAAAATCAATTCATCGTCAAGTCTGCTCTCTCTAAGTTTCATAAGAAATGCATGCGGAGTATCTGCACCTTCCTCATCAATGGAAAAATCCAAAGTCAACAAAGATTTTCCTACAGCACCTGACAGAGTCTTTCTGAAAATCTCCTCATATTTGAAGGCGTCTTCCTCAGGCAGTGAGTAAAAAGCATCCTTTGTCATAAATTTTATATTTTTTTCAGCATCAACATAGCATCCTGCATACTTTGTAATAACATTTGTATCCTTATTAAACTGCTTTTTTATCTCATTTATCTCTTCTCTAATCATTACATTCACCGCCTTTCTTTTTTAACTCATCCAGATACTCCAAATCTTTTTTTGAAAGATCGGCATTTTCTAATAAATCCGGTCTGTTAAGATAAGTCCTCTTTATAGACTCTTTTCTGCGCCATTCTTCTATATTCTTATGATGCCCTGAAAGAAGCATATCAGGCACCCTAAGTCCTTCATATTCTACAGGTCTTGTATACTGCGGATACTCAAGCAAATTGTCTTCAAACGACTCAAAATCCGCACTTTCATTATTGGTAAGCACGCCGTCCACCATCCTTGCAATGGCATCCATCATTACAAGCGCCGGAAGCTCACCTCCTGTAAGCACATAGTCACCTATTGAGTAACACTGTGCATTTGTAAGTTCAAGCGCTCTCTCGTCAACACCCTCATAATGTCCGCAAAGAAATACTATTTCATCAAGCTTTGCAAGTTCTTTGGCATCATTTTGATTAAATACCTTGCCCTGCGGTGAAAGATATATAAGCTTCGCTCGCTTCCCAAGCCTGTCACATATACTTTCATAGGCTTTATGGATAGGCTCAGCCTGCATTACCATTCCTGCACCGCCGCCATAAGGATAGTCATCCACTCTTCTATGTTTATCAAGTGTATAATCACGAATATTTATAGCTTCCATTGATAATAAATCGTTTTTTATGGCTCTACCGACTATACTTGTGTTCATACACATTTCTATCATTTCAGGAAATAATGTTAAACAAAAAAACTTCATATCTATAAATCCAAAAGTCCGTCCAAAACATGGACTTTAATTTTTCCCTCGTCAAGGTTTACATCCAGTATACATTGGCTGATATATGGGAAAAGTACTTTCTTTTCTCCGGTATCCACTTCCATTACATGGTTTGCACCTGTAGGGAAAACATCTGTAACCTTTCCTATCTGAGTATTGTTTTCATCTATCACATCAAGCCCTATAAGATCCGCAATATAGTTTTCATTCTTTTTTAGCGGCGTGGCATTCTCTCTGTCAACAAAAAGGTCTACATTTCTTAAAGCCTGTATTGCTTCAGGATTGTCAAACTGCTTGAATTTTACAAGTGCCATATTTTTTTGAAATCTGACACTTTCAATATCAAGTACTGTCTCAACTCCCTTGATATTTGCATATACCTTTTTTATCTTTTTTAATCTGTTTGAGTCATCGGATGTAGGATAAACCTTTGCCTCACCTTTTATTCCGTGAGAACTTGTAATAACTCCCACTCTAAATCTATCTGTCATTTTTTTCACTCTCAAAATTACTTAATAAGCCTTTAGATAACAATAAAGCCACTACATATGTAGCAGCTTGCTTGTTATTTTATCTCTAATACTACTTTCTTTTCAGCTCTTATAGATGCCGATTTTATTATGGAACGTATAGCCTTTGCTATCTTTCCTGACTTACCTATAACCTTGCCCATATCAGCCTCGGCTACAGACAGTGTACAAACAGTAGTATCACCGTCAATTGTCTCTTCAACCTTTACTGAAGCCGGGTCGTCAACCAAAGCTTTTGCTATAACTTCAATGACTTCTTTCATATTTTATCCTTATTATATTAAACCGGCACTCTTTAAAAGCTTAGCAACTCTGTCTGTAGGCTGTGCACCGTTTGAAAGCCACTTCTTTGTGCTCTCCTCATCAAATTTGATTACACTCGGATCAACTGTAGGATCGTATGTACCTACCTCAGCGATAAATCTACCGTCTCTTGGTGAACGTGCGTCAGCAACTACTACTCTGTAGAAAGGTGCCTTCTTCTGTCCCATTCTCTTTAATCTCATCTTAACTGCCATTTTATTATCCTCCTAATAGCTATAAAAATCTATATATGATCAATTCTAATATTTAGAATAGAATCCTTAAAAACCTAACTTCCCGCCGAAAGACCTCCAAGAGTTCCTCGCTTTTTGTTATTCTTCATCATTCCCGGGAACTGCTTCATCATCTTTTTCATCTGTTCAAACTGCTTAACCAGACGATTGACTTCACCGATATTTACACCTGAACCCTTTGCAATCCTGTTTTTTCTGGACGGGTTTAAAAGACTCGGGTCAAGTCTTTCTTTTTCAGACATACTCTGAATAATAGCTTTTATTTTTATCATCTGACTGTCATCCACCTGCGGCAGGGCAGCCTTACCACCGATTCCCGGTAACATGCTGAGTATACTTGCCATGCCACCCATCTTTTCAAGCTGTTCAAGCTGATCTAAAAAATCGTTGAAATCAAAATCAGCCTTGGCAATTTTTTGAGAAAGTTTCTTTGCTTTCTCAGAGTCCATATCCATCTCGGCCTTTTCAATAAGCGAAAGGATATCACCCATTCCTAGGATTCTGCTTGCCATTCTGTCAGGGTAAAACTGCTCCAAATCGGAGAGCTTTTCTCCCATACCTACATAGAGTATCGGTTTGCCTGTAACGGCACGTACGGAAAGAGCCGCACCGCCTCTGGTGTCACCGTCAAGCTTTGTAAGTATTACTCCGGTTATATCAAGCTTTGCATTGAAAGTCTCGGCTACATTTACGGCATCCTGACCTGTCATGGCATCCACTACCAAGATAATGTCATCAACATTTACATTGTCCTTGATTTCAATAAGCTCGTCCATCATATCTTCATCTATATGCAGACGTCCTGCAGTATCAATGAATACAATATTGTGGCGATTCTCTTTGGCATACTCTATAGCCTTTTTTGCAATCTCTACAGGCTTATGATTTGTTCCCATCTCAAAGACAGGCACATCCACCTTCTCACCGTTTCTTTTCAACTGCTCTATAGCGGCAGGCCTGTATATATCACAACCTACAAGCAGCGGAGAATTGCCTTTTTTCTTTAATTTTGCGGCAAGCTTTGCGGTAGTGGTCGTTTTACCTGCACCTTGAAGACCTGCCATCATGATAACGGTTATCTCGCCTGAAGGTTTTATCTTAAGTTCTGTAGTCTCACTTCCCATCAGTGAAACCATCTCATCGTTAACAATCTTGATAACCTGCTGAGCCGGTGTCAGTGAATTGAGTACATCGCTACCTGTCGCCTTTTCTTGAATACTCTTTATAAAATCCTTCACTACCTTAAAGCTTACATCAGCCTCAAGCAGCGCAAGTCTTACTTCCTTAAGTCCGATTCGTACATCGTCCTCACTTAGTCTGCCCTTGCCGCGAAGATTCTTGAAAACATTTTGAAGTTTTTCGGATAAGCTTTCAAAAGCCATTTAAAACCTCCTATACATCCAGTATCTTGGACGAAAGCTCATCAATCTTTGCAACAAGTCCCTCATCCTTTGTGTCCTGATATATCTTAACAATCTTTTGTATCTCTTTTACATAAGATTTTGTTTCATCAAACTTTCTTATCAATCCAAGCTTTTCTTCATAAGACACCAGAGCCTTATTGCACCTCTTTATAAGATCGCTGACCCCCTGCCTGCTTATGCCTTCATTCTCGGCAATCTCACTCAGTGATAAGTCATTAAACACCACATCCTCATAAATCCTTTGCTGATGCACTGTCAAAAAGCTTGCCATAGAAATCATAAAGAATCCCTTGATTGATATTTTTTTCTATATCATTATTTTTCCATACTGTGAGAGTATAACAGCATAAAAAGAAGCTGTCAAGTGTTTTTTTACTTGACAGCTTGAAAAATTTGTAATAAATTATTGCTCAAGATCATTTATTTTAAGTTCTTTCCAAAGCTCCTCTATAGGACGTGTTGACAAAGTACCTGCTTCTTTTTTTCTGCCTCATACTCTTCAAATATTTGGGTGTCATATTCGTATTTATCAAACTTTACACTTACATTATCTCCATCAAGTATATAGTCTACAAAAATATACATATCATCCCATCTATCACTGTCCCATATTTCTTTATCTTTTCTACCTAGATAAAGTGCTTCAAATTCATCCGCCTGATCAAACGGAACAAGCCATCCGGCTAAATCACATATTTCAATATCTTCAAGGTCTAAATCTCTTCCTTCACCTGTTTCAGAAAAGAAAACTCCTCCGAGCCTTTTAGCCTCCTCTTCTATAATAGCAAAATATTTTTCAAATTTAGCCACTTCATTTGTTCGCAGTCCTCTCATAAGCTACTTCCTTATACAAATTTATAATATTTTAACAGTGCTACTATCCCTTAACTCTCTACCATATAAACCTCACTTAAGAAAACTTTTTCATCCTCGATGCATTTATCCAATATACCTGCTTTTTTCAATCCTACTGCAATTGCAACCGATCTTTCTTGGCAGTTGATGGATTTATTAGGCCTTTTTGCCATATATCCCCCTTTTTATTTTTATATCTATCCCATCAAATCAAAAAACGATATCTGATTGCTCTCAGGCAAATCTCCAAGTAAGTTCAAACTGTCTAAGAGTTCACAGGTGCTCTTTCCGACCTTGGCTCTGGACATGAAATCATCCTTTGATATGAAAGGTCCGGCCGCGGTTGCATTTACTATCGAGGTGGCCGCGGTCTCACCGAGTCCGTCAATACATGAAAGTGAAGGCATTATCTTGCCGTTATCCATTATTTGAAACTTGGTAGGGTTAACCTTGAAAAGGTCAATCTTTTCAAACTCAAAACCTCTGGCATACATCTCCTGCACTATTCTCATATCACGCAAAGTATCGGCATCCTTAGCCGTAGGATCTGTCTTTTTCTTATATTCTGCTATATTGTATTCAAGCTTTTCCTTGCCCATACACATAAGCGAGTAGTTAAAGCCTGTGGCTCTGATAGTATAATACGCCGTATAATATGCCAAAGGATAAAAAATTTTACAGTATGCTATTCGCCATGCCATCATAACATAGGCGGCGGCGTGAGCCTTAGGGAACATATACTTAATCTTCTTACATGACCAGATATACCAGTCAGGTACGCCATGTGCTTCCATATGTTCCACCCACTCATCGGTCAGTCCCTTACCCTTTCTGACACTCTCCATTATCTTAAAGGACTCTCCCTCATCAAGTCCCTTTTCAATAAGATAAATCATAATATCATCTCTGGTACAGATAGCTGTTCTGATGGTCGCCTTACCTTCCAATATAAGAGTCTGCGCGTTACCCAGCCAAACATCCGTACCATGTGCAAGTCCGGCAATTCTTACAAGGTCTGACAGTCCTTCAGGCTTGGTATCAAGTAACATCTGCATGGCAAAGTCGGTACCAAACTCAGGAACGCCTAATGCTCCAAGCGGACAGTCAAGAATATCCTTAGGCTCAATACCAAGTGCCTTGGTATTTTGGAAAAGGCTCATTGTCTCCTTCGAGTCAAGCGGAATATCCTTTACCGGGTCGATTCCTGTAAGGTCTTGAAGCATCCTTATCATAGTAGGATCCTGATGTCCGAGTATATCAAGTTTTAAAAGGTTGTGGTCAATAGCGTGGTAATCAAAATGAGTTGTAATAATATTTGTGGTCATATCGTTTGCAGGTCTTTGTACCGGAGTAAAGGTATATATCTCCTCACCGTGCGGCAATACTATAATACCGCCGGGATGCTGACCCGTAGTTCTTCTTACACCTTCACAGCCTGTAGCCAACCTGTTTATCTCACATTTTCTCTTACTCTCATTCTTATCGTCAAAATAATGCTTTACATATCCGTAGGCGGTCTTATTTGCAAGTGTTCCAACCGTTCCGGCTCTGTAGGTATGTCCCTTACCGAAGATTACCTCAGTATAGGCGTGTGCATTCGGCTGATATTCTCCTGAGAAGTTTAGGTCTATATCGGGCTCTTTATCTCCTTTAAATCCGAGGAAGGTCTCAAAAGGTATATCAAATCCGTCTTTTTTAAGCTTCTTGCCGCATTTCGGACAGATTTTATCAGGCATATCACAGCCTGCTCTTCCTGCAAAAGCCTTAACCTCAGGAGAATCAAAATCCACATACTTGCAGTCACAGTAATAATGTGCAGGAAGCGGATTTACCTCTGTAATTCCTGAGGTATATGCCGCAAAGGAAGAACCTACTGAACCTCTTGAACCTACCAGATAGCCGTCTTCATTACTCTTTTCCACAAGTTTTTTCGCTATAATATACATAACGGCAAAACCGTTTGAAATAATGGAGTTCAGTTCTTTTTTCAGCCTGTCCTCAACTATCTTAGGCAGATTTTCACCATATTGTTCATGTGCCTTTTTGTAGCAGGCATTTGTAAGGTCCTCATCCGAGTTTTCAATAACAGGCGGACATTTATCAGGTCTTACCGGTGATATAACCTCCACCATATCCGCAATCATTCTGGTATTTGTAACCACAACTTCATAGGCTTTTTCGCTGCCGAGGTACTCAAACTCATCAAGCATCTCTTTAGTTGTACGAAGATATAGAGGCGGCTGCGTATCAGCATCCTTATATCCCTTGCCATAGAAAATAATTCTTCTGTATATCTCATCTTCAGGATTTAAAAAATGTACATCACAGGTCGCAACTACAGGCTTTTCATATACATTTCCAAGCTCCACTATTCTTTTGTTTATATCCTGTAAATCTTCTTTTGAATGAATATCGTTTTGTTCATCTTCCAAAAGGAACATATTGTTGCCTATAGGCTGTATTTCAAGATAGTCATAGAATGATACAATTCTGTTTAACTCATCATCTGTAGCATCGTCGAGGATTGCTTTATATACCTCACCCTGTTCACAGGCGCTGCCTATAATAAGTCCTTCTCTCATCTTTGCAAGAATTGACTTCGGAATTCTGGGCCTCTTGTTAAAATAATCTATATGTGAGAGTGAAATCAACTTATATAAATTTATTCTGCCTATATCATTTTTTTGCCAGGATAATAACATGATTGTATTTGGTTTTTCTTTACAATATCCGCATTGGTTTCGCCAAGACTTGCCACATCCGAAAGCTTGCTTAACCCCTTGTCTTTAAGTCTTTTTATAAACTCCACCCAAATCTGTGCAGTAGCCTCCGCATCATTTACAGCTCTGTGGTGTCCTTCAAGTGAAATATTCAAAGCCTTACATACGGTATCAAGCTTAAATCTGTTAAGGTCGGGCAGAAGCAATCTTGCCATTGCCACAGTATCTATAATGGACGGACTGTACTCTGTATTTATTCTCTTTGCATTCTCTCTGATAAATCCGGTATCAAAACCTGCATTGTGAGCCACTATAATATAGTCTTCACAGAAGTCCAAAAACTTAGGTAAAACCTCTTCTATTACAGGCGCATTGACTACCATGGCATCACTTATATGTGTAAGCTCCTCAATCCTGAAAGGTATGGGTCTTTTCGGATTGACAAATGTGGAAAATCTGTCAACTATCTCACCGTTTACCACCTTTACGGCACCAATCTCCGTAATTGCGTCATTTTTAGCGGAAAATCCTGTGGTCTCGATATCAAAAACTATAAATCCGTCATCCAAAGTCTTATCTGAAGGATTACTTACAAGCTCCTTTAAGTCGTCTACCAGATACCCTTCTACACCGTAAATAATCTTTGGCGGATTCTTAACATGACTTGCTTCCGTAAAAGCCTGTATATTTCCGTGGTCTGTAATGGCTATTGCGTCCATTCCCCAGTTCTTTGCCTGATTTATAATATCCGAAGCTGATGAAACACCGTCAAAATCACTCATTTTAGTGTGGCAGTGAAGCTCCACCCTCTTTATGAGTTCATTGTCTACACGAATATTATCTTCAAACTTCTCACATTTTTTGATGCCCTTTACAGATGATATGGTCAGCTCACTGTCAAACTTATCAACCAGTGCAAGTCCGTTTATTTTTACATAGTTTCCCTTTACTATATTCTCTTTGATAACATCAAGTTGCTCACCGCGAACGAACATCTTTACATAAATAGAATCACTAAAGTCTGTAATTGCAAAAATATAAAGTGTAGAGTCGCTTCTTTCAAGATATCTTGAATCCACCTCTATTATCTTGCCTCTTACAACGACCTCGCCTATTTCACCTACCAGATCCGAAAGTTTTATAAAGTTGTCGTCGAAGTCCCTTCCAAATATGACATCAGGATTATTTGTCTTTTGATACTTAGGTGTAAAGCCTTTTTTATCAAAGTTCTTTTTATTAAAGCTCTTTTTATCAAAGCTCTTATTACCTTGTTTTTTACCGGTTTTATCACTTTTGTTAGAGTCTTCTTTTCCGGAATCTGTGCTTTCCCATGTTGTACTGCCGCCGCCTACAAACTCGGTTGTGTCCGCTTTTTTGGCTACAGTCCTTGTGGCAAACTCTATCTCTTCACTCTTTTCTTTAGCGGCAATGAACTTATGTCTGACAGTACAAAGTATTCCGCATCTTTCATTGAAGATTTTTTCAAGTATTCTTACAAGCTCATCTATAACGCTTTCATTTATAGGATTCTTTTCCACAGTCATATCCATATATGCGCCGTCAAAGCTGATAGTGGCGTTGTTTAGAATAATATATTCGGATATCTTATAGTTTTTTATCTCAAGCAATATACTGTCCTTATATGCATCAAACAAATTTTTGTGGAGTATACTGACTTGAGAGTTTGAATTTTTTTCAAATATTTTTTTATTTTTAATATTCTTTTTGGGAAACATCGTATCTTTTTATAAGTGCTTCCAAATCCAGAATAGTTTTTTTCTCAATTATTCTTTCCGCAATGATATTTACCTTTATCAAAGTCATATCACTGCTTGCAGTTACCTTTTCGACAGAAACAAAGTTTAAAAGCTCATCCATATGCGGTGCACATTCCAAACTTTGAAAAACATCTTTGAACTTTTTAACCATTCTATGCCTCTTTTGACAACATATCCAGTTCTTCTTTTAAAGCAGGCAAAAGCTCATCCTCAGGTAATTTCTTTACCACTCTACCCTTTTTTATAAGCAATCCCTCGCCTATACCGCCTGCAATTCCTATATCGGCTTCCTTGGCCTCTCCCGGTCCGTTCACAACACAGCCCATAACCGCAACTTTGATATTCAAATCATAGTTTTCGACAAGCTTTTCCACCTTTCCGGCAAGTCCTATAAGGTCAATATTGGTTCTGCCGCAGGTAGGACATGATACCACTTCAATACCGCCTTTTCTAAGCCCCAGATTGTTAAGTATAAGCTTTCCTGCAAAAATTTCTTCCACAGGGTCTCCGGTTAATGAAACTCTGATAGTGTCACCTATTCCCTGATATAAAATAATGCCAAGTCCGAGGGATGACTTTATCATACCCCTTTTTACGGTGCCGGACTCTGTGATACCCACATGAAGCGGATAATCCGATCTTTTTGATATAAGCTCATGTGCCTTTACACACATCATTACATCTGAAGATTTGATACTTATAACCAGATTGTTGTAGTCCATATCCTCTATTATCTTTACCTTATCAAGTGCTGACTCCACAATACCCCTTGCAGTCACACCGCCGTATTTTTCTATAAGATTTTTTTCGAGAGAGCCTGAATTTACACCCACTCTTATCGGAAGATTTCTTTCCTTACAGGCGTCTACAACCGCTTTTATTCTTTCACTGCTTCCGATATTTCCGGGATTTATCCTTATCTTGTCACAGCCTGACTTGATAGCCTCAAGTGCCAGTCTGTAGTCAAAGTGAATATCGGCAACAAGCGGAATATGTATCTGCTTTTTTATCTGTGCTATTGCACTCGCAGCCTCGCTGTTTGGTACCGCCACTCTTATAATATCACAGCCTGCATCTTCAAGCCTTAATATCTGATCTACAGTAGCACCAACATCCTCAGTCTTTGTATTACACATTGACTGTATCAGTATAGGATTACCTGCTCCTATTTTTTTATCTCCAATTTGTACTAATCTTGTTTTCTTTCTCATAATATTATTCTTCTTATATCATTAAACATTACAAAAACCATCAAAAGCATCAAAAATGCAAAACCTGCCAAATGTATATACCCTTCCACCTTTCTGTTTAGAGGTCTTCTGAAGATACCCTCCAAAAACAAAAAGATAAGTCTGCCTCCGTCAAGTGCAGGCAGCGGCAAAAGATTCATAACACCCAGGTTTGCACTTAATAAAAGTACCATCTGTGAAAGTGATAATAAAACCACAAATATACCGTAAGGCTTTGACTCATTCACAGTGTTACCGATCATTGAAACAATACCTACAGGGCCGCTTATTTCATTTGCATTTGCCTTACCGTGAAGCAGGTACAAAAGTGAATCAACAGTTGTAGAAACCGTATACTTCACCTCAAGCACTGAATATTTTAATACCTCAATGGGACTACTAAGTTTTTGATATCCCGAACTTTCAATACCTATCATATACTGAGAATACTTTTCATTGTATACAGGAGTTATTGAAATATTCTTCTCCTCATTTCCGTTTCTCTTGATACTAAGTGTGATGTCCTTTCCCTGATGTAAAAAAAGATAGGTAGACAAATCTCTGTAAAAATCAACATGTCTGCCGTTTATCTTTTCTATAACATCTCCTTTTTGAAGTCCCGAACTTTGTGCAGGCAATCCGTCCATAAGTCCGCTTATAACAGGCTTATCTACACCTACATTCCCGACTATAAATATGGCAACAAAAAATGCCAAAATAAAGTTAAAAATCGGCCCTGCCGCTACGGTTGCAATCCTGCCGATAAGCGGAGCGGAGTTGAAACTTCCCGGCTCGTCCTCATCTTCATCCTCTCCGTACATCTGACATGAACCTCCAAGAGGCAAAAGTTTCAATGAATACTTTGTCTCCTTTCCTTTGATTGAAAAGAGTCTCGGACCCATACCTACAGAAAACTCAACCACTTTTACACCTGAGAGTTTGGCAAACAAAAAATGTCCAAACTCATGTATCAATACTATTACTCCAAAAATAATAAGCGCTATAACTATATTCAAATCTTTATCCTTTCCAGATACTCCTCAGTCCATTTTTTCAGTGAAAGAATATCAGAAATTGATGGATTTTTTGTGAACTCATGAGCATCCAATGCCTTACCTATCAGATAAGGTATATCTGTAAATCGTATTTTCTTTTCCAAAAACTTTGCAACAGCCCACTCGTTAGCCGCATTCAAAACTGTAGGAGCGCTTCCGCCTCTCTTGCCTGCAAGCATGGCAAGCTTAAGTCCTTCAAACACATCCAAATCCGGTTTTGAAAAATTCAGTGTAGCCAGACTTGCAAAGTCAACCCTTTCATCAGATATATACCTTCTTTCAGGATAAAACAGTGCATATGAAATAGGAAGTCTCATATCGGGAGTACCAAGTTGTGCAATGATACCGTTATCCATAAACTCCACCATAGAGTGGATGATGGATTCTTTTTGAATTACCACCTCTATATCATCTATATCCACATCAAAAAGATGTGAGGCCTCTATTATCTCAAGCCCCTTATTGACCATTGTAGCGGAGTCAATGGTGATTTTTTTGCCCATACTCCAATTCGGATGTTTCAGCGCATCCTCCAATGTAACTTTTTGTAAATCTTCTTTAGTGTATCCTCTAAACGGACCGCCTGAGGCTGTAAGTAAAATCTTCTTTATAGGATTGTACTTATCAAGGCACTGGAATATTGCACTGTGTTCTGAGTCCACAGGATATATATTTATACCTGTATTATTTGCAAGCGGCATTATAATATGGCCTGCACACACCCAAAGTCTCCTTATTTGCAAGTGCAATATCCTTCCCGGCATTTATTGCGGCAACTGTCGGCTCTATTCCGATCATTCCCACAACTGCGGTTACTACAATATCAGCTTCTTTTACAGTCGCCGCTTCTATAAGTCCTTCCATACCGAAGTACACTTTGGTATCGGTATCTTTTATCCTCTCAAAAAGAAGTTTTGCATCCGATTCTTCCCATATGGCAGCCACTCTCGGATGAAACTCTCTTATCTGCTTTTCAAGCAAATCTATATTTTTATGCGCGGTAAGTGCCTCCACTTTTACATCATCATTTAATCTTACTATATCAAGTGTCTGTGTTCCGATGGATCCTGTAGATCCCAAAATAGATATTCTTTTCATTATCTTATCCTAAAAAATATATTGCAAAAAAGACTGCAGGGGCTGTAAAAATCATACTGTCAAATCTGTCAAGTATGCCGCCATGCCCCGGAATCAAATTTCCATAGTCTTTTATATTGTGATTTCTCTTTATAGCCGAGGCAAGAGCATCTCCCACCTGTGATATAACGGAACCGATACCGCATGAAACGGCACAGGTAAATGCAGGCGATCCTATATTTACAAAATGATTGGACAAAATAAAACCTACTATGCCTCCTATAAGAGCCGCACCCAATACTCCTCCGATACTTCCTTCTACAGACTTTTTAGGGCTTAGTACAGGAGCTATCTTGTGTTTTCCTATAAGCGATCCCACTACATAAGCACAGGTATCCGAGCCCCAGCTTGATATCAGTATAAGCCATACCAGATATTTGCCGTCGGCATATGTTCTGGTATTGTATACATAAGAAAACAGTACCGGAATATAAACCACTCCCATAAATACAAGTGATATCTCTTCAGTCTTATACTTCGGAAATGTAAAGACATATATCGCAAATATAATCATTAAAAATGCAATTATTGAAAAGAAAATATATTGATTCAGCTTAAAATATACCAGACAATAGTACACAAGCGAGTATATATATCCCAAATATGCAATATTTTTCTTATCCAAGCCAAGAGCCCTGTAAAACTCAAAAAGACCTATGATTGAAACAAGCGCAGATAACACTGCAAGCGGAATACTTCCGATATAAAAAGCCGAAACGGCAACTATCAAAAGGCCTATTCCGCTTATCAGTCTTTTAAAAAACATTAACGACCTCCAAATCTCCTCTGCCTATGGCTATAGCTTTCTATAGCCTTTAAAAGCTCTTCCTTGTCAAAATCAGGCCACAGTGTATCTGTAATATAAAACTCACTGTAGGCTATCTGCCAAAGCAAAAAGTTCGACACTCTAAGCTCGCCGCTTGTTCTGATAAGTAAATCGGGGTCAGGCAAATCCTTGGTATCAAGATATGATGATATAAGTTCTTCACTGATATCGGACTTTGAAATCTTGCCTGATTCCACATCATCTGCTATATTCTCCACAGCCCTTTTTATCTCATCTCTGCCGCCGTAGTTTATAGCAAAGGCAAAAACCATTCCCGTATTATTCTTTGTGGCTTCAATAAGCTTTTTTATTCCCTTTCTTATATCGGGTTCAAATCTGCTCTCATCGCCTATCATCACCGCTTTTACATTATTCTTATTGGCAACATCAATAAGCTTGACCATATAGAATCTTAGAAGCTTCATAAGTGCACCTACTTCAAGCGCAGACCTCTTCCAATTCTCGGTGGAAAAGGCATATACTGTAAGGCACTCTACACCCAGACGTACACAGTCTTCCACAGTCTTTTCAAGCGTCTCACATCCTGCTTTTATGCCCCATTGCCCTTGGCAAATTTCTTCTTTCTGCCCATCTTCCGTTACCGTCAAGTATTATGGCGATGCTTTTTTTGGTATAACTAAGTTCTCCATTGTACTCCATTCACTTTAAACTATAAAACAAGAAGGTGGAAGCCCACCTTCTTAAACTCTAGAAACCTATGTCCCTACTATATAAAGTCGGCTAATTAAACTGTTAATATTTCCTTTGATTTGTCTTCAATAGCCTTATCTACTCTTTCAATAGCCTTATCTGTGATCTTTTGTATTTTATTTTCGCCGTCCTTTACATCATCCTCTGTAAAATCTCCGGCCTTCTCAAGCTTCTTTATGGCATCTATAGCGTCACGTCTGATATTTCTGACAGCCACCTTACATGCCTCGCCCTTTTTCTTTACATCCTTTACAAGCTCTTTTCTTCTCTCCTCTGTAAGCTCAGGGAAAACAAGTCTGATACATGAACCGTCATTTGTAGGATTGATACCGAGGTCCGACATATTTATAGCCTTCTCAATTTCCTTTAAAAGAGACTTCTCCCAAGGTGAAATCTGAATGATTCTAGGCTCAGGAACCGAAACATTACCTACCTGCTGAAGAGGTGTAGGTGTTCCGTAGTACACCACCTTTATTCTGTCAAGTACATGAGGATTTGCTCTGCCCGCTCTTATAGAAGCATACTCCTCAAGTAAAACTTCAATAGACTTATTCATCTTCTCTTCAAACTTTTTGATACTCTCTTGCATAAATTCTCCTTAATATTATGTTTACTATGCATAAGCAAAGCTTACACTGTCACAACTGTTCCGTTTATTTTGCCTTCAAGTGCATTCTTTATTGAATTCTCTTCGTTCAAATCAAATACTGCAAGCGGCATCTTATGTTCAAGGCACATAACTGACGCCGTCAAATCCACTACGGCAAGTCTCTTGTCGATAACCTCTTGAATAGTAAGCTTATCATACTTTTTGGCGTTAGGGTCAAGCTTAGGATCTGCATTATAAACTCCGTCGATAGACTTTGCCAAAAGTATCATATCCACATCCATCTCAATAGCCCTTAAAACAATGCCTGTATCTGTAGAGAAATACGGATGTCCTGTACCGCCTCCAAAAAATACCACCTTACCTTTTGAAAAGCTCTCATTTACCTTATCCTTTGAGAAAAGCTCGGCCATATCTCCACAGGCAAATGCCGAGTATATAGCGGTATCTATTCCTTCAGAACGGAATATTTCAGACACATAGATACAGTTCATAATAGTTGCAAGCATTCCGATCTGGTCAGCCTTTGTTCTGTCAATAGCTTCAGATGTTCTGCCTCTCCAGTAGTTACCTCCGCCGATTACAATACCTATGTCACACCCCTCAGCCAGTGAAGGCTTTAACTGCCTTGCAATATCTCTTACCTTTTCTTCATTGTAGCCACCCTCAGGCTTTGCAAGGGCCTCGCCACTTAATTTCAACATTACTCTTTTATTTTGCATAGATTCCTCTATCCTTTACTTGTAATATGTGTCAAGTATACCATAGGGGAAATAGTTATACAATGTCAAAATAAACCCTTGGAGTTTGCAAGTAGAAAATTTATTTCCATTCAAAACTCTTTGCCATCAGCTCGGCCGCCTTGTTTACAGACTCATCACCGTCAAAGTTTGACATAAACACCATAACAAACTTCTTGTCTCTTAATATATAATATTGTCGATCTATCTCATCACTGCCGTTCATTTTAATATCAAAAATATACATTATATCGCCTGCATCGGTTTTACCTGATGAACCGGTAACCGTAGCATCTATACCTGATTGCTTTATCTGCATATTTAACTGCCATGTGGTAGACTGTGCAAACTTTTCACTTTCATCAAGATTATAATTTTGATGTCCCTCATTTATTGAGATATTATCAGGTCTCATATCATGTTCATGTCCCTTTACCACATAAAAATATCTTCCGTTTCCCGACTGCTCCTTAGCTTCCCCAAATCCGTCAGCCACAACAAAGCTTCCAAATCCTTATCGACTCTTTGCCCGTCTTTGGTAGTGTTATTATCCTTTTGTGAAGCTTCTTTTGTGCTGCTGTTTTCGTTTTGTGAAGTATTTACAGTGCTGTCTTCTACCTTTGCAGATGTCCCCACATCTGCCTGTTTATTTCCACAAGCAGACAGCATTAAAATCATAACCGGTAACAGATACAAACTCTTCTTCATAAAATATGTCCTCCAAAAAGTAAATTATTATGTCTAAAACTACTGACCTATGGATATTTTACTACTAATTTATGCCTCCTGTACATATGGTTAAGAAATAAATTTCATTTGCTCCCACATCTTTTAAGATTTTCGCACACTTTTCTATGGTAGTACCTGTGGTATAAACATCATCCACAATCAAAACATTTTTGACTTTATTAGGAAATTCCTTTACTACAAATGCATTGTCAAGATTATGCAGTCTCTCCGCTCTGCTTAGTCCCTTTTGGTCCTTGGTCTTTTTTATCCTGTATAAACATTTTGTATATACAGGAATATCAAGATACTTTGACAGACATCCGGCAAGTATTTCAGACTGATTAAATCCTCTCTGTCTTAGCCTTGACTTATGCAGCGGAACGGGCATAATACAATCAATATTTGCAACATCCAAAAACTTTTTGTATCTGAGAGCCAGAAGCTTTGCAAAGCCTTCAATATACTCCCTTTTATTGCCGTATTTTATCTTAAGTATGATATGTGCCAAATCATCGGTATAATTACAAAGAGCTCTTCCGGCTGTAAACTCTCTTTCAGACTTACAGTCGTCACAGTAAGCATCATCCTCAGATATTATCTCCTTACCGCATCTTATACAGTAGGGGGATTTTACAAAAGGAAGATTTTTAATACATTTTTTGCATATCAGATGCCCTTTTTCTTTTACGATTTCTCCACATACCGGGCATCTTCTTGGGAATACGGATTCAATTATCCCATCAATTATTTTACCTAAAATATCAGTCATTTTCCGAAAGCGCCACAAGCTCCGTTATCCTTTCTTTCAGTCCGGTGTACCTTGCCATTTCCTTTGTATTTTGTACCATTTTATAAAATACTTCAGGTATACCGACAAGTACCACACTTTTTTTAGCTCTGGTAATGGCGGTATATATAAGATTTCTGTTCATAAGCATGGCAGGGCCCTTATATATAGGGATAATCACTGCCGGATACTCACTTCCCTGAGACTTATGTACTGTAATGGCATAGGCAAGCTCTATCTCGTTAAACTCTGAAAATTCATATTCACAGACCTTACCGTCATCAAAGCAAATGCAAAAACTTTCAGAGAGCATATCTATTTCACTTATAGTGCCGATATCGCCGTTGTATACACCAAGTCCCTTATCTACAGGCATCTTTTTATCATTGTATACAAACCACTCCTTTTGGTAATTGTTCTTTATCTGCATTACCTTGTCGCCTTCTCTAAAGACTGTAGCATCGTACTCTTTTTCCTTTTTTTGCTTACTTGAAGGATTTAAGCTTTTTTGTAAAAATGAGTTTAGCGCTTCTACACCTAATGGACCCTTCCTCATAGGTGTCATTATCTGAAGCTCATTGCTTGCAGCATTTACATAAGAAGGTAACTTGTCGCGAACCAGTGATATAACGGAATCCATCACATTGTCGGGATTGCTCTGCTTGATAAAGATAAAATCATTACTCTTTTTAGAGAGGTCAATCTCTTCATTTGTCATTATCTTATGAGCATTTATTACAATATCACTTCGATTTGACTGTCTGTAGATTTTATTCAGTCTCACAACATTAAAGCAATCAGACTCTATAATATCCTTAAGTACGGTTCCCGGTCCCACACTTGGAAGCTGGTTTATATCTCCTACAAGAATAAGTCTTGTACCTATCGCAACGGCTTTTAATAAAGCGTTCATAAGGAAAATATCCACCATACTGACCTCATCTATTATAAGTACATCGGCTTCAAGCGGGTTATCCTCATTTCTCTCAAAATGTGTACCTATGCTTGTAGAATTTTCATTGCTATTTGGAGTAATTTCAAGTAATCTGTGAATAGTTTTGGCTTCATAAGAAGTCGCCTCGGACATTCTCTTTGCCGCCCTTCCTGTAGGAGCAGCCAAGGAGATACTCTCTCCCTCACTTTCAAAGTACTTTATAATAGTATTTATAGTGGTTGTCTTACCTGTGCCGGGGCCTCCTGTAATAATTATAAGACCGCTGCTTATAGATTCTATTACCGCCTGCCTTTGCAAATCGTCAAGGACAATACCCTCTTTTTTCTCAATAGCAAGTATTTTTTCTTCCACTTTGTTTGAATCATACTTTTCTTTGATATTGATATCTACAAGCATCTTTGCAACGGCAGCTTCCGTATAGTAGGACTGTGTAAGATATACATTATTTTCAGTGGATTTTTTTACAACAATTCTTTTTTCCATCTGCATTTCAATAAGAAGCGAAGTAAAGTCAAATATATTCTCACCAAACAGCTCCAAAAACTCATTTTGCAGTATACTCTCAGGCAGATAAAGATGACCTGAGAGCATGGCATTTGAAAGTATGTACTCTATACCTGCAACAGCACGAAACTTTGAATCTGCAGTAATTCCCACCTTTTTTGCAATATCATCCGCAATCTTAAAGCCGATACCGTCAATATCATCCGCCAACTTGTATGGATTGGTCTCTATGATATTGTAGACTTTGCTGCCGTACTCAAGATATATCTTTGCCGCAAGCTTCATGCTGATACCGAATTTTTGCAAATAAATCATGGCATCACGCATCGACTTCTTTTCCTGTATTTGCTCACTTATAGACTTGGCAAGCTGGCACTCACTCCCTTTACTTCCACAAGTCTTTCAGGCTCTTCTTCCATTACTCTTAGAGTGTCCAGTTTGAATTTTTTAATAATTCTCTTTGCCAGTGCCTCGCCGACTCCTTTTATTGCGGAAGATGCCAGATACTTCTCAATACTGTCAAGCTCTCTCGGCTCTATGATTTCGTATTCATCGACAAAAAGCTGCTCTCCATAGTTCGGATGCAGCTTCATATTTCCTTTTGCCTTTATAAATTCACCCTCAGCGATATAGTTGAAAGTACCGACAAAAACATAATCATCACCGTCACCTTCCACGCTGAGTACAGTATAGCCATTATTCTCATTTCTATAAATGATTTTTTCAATATAGCCCGATACTGTCTGCATATTATTTTTTTAATTCTCCCTTTACACCTTCGATGAACTTACCTGTACCGATTGCAACGGCTGTCAAAGGATTGTCCGCTATAACGGTATTGATACCTGTCTTCTCTTCAATAAGTGCATCAAGACCTGAAAGAAGTGAACCGCCGCCTGTAAGCACAATACCTCTTTCATATACATCAGCTGCAAGTTCAGGTGGTGTTCTCTCCAAAACATTGTGAACTGAATCCACGATCTGCATTGCAGGCTCACGAAGTGCCTCTAAAGTCTCGTCCGAATTTACCTCTATAGTCTTTGGCAGACCTGTTACAAGGTTTCTACCCTTTACTTCCATAGTAAGTACTTCAGGTCTTCTGTATGCGGCACCGATAGTAATCTTTATATCCTCGGCAGTTCTCTCACCGATCAAAAGATTGTGCTTCTTTCTCATATATCTTACGATAGCTTCATCAAAATCATCACCTGCTATCTTTATTGAAGTACTTACTACAGTACCTCCAAGTGAGATAACCGCAATATCTGCAGTACCGCCACCGATATCAACTATCATATTTCCGACAGCCTTTGAAATATCGATTCCGGCACCTATAGCTGCCGCTACAGGCTCCTCGATAATCTTTACTTCTCTTGCACCTGCAGAATATGTAGCATCCTCTACAGCCTTCTTCTCAACCTCGGTAGCACCTGACGGAATACATACTGCAATTCTAGGTTTTCTGAATGTCTTCTTGCCCACTGATTTATCTATAAAATATTTGAGCATCTTTTCTGTAATAGTATAATCTGATATAACACCTTGACGTAGCGGTCTTACGGCAACTATATTACCCGGTGTTCTACCAATCATAAGTCTTGCCTCTTCACCGATTGCCTGTATCTTTCCGTTCTCTCTATCTATAGCAACAACACTTGGCTCTTTAAGTACAACACCCTTGCCCTTGATGTATACCAAGATGCTCGCTGTTCCAAGATCTATACCAATATCATTGGATGTAAACCCAAACATATTCTCCTCCAAACTACTCTTAAAAATTTAATTTAATACACTGCTTTCTATTCTACAACAAATAATCAATTTAGCCAATATCAATATTTAGAAATAATTTATAAAGAAAAAAAATATTTCTATGTAAATCCGCTTCTAATTGGCCTACGAAGCAAAAACTTTAAAAACCTATAGCTGTTTTCTTCCTATTAAAGACGGTTATATCATTAAAAATCTTCCTTTTTTTAATATGTATTCAGTATTTTCAGCCGCTTCATCACCACCGTAATTTCTAAGTGCAAAGTTTAAAACAGCCTTTTCTACAAGATTTCTGCAAAATCTTCCGTTACCGTTTTCGATATTCCCAGTAGAGCTTTCGCAGATTTCTTTGATAATCTCCTTTGCCTTCACATCTATTAAAAATCCTCTTTTACCGGCTTCAAGCTCACAGATATCTGTCAGTTCATCCACAGTATAGTCATCAAATCTTACTTTAAAGGTACTCTTGATCTAAGCCCCGGATTTCGCAAGAAAAACTCATCCATCTCATCAGGATAACCTGCAAATATTACTATGGTATCCTTCCTGTTATTTTCCATCTCCTGAACAATCATATTTAGAGCTTCATCACCGAATCTTCCATTTCCTTTGTCTAAAAGAGAATATGCCTCATCTATAAAGAGCACACCTCCCTTGGCCCTTTGAAATACACTCTTTACCATCGGAGCTGTTTGACCCACATACTGCGCCACAAGATCGGCTCTTCCCACCTCTATGAACTCTCCTGATGTTATAATGCCGATTTCTTTTAATACCCCTGCCACAATCCTTGCTACAGTGGTTTTGGCTGTACCGGGATTTCCTACAAACTCCATATTCAAAGTTATAGGTTCCAATTGTTCTCCCTTTTCTTCCATAGCCTTTCTCATCTTTGCAAATGCCAAAATCTTTTTTACCTGATCCTTTGCGGACTTTATACCTACCAAAGCCTGCAATTCATCCATATAGTTGCGCTTATCAACTATATCATCAAAAATGTCTTCAAGTATTGGATGAAATTCGAGAATTTCCATATTTTCAAAGAATTCATCTTCACATGAACTTACATAATTCTTTTCAATAAGCTGTGTCCTGATCTCCGCAACATTCTTTCTGCCAAGGTTTCTGATATTAAGAAGTTCCTCATCGGACATATCAAGCAGCTTCTTTATAGATGTTATATTCGCTTTTTTTAATGCATTGTAGGAGCGAACCCCAAGTTCCAGATTGTCGATGGAGTCTTTATCCAACTTTTGTTGCAAGCCAAGCACTTTCAAAAGAATAATAATATAACCCCTTAAATTATTTTTACTTATACTATTATCACTTACTTCATCCCTCACTTCTTCCAAAACACAACCGTAAAATACCATACTTATAAGTGATTTAAGCTTTTTGGATATTCTTTTTGGAAAATCAAAGATAATACTTCCGACATTACCGTTATTGCCTGAGGCTTTCATAATCAAACTGATATGTCCTCCAACCTCGCTTATCTCCTTACACATTGCTTCAAAATATTCGGATTTATGAATCTTATACAGTATGTCATCATCTCTAAAATTTATATTCATACTCTCACAGGCAACCGCTCTATACTTTATTCTGTCATTTTTTGGTGTTTTATCTTCCAAAATATACTTATCAGGAATTACCTTTGCATAATTACCGAAAATCCAGTCAAATTCATCTGCGCAGACCTCCTTGTCCGAATCCAAATATATGTAGTTTTTATAAGGCTCACCGGGCTTCATTACGATTTCAAATCCCAAAGTCTCACCTTCTTTTAAATACATCCCATAGGTCATAAACCTGTCACTGACACCGTACACCTCACCGTTAAATGCACCTGTATATACTATTGATGTTGAACTTAAATATTCTTTACGTATTTCATTTGTTTTATTCATTGCCATACCTCTTTTCTTTTTAAAATTATTTTGTTAACGTCGCAGTCTGCATTGATGCTTCCTTGGTATGCTCTCTTTATTTTAGGTCACCGCATACTTCCCCGGCCGGCCGTCATTTGCATCTGCGGATTTAATTTTCAAGGTACAAAAAAGCACAGCAAAAAGCCATTGCCTTTAAAATTGACGCACTACCCCCTAGGTGGTACGATTTATTCTAAAAACAATGGCCATAAATAAACCAATTAAACTTTACCTTACAATAATAGCACAAATCCCAAGTTAATACAAGTAGATTTTATCATTGCACTTTTTATATTATGTATTTTGTTATATAATCGTTAGGATAAAATTAAAGGAGAATCAGTCATGGATTTTGAAAAATTGAAATCATTTAGAAATATAAACAACAACTTTGCAAAATTACTTGGAATAGAGCTTACCGAGCTTTCAAACGGCTATGCCAAAGCCACAATGAAAGTCACAAAAGAATTTTTAAACCCGATAGGTTCACTACACGGAGGTTGCCTTTACACTATCGCCGATATAGCAGGCGGTGCCGCCGCAAGTTCCTACGGAATACATGTTACTACAATAGATGGCAACTTCCATTATCTGCGTGCCGGCTTAAATACTAAAGAACTTTCCGCTACCGCCACAGAAATAAAGAAAGGAAAGAAAATCTCCGTCTACAGCATATCTGTAAAAGACCAGGACGATGTCGAGCTTGCAGTCGGTATATTTTCATTTATGTCGCTTGGAAAGCCTATAGAGATATAAAATGTATGAACTACATATGCTCGTGTTTCTATATGTAAAGAAAAGTCTGTCGCTGATTGTATACAATCATGATACACTGAAAAGCCCTATTTTAAGCTATTCTTAGAAACCTATTTTTAAGCTATTCTTAGAAACAGATGTCAAGCATAAATGATTATGTCCTAAAATAATTATTTTTATAAGCCCCACAAAAGGGGCTTTTTTTATCATGCACTTTTTTTAAATCTTGTTCAATTCTGTGTGGTTGTGAGTGGACAAATTTTTTTAAAAGGCACTTCTTCTCCAAGGATGATTCATTGGTGGAATATAAGGTTTTTCTAGGTTTTTGGATTTTTTTGTAATCAGCGTCCAGGTCTTTAGACTTACGCTCATGTGTTGGTATTTCCTCCAGCACATGAATATCTTTGTCATTAACGCACGCAAACAAAGACCTATCAAAAGCCTTGATAAGCATAACTTTTTGTTCCTTTTTCGATAATGGATCTGCACTCCCTTATGATCTATCATCTTATAAAAACTTTTTTTCTCAAATTGAATCGCATGTCCTGCATCAACAGTTCTTTCTGTCAGAACCGCTAAAGTAAGATTTATTTTTTTCCTTAGACGGTTGCGTTTCAAATACAGATTTGATACCATAAAGTGGAAGTGCAAACTTCTCATTGAATTCTTTTTATGTAGGAGTGAAGGAATTCATTGGCTTTATTGATATCGGTTACGCCTGCGATTCTGAATTCAACCGCAGGCGTGACTGTAAGGTTTGATTCAAACGTTCTATGCGTCCTTTAGCTTGAGGTACACTACTTGATTCAAGTTCCACACCAAGCTGCTTGCAGGCATAAGCGAACTGTGTATAGGTGTCTTTATCATCAGATGAGGCACCTTTTTTCTTGTAAGTAAATACAGTTCTTCTATCTGTAAGAAACTTATAAGGAATACCGTAATCAGTAAGTATCTGATTGAATACATGGTAGTAGCCGTTAAGAGTTTCCTGAGTGTCAAACCAGGCACCTGTAACAACACCTGAAGCATCATCAATAGCCAAATGTAGATGCCATATTTGTCCCGGTACCCATTCATATGGGGTTGCGTCCATTTGTTGTAGTTCACCGAAATAAGCACATCTTGGACGACGGCTGTGGGCATCATCAATTGCTACCAGGTTGGCCTGTATAGATGCCAGCTCCTTCTTTGTCTTTGCTGTTTCTTTTTTAGCTTTCAGCTTTTGCTTAATACGTCTACGTTTAGCTTTGGTGGCCTTTGGAGAAAGAATATATTCAGACTCCAAGATATTCATTACAGATGAATGTGAGATACATATGCCCTCATTCTTTTTTCAGAAGCTCTGTATAGTGCTCAAAGTTTGCATCATAGTATTTAGTTCTGTAAAGGTCTATGACTTGTCTACGAATATCATGGGAGATTGTAGTGGCGGCTTTTTTTGCCTTTGTTACCGTGTAGAAAAGAATTTCTTGCCACTTTTTTATATATCCCTGTAACATACGATTTATATGCCTCCTGGTGCATCCCAGTACCATAGCGGCTCTGTTCTTGTTAGCGGTATCAGGGTGGTCAGCCAACCCTTTGATAACTTCGTATTTCTTTTGCTCATTCATTGATAAAACTACCTTTCTGATAAGTCTGTTCCTCCTGTTTAATAAAAATGTATAAAACACTATTCTATCATAAACAGGACATTTTCGTTTGGGGTATATTAGGACTTTATCATATACGGCTTATACTATTTTAAGCTATTCTTAGAAACAGATTGACAGACTTTTTTGCCTGTAATACAATGGTTTTAGGTCAGAACAGTAGTTTCACCTATCACAACGGCTTAAATGCAGTTGTAAGCACCTTACCTATAAGGAATGGAAACGGCTTTGGCCTACTTCCAGGTATCTCTGGTCTCTTGTCATGGGTAAGTACCTTACCTATAAGGAATGGAAACGATACTCGAGCAATTTTAACATCGCTTTTCCAAGAAATGTAAGTACCTTACCTATGAGGAATGGAAACATTGATACGGCCTCCAATCTGATCCGGGTAAATTACCAAGTCGTAAGTACCTTACCTATAAGGAATGGAAACAAAAAACTCAATAATAGAGAAAAGATGATTATTCATCGTAATTACCTTACCTATAAGGAATACAACCCAACCGGTATTTTGATATATCTGTTGGTTTTACCTTACCTTTGAACAACAAAAAAACAGTAATACCATTTCAGATACTACCACCTTTTTTTCATCGTCTATATTTTTATTTTTCTTTTCTGATACTGTCTACTTCTTCATTTATTCCTCTAATATCTATTTCAAATACTTTCCCACAGTTATTTTCTATATCCTTATTTTTTTCAAATTAATTATGTCATTTTCAGAAGAGTAGTATCTTCCACTCTTCCCATTATCCAAGCCTCTTCAAATTCTTAATATAATTTACAATAAAATTTTTTTAAGTTAATCATACCTACTCTATAGTTGGAATTTCCGTGGTTAAACACATTTCTAATTATTTTTTTAGAGTACTGTGGCTTTGCAAAAGAGGAACCACCTTAGTTCTAAAATCATCTAACACTATATTTCCAATCCTGTCATTGTGGATATATCTGCTTTTTATTTCCAACTTATCACCTTGGTTATTGCTTATGGGATAATAATAGCGCAAAGCATGATTTGTTAAATTTCTCCATTCTACATTCGGTTCTCTACTTCCTTTTTTAACAGTGTTGATCGCCTTGTTTTGCGTTGCCTTACAACATCTTTAGAAAAGTATTATGATTCCATATTTTCTGCTTGCAGCTTTGCCTTTCGTCCGGGACTTGGAGTGGATAAAGCTGTAGCAGCCTTTGTAAGCAATCTAAATAAAGGATTGGATAAAATTGTCATTGATGATGAAAAGAGAAAGCTTATAGCAAAAAAGTTTGAGATAGCCTCCCTTCACAATATGCGTTCCAATCTTAAATATTACGAGAGGCATCATTCAAGCGAAAATCTAAAAAATGGAATCTCCTCTTTTTCAGAGTATATAACTGCACTGAATGAAGCGACTAATGTAACGACGCTTTTAACAATAGAAGCTAGAGCAAGGCAGTTGTACTATAGCCTTTTCCATGAAATCATATGTGATCCTGCATTTGAATTCACTAAGAGGACAAGACGTCCACCTAAAGACCCTCTTAATGCATTGATAAGCTTTGGAAATGTATTTTTATATAATCGTGTAGCTACAGAGATTCAAAAAACTTCTTTGGATATCCGTATCGGATTTGTTCATGCCACCAATAGAAAAAATCAATCATTAAACCTTGACATTGCAGATCTATTTAAACCCTTGATCGTAGACCGAGCTATATTTACTATAATAAATCGCCATATGATACATACCTCTGAGCATTTTGAAAAAAAGGAGGATGGTGGAATATATCTGAATAAAGAAGGAAAACAAATTTTTTTATTAATGAACTTGAAAATAAGGTTTATCAAAAAGCAAACTGAAGAAAAATCAACCACGAACCTATGATACAAGAATTCGTGAAGAAATCCATAAAAATATTTCGCTTTGTCTGCTATGATGAGAAATACAAACCATTTAAATACAACTAGCAGGAGCATTGATTTGCTCCTGTTTTTTTATGTACGAATCATATAGGATAAAAAGTCTGTCGACCTCTTCTATTACTTTTCAAATATGTAATTACATATTCATACTATAGTATGTGTTTGTAATTACATTATTTGCTTGATTTTTATAATATTCTAATATATAAGTCTTTGTGAGTTCTCATTAATATAAATTTGTTGTTTTTTTAATACACTTTATTTAAAATAGTACTATGTTTTTTTCTCTTTAATACGCTATTTTTATAGCAATACTTATAACCACACTTTTTATACAGCAAAACAAAAAAGTCTGTCACTGAGTGTATACAATCCCAACACCCCAGAAAGCCCCATTTTAAGCCATTCTTAAAAATAGATTGACAGACTTTTTAGCCTGTAATACAATGATTCTAGATTAAAACAAGCGTTTTCACATATCACAATGGCTTAAATGCAGTTGTGAGTACCTTACCTATAAGGAATGGAAACCAAATAAGTTGACTATCAAATGTTCTTCAGAATCTTCGAGGTGAGTACCTTACCTATAAGGAATGGAAACAATTAAGGAACCTAAGCAAAGGACAAACGATAGTAATCCGTGAGTACCTTACCTATAAGGAATGGAAACGGTTAATAAGTTACATATTTTGGCCAGCCTCAGGTTGTGAGTACCTTACCTATAAGGAATGGAAACTCCCTTGTTTATAGCAGAACCCTAGAGTAGCTCATCCCGTAAGTACCTTACCTATAAGGAATGGAAACCCTAAAAAGTACATAAGATACCTCCTTCAAATTTAATGTGAGTACCTACCTATAAGGAATGGAAACTGAGCGGTCGGCTTGGTTGGAGCTGGAGTTGGCTTTGTGGGATCGATAGTACGTTACCTATAAGGAATACAACCCAACCGGTATTTTGATATATCTGTTAATTCTACCTTACCTTTAAACAACAAAAAGACAGTAGTACCATTTCGATACTACTGCCTTTTTTTGTATTGTCTATATTTTATTTTCTTTTCTGATACTGTCTACTTCTTCATTTATTCCTCTAATATCTATTCCAAATCCCTTCTCACAGTTATCCTCTATGTCCTTACTTTTTCAAATAATTTATATCCTTTGCAGAATCTGAATAACTATGATTTGATAAATGTACTGAAAAAAAGGTATGCCTTTTTGTATGACCATTTGTTTTAAACACATTCTGAGAACTGTTGATAAATCAATTCCCAGCTGATTACAAATATCTTCGGCATCAATTTTTAAATCCCTGTCAATCCTAAACTGTATTAAATCCTGCTTATTCAAATTTCCACTCTTCCCATTATCCAAGCCTCTTCAAATTCTTAATATAATTTACAATAAAAATTTTTTTAAGTTAATCATACTTACTCTATAGTTGGAATTTCCGTGGTTAAACACATTTCTGATTATTTTTCAGAGTGCGGTGGCTTTGCAACAAAGGAACAACCTTAGTTTTAAAATCATCTAACACTATATTTCCAATCCTATCATTGTAAATATATCTGCTTTTTTTATTTCCAACTTATCACTTTGGTTATTATTTTTTTGGGATAATAATAACGCAAAAGCATGATTTTTTTAAGTTTCTCCATTCTACATTCGGCTCTCTACTTCCTTCTATCAAATGATATACATAAAAAGCTAATTCCTTGTCTCTGTCTTGATTTTTCAAACCTGAATTTATTCAAATATTTGTTAAATGCACTGTATTCATCCTCTCCAAAACCTTTTCAGTTCTTCACTATTAAAGTATAATATTTCTTTATCTTGATAATAATAAGGAAGCATAGATTCTATAAATGTAAGAGCCTGCTGAATCAATCCTCTGTTTACACACCAGATAATAAGGTCCAAAATATTGGGGTCTTTTAGCAGATCACCGTATTCATCTTTTATTTTTTGCTCAAAGATTCCCAATGATGTACCCTTTAATATACTGCTTCCGTCTTCACTTACTCCGGCTTCAAACTCTTCTCCAAGTTCTTTTAATCCCTCAAGGAACGGTTTTGAGTCGGACATCTGTGCACCCAATGAAATCTTTTGCATATGCTTTGTGATTTGTCTTGCGGTATTTTGTACAGCCGGATCCGCTCCTGTCAGATATGAAAACTCATTTTTGCTGTCAAAGTATTCAGATAATACATCAGCATTACCAAAATGCAAAAAATCATTGATACCTGAGAAAAAGCTGAAAATATTAAAGGCAGCACTTTGGTCTTCTATTCTGCCTGAAGCCATATTTATACCCATTATCATCTTAGGCCTTATTGCTTCTCCAACAGATAATAAAGAAATGACCGCACCCAAAGCAACTACGACATCTCTTAGTCCTCCATGAGTATCAATATACAGTCTGAACGATCTTTTTTCCTGATTCTTTTGACTTCGTATAAACTCTGCCGCCGTTGCAATAGCCCCCAATTCATCATCAGGAAAATAACATTCCTCTTCCCTAGATGCCGGTATCAAAGGAACAGACGGATCAATAACATCCGCTTCCTGTAGTCTATGTTCAGTTGGCAGTTGATTTTTATATAATTTTATAACCTGATAATTTATTTTATGTTTTCCTTTTTCAGGTGATTCATCAATTCTTTCCTTCAGGTAAGACACAGCACTATGTATATTACCATTGCTGTCAATTCCATTCTTCTCATCCATTTCCAAGGTTTTCCTACTGCAAAGCATTATAATATTTACCTCATCTTCAGGAGGCATTCGCTTCAAAAAATAACGTACTATACTTTCTCCTTGAGATTTGCAGTCCTCAATAATAATATCCTTTCCGTCGTTTCCTATACCTTGAAATTGATCTCCGGTTTCCATTCTCGGGTGATTTCTTCCGTTAAATGTGCTGACAGCCATAAGTATTGTGGATGACATAATATATTCCTCCTCTATTACATCATAAAAATTGGTTTAGTCTTTGCGAAATTCTACCGATTTCAAACTCTGATCTTCATCTTTATAATTCGGCAATGTGTTTGTCGGTCTTTCATCCTTTTTCCCAAACATCCAGTTTTGAGAAAACCACTGTGCTGAAGACAAGTCATTATCCTTTAGGTCTCTTTCAGGTATATTGCTTTTATTTATTATATTCGGATATTTCACTTCCATATTAGAGTTCAAGTCAAAATCCAACACCTTACTTATATTATCTAAGGAATTATATATATCCGTTAAAGGAACATCAAATTTATTATCACTAAACAAATCCCACCCCTTTATATCATTTCCTAAGTTAGTACATGATTTAATTATATACTTATGTTCTTTTTGATTTAAAAATCTCTTATCTGAATATTCTCAACTACTATCTTTGCACTTCCGAATCCCAAAGGCTTTCCGTGTCCCAACTTATAACAACGTTTTCCGTCTTTATCATTTTCCCCGAGACAAAGAAGTGTTGCAAGCTCGACAAGTTGTTCATCTGAAATATTTTCAAAGTAAACTTTAAAAGTAAAACTACCTTTATCTATTCCGCGCATCTTTGTATCTATTTTTATCTTCAGGTAGACTATTTAATTTATTATAGTCAGGTTTAAAAATGCCAATAAAACTTTCTACCTCTGATATTACATTTAGAATCATCATAACCGGATAAATAATTATCGGTTTTGGCATAGAAAGGTAAATATGACGGATGAGGTGTACGCAGTTCTGTAAGATTATATTCCTTAATTGAATCAGAAACATTACCTTCAAATATAGCATCTGTAATTCGTATACTGCTGCCCAGTCCTTCCTCATTTCCGACCATACCGAACAAACTGCAAGCTTTACAAAGCTTTTTTAAATCTGCACATGGCATCTTATTTTTCTTTTTAAGAATACTGTCTATTGGAGTATAATATTTAAAACGACCTATGCTTGCAAGAGAAAAAAATAATATTTTCCATTGACTTCCTTATACCAAATCGGTAATACACCACCATTTCTTTCAAAAGCTTCCAAATCTACATTTGCATATCCTCCATGTTGATCCGCATTCCACTTTCCGATTGATTTAACAAACTTTTGATTGACTTTTTCATCCCTATATACTTTTTAAAGTATCCTTTAATGCGTCAAAAAGCTTGTTTTATAATATTGGGTGTTATTTTTTTCTATTTTATTTTTGTTCAGAAAATATACTCTCATATTTTTTTGTTTGAAAAAAATATTCTCCAATATAGTAGTACCCTGATTTTTTTCGGCTTCTTCATTACCTATATCTGTCGCATAATACTGTACAATATCTTTACCGTTAACATTTACCTTTTTAGTATGCAAATTGAAAGCAACCTGTTTTTCCATAATCTTTTGCAATATCTTCATATAACATCGTGGAAAAATTAGGGTCTGTAGGTTTTCCAAGTTCTTTAAAATATTCATATATTTGGAATTTATATCTCTTAGCTTTGTGTAATTCCCAGTTATTGCCTATCTTTTTTATAAGCCCCGGTTCAAATGCCTTTTTAGGTCTTGCCGTAATATATTGATCGGGCCTAGCTGTGGCATAACAAGAGTCTGTAAGTGTTTCATACATATTTCGAAGAGGACCTCTTATAGAACTTCCGGGAATTATCGGTTTAGTGTTTTCACCTACACCAATATGTAAGAATTTATAAGCATAATGTTCGGACTTATTATCATCACTGCCGTCATTTGAAGAATCATCATTTCTAAATTTACTCTTATCAAAAGGATCGGGGATCAGTATTGGAGTTTTGGGATATATGCGACAAGTGAATACTCCGGTATTAGTTCCCCTTTTGGCCATACCTTCATATTTTTTTGTCTCTTCTCCTTCTACAAATGTATATGGATTGATAAAATAATTGTTATTACTAAATTTATAGCCCATTATTTTTCTCCTTTCAAATCCTTACTATAGTCCCTTTTATCAGCACTTTCAAAGTCAACCAAACGGTAATCTCTTATAAACGCCTGTCCTGATTCATTATCCATTCCAAAATAATGACGAATTCTTATTGCAGCTCTGTCTAAATCCGCTATCTCTTTTGGAAGATAATAACTTCCGCCGGCTGTTGTATGCATTACCCCGGTAGCTTTTTTTGGACTGCTTGTATCAATGTCAAGAAGCTGAACTTCATCAAAGTAGTCCGCTCCTTCTTCTTTATTATCATCTTCCTTCTGACATCTATAGCTGAAATTTTTTCCTATATCACTTCTAAAGAGCTTACATTCTTTGTTCTTGTCAAAAACACGAAGTTCCAACAGCTTATTCACGTTTTTAATAATGTCTTTATTCCAAATACCTACATCAAATTTATCCGTATACTGTGCAACAAAGAATGTACTGTCTGTAGCATCAGAAAAGTCTTCATTTATCTCATTTAACACTTTTTCTATATCATTATTTTTGACCTGTATGTGTTCCATCCTCTGTCTCCTTTTTTCCAATCAACGCTTTCAAAGTCTCATATAGTTTGTCAAATACTACAGAGTTTGTTTCACCTTCAAGCTTACCTTCATTTAGTTTCACTCCGTTTACTTCCAGTATGGAAAAAATACCTCTTCCTACAGATGTTGCTCCTCCGACTGCCAAATATCCTTCATGAAGGTCGGTCAATGTGGCCGCCAAAGCATTGATAAAATCATCCGAATATACCACAGCTGTATTATACGGATCTCCAAAACCGATATCCAATGTAGTTTCCCCACCTATATATATTTTCTCTGTAAACAATGCGCCTTCTGCAGTACTTCCAAGGAATCTGTCGATAGCATTTCTGGACATTTTTTTAAACTGCCCACCTGTAAGTTTACTCTCATTAAAATAAATAAGTGACTTCTCTTTTACTTTACTGTTTACAGTACCGAAGTAATAATAAGTTTGAATATCATCTTTATCTCTTTCAAATTTTTTGACCTTACTGCAATCAATCAGCTCTTCCATTCTATGGCCTATGGCTCCTGCCCAAGTAGTACCGGGAATAACCGCCACCTCTTCCAATCCGTTCTTATCAAACTTTACAGTTGTCAACTGCTCTTGGTCAGGAGAAGATTCTTCATCACTACATTCTGTACTGTATCTTCTTATGGAAAGTCCTCCTTCCAATCTAAGTTTTAATGAAAGCCTATTATTATCTTTTAGAGTCCATTTTTTATCTTCATTTAGAGTCTTTAGCATATCTTCATATGAATCGCCAACTTTCCATGACTCATCATCAAAAAGATTGAATTTAAGCCAATCCTCTATACCATTATCAGGATTTTTTACAAGTTCAAAGCTTCTTCTAATGATTTCTACATTACATATTTTACCGAATCCCCTGGTAGTCTTTGCACCGAATCTGATATCCGTTTCTTTCCATATTTTTGCAATATTTGTCAGCACTTCATCAGCTTTTACTTTTTCATTTATATCCGATTGTTCCTCGGATATCTCTATAAAAGTTTGAAACTTACAATTACCTTCCAAAATTTCCCAATCAAATTTTGCCTGTTTTTTTGCACTTTTATACTCATTTAGGGCAACACCATCCCTTTGAGAAATACGGTATTTAGGATTTCCGTCCTTATCTTTATTATCTCCTACTAAAGTGGCATCATAAAATATGATTCTACTCTCTATAATATCATCGTCACTCTTAACCTTATTTCCTGTATTGGTTGATGAATATCCAAAGTAATACTTCCACGCCTTCTCATCCATAATCCCCTGACAGGCTTCTCTAAGTACTCCGGCTACAGCACTTCCCGGAATATAAGGAATCCCCCTTGCATCACGTAAAATATCCTGATCTGTAATATCATTTCTTCCACTGCCGATACATAAAGGAGAGTCCGGTTGAAAGGTTATTTTTAAATAATGTTTCTTTATAATTTTCCCCATTTCACTGCTCCTGCTAATTAAATTTTTTCAAATACTTTTGATTTGCCAACAACTCAAGCATCAAGTTACCCCACCAACCAAGAATATGCTTATTAACTTTTTCAGTATCCGTCAGTTGGCATAACAAGCTGTATATTCTGTATTTTTCCGTTTCATTATACTTATCTGTGTTTGCTCCAAGTATCTTTTTAATATCCAAGCTGCCTAAATCATTTTTATCAGGTAGTTTTGTCCCGAAGAATCTCTCTGCAACTTTTCCAATCTCGTTTCTTTCCGTATCACGCTTTATAGATACAATACGTTTTGCAAAATCAATATATTTCTCATTTGCAACCGATTCACTGTCAGGTAAAGTTTCTTTCACCATAAGATTTACACGCCCTATAGTAGATGGAGACATGATAAGCTTTGAATCGTCTTTATCCATTTTTACAAGCATATCTTCAAGTATATTTTGGTAAAGCACTTTATATAAGCTCTGTTTCAATATCTCTTTGACCTCATCATTAACATTAGAAAGCTCATTATCAGCTTTTGTGGATTTATTATCTTCATTATCCACTTTTAATTCGTATGGAAGTTCATCTCCTTTATAAATACTGACCTTTCCGAAGCCCTCTAAATTTCGTTCGCCTACGTAATAATTTTCGATACCGACATCTTTTGCTGCTTTATATACAAATGTAGAACCTGACTCTATTCCTGCAATAGGAGCTTTTCTAAGATTCCAAACACCCGAATAGCCATATATCATTGCAGGCTGTATGGAACAGAACGGGTAATCAGTTTCTCCTATTTGAATATCTTTTTCATTTAATAAGCCAAGCTGCTCTCCAATAATTTTATATACTTTATTCGGCTCCTGTGTATATCCGTAATCATCAGAAAAAATGCCTCTTGAGGCCAATGATACATATATCAGCTCATCTTTCTTTACATTAAAATCATTGATTATGTCGGTATTTAGCGATATAATACGGCATTTTCCATACTGCGCAGTCTTTGACTTTCCGAAATTGAAATTAGTGTTTTTTAAAAGTCCTAAAAGAAGTTCATAGTATTGACTGCCGCATATAATACTTCCTGCAAAAATTTGTCCTTCTTTCAATGCAGTCTGTGAATACAGCAGGGTATCATCACCTCTTCTATGGTGATAGATGACCCTTTGCTTCGGCTCACAATCTAAAATATTCAAATCACCGGATTTATTTGATTTTTCAAGATATATATATTTTCCTTTTAATTTCTTTGGTTGATTTCCGTTTGCAGGATTATAGTCATCACTGCTATAACCTTGATTCTCTGAATATTTTTAAGCTGTTTACATATTTCTTGCTTTTTTTCATCTTGTTTAAGAATGAAGGTGCGGATAAAAATTATGTTTTTCCATCTGAAATATTAAAATCAGAATATATGGTATCTCCGTTTAAAAACAAACGAACAAACTCTTCATCATCTACACTGTTACCCTCTATACTAAGATAGCTTCCTGCCAAAGCCCCCAACACAGACTTACCTGAAATATACTTAAGTGTAGTATTTTTATCATCTCCACTTATTATCAATGGACCAAGGTTTTCAAAAAAATACAGTAATATTAAGTTTTTTTGGTTTAAATCTTTATTTATTTCTACATTTTCAACTATTTTAATTTCATCTTTTTGTATCGGCTGCTTTATCCTCCGCCTTAAACTCACATTTTTACACATCCAAGTCCACGATTTCTATTCATACCTATATGACGAAGTGACTTACATATCTGTTTTAATTTATCTTCTTGACCATCCGGGTATTCTACCTTTGCAATGAACTCAAGTCTGTTTTCTTTATCAAAAGGTGAAAATTGATGGATGGTTCTTGTAAATCTAAGTGAATTGTCATCCGCAACACCGTTTTCCATCCTTGTTTGTGCCTTTACATCGGAAAAAAGATCCAATACTTCATAAGGTGATATATATTTTTTGATTTCTTTGTTCTCTTGTAGAAGTTTCAAACCCACTTTTATATGTTCATAACCTGATATATACGCATTCTCAATTCTGATACCCTTTGTAGAGTCATCGCCGCTTACTCCAAACAGGTAATTTAAAGGATCTGTAGATTCTTCCCACAATCCCGAGTCTCTTAAAAGTTTTGCACATTCTCTTAAACACCCCTTCAGTCTTCTTGCCGGTATAAAAGGAAGTCCGAAAGTATCATGCTCTGCCTCGGAGTCAATAGTTCCATAGTATGAATATCCGTTTCCCGAACATAGATCAGAGTACAGTGTAATATGTATTTCACCTTGTTTTTTATTCTGCATTTTCTTCCTCCTCTTCTTTTGCCTTTCCATATCCCGTATCATACATACGTACAAGATCCTTTAGGAGTTTCTTATTATTTATAAAATACTCAACACTTTCAATATCTGATTTAAATCCCATAATTTCCTTTTTTTATCTTTGGACATATGAGCTATAATTCGTCTAAGCTCTGTTCTTAGTGCTGATTCTGAAAGCGATACGGGAATTGCCAAACCTTTAATATTGCTTCTGCCAAGAAGTGAAAGCTTTGTATGGAAATCTTCAACATCTCCCAATGTAAGGAGATTATCCTCTTTCAGCTTTTCTATTATTTTTTTATTATCAGCCTCTTCTGTTGCTTTTCCTTTTTCCCAAGGCGGCAAGTTTTTATTTTTTACAGGTTTATAGTGATAAGATGTCTTTTCTTCAACATTACTTTCCACCAACCAAGGTCTTGAATTGTCATTATCTCCATTTTCTTTACGAATATCACTTAACTTAAAGCCTATTCCGCCCTGACAGTACTCAAAGTCCATAAGATTGGCCAATGTCAGCCCATTTTCCTTCATATAATTTTTGCAGGTGTCCTCACAACACTGCTCGGCAATACGGTATGCATCTGAGAATGGTGTATGACTATGGAAAATAGCCGCTCCGGCACATGATGAATATGGTGAAGGTATCTTTGAAAGATATTCTTTGATAATCTCATAAGATTCGTCGGCTCTACATATAATAGTCATCTCATCTCCGGCTCCGATTAGGATTCTGCTTCTAAAGCGTTTTTTATCTGAGGACTGCTTCTCATCTTCTTTTAACATATCCTTCTTTCTGTCATCAATAAAAGTTTTCTGTATTTTCTTGGAAAATTCTCTAAGTAAGTTTACGCAGTCATCATAATTTTTCTTCCCCTGTAAGCATGCCTGTACCTTTGCACCCATAGCATTTCCGTCAATATAAAATATTGCCAACATGCTGTCTTCACCCTTTGTCTCGGCCACGATATTGTCTAATATCGTCTCACCCATCTCATCACCATGCTTCCCGGCTTCTTCCCAATATTTTTTCAGCTTGGCATTGGTCTCTGCAGAACATTTAAAATATGACTTTCCTGAAGCACTGATATCTTTCGGTGCATGATCATACATGTAAGTCAAAGGCATTGATGATACCGGAGATGTCTGTACTATCGGTAAACTTCCATACGGCTGCGTATAAAGTGCAGTGCTTTCACGAAATCTGTGCTTTTGATACAGCCTCTCATAGTCTCCCGGATTCTTGGAATCATCACTATGGTAGTTATCTTCTCTAATGTTTCCGATATATGTGGCAACTACTCTTAAAGTTCCTATCTCTTTTAATATTTTCTTTGTAAAAATCTCTGTGGTCTTTTTCATTGCTTCTTCATTCTTATAAAGCATCAAAAAATTTCCACCTCCGTCATAGACAATCTCACCTATATACTGATTACCGTTCATTCTCTCTTCAAATTCCTTGAAGCTGAATTTCTTAAGTTTATCTTCATTCGGATCATATCTAAAAAAACAGCATCACTACCTTTAACTTCTTTATTTATCCGGTCTCTATATGTCTTTTGCGGCATCATATAAGTAATCTTTAAACAAATCTCTGATTATTAAAGATGCTCCTACAATCTCCTTTAACTTTGAACTCTTATAAATAAATTCCTGTTTTTCCTCGTATATCATACATACAAAGGACATAATCTTTTATCAGCCATAGCTTCTCCTTTAACAATATCGCTTTTTAAAACTTTGGTATCAGATCTGTTCAAACATCCCGAATCCCTGAGAATTCCTTGAGCCCAAACCTGTATCATACAAAAATTGCAAGCTTTCTATATCCGACTTTAATGTAAAACTTCCTTTCCAAGCTGTTATAAATATTTCACCTCCAAATTTTGTTACATATTTATTTCTTGCTACGTTAAAATGCTTATGTGGAAGTAAGAAGATTCCTGTACTGTTCTTTTTTCCTACTACAGCTTTAAATTTTCTTTGAAAGTTCTTTGTTAAGTAGTAATTAAAGTACGGATCTGTCGGTTCAAGATAATTTGTCTTTGTTTTCTCCCCTTCCCGATATGCAATATCTACACAAACAGGTGACAGCATTCTGATTTCCATTTCTTCATCCAATATTTTGGTATTAGTCACTTCATATCGAATAAGAAAGATTCTCTGTCCTGCCAGTTCAAATACTTCTTCATTTTCCAATGCCTGCACAAGTACCTCACAGAAAAACGGAACGGGGCTTCTTATCTCCCACTCTATAACATTGTCAAACATTATTTTAGAACCAGACACTTGAAAATGACCTTTCAACAGGCTGAATACAAAGAGTTTGAAACTCTGTCCTTCGGTTTGAAATCCTTCATTATGCAGAAAATCGGAGAATTCAGGATATTCAGACAGTCTTTTTATAAATAAATCCCTGTAGAATATGATGATATGAAATAGGTAATACAAGCTTATCCTCTATCTGAAAGTATAGTTTAAATTCCATGTCAACTCCTTTATAAGCTTTTTTTTAATATCTTCTAAACTGTACAAATTCAAAAAGCATCTCTTTATGATATTTTCCGTCATCATCTTTCCACTCTTTGACATTACGTTTACTGCAAGCTGCGACTACATCTATACCTTCATTTTTTAATAGATTTACCACTCTGAATGATAGAGTAAACTCTCCCTGTAAAAGTACTACTTTATCATTCAGCGCTAATATCTTTTCTTTATATTCATTTGCCATGGCATCCAACTGTTCTTCCGTATACGCCGGATCTACAGGAGGAAAAGGAATCTCCTTGATATCTCCATATATACTTGCCGCTTTTTTTTGTTTTTCGTCCCACATATCATATGGATGATTGGTAAAGTTAATCATGACTTACTCCTTTTTATTTTTTTCTATAAAAAAATATCCGCAAAAGGTATCGCCGGATATTAAAAATCAGATTTTTCAATTTTTGTGCTTTTTTTATAGTATTTAATATAATATCCCTCTTACTGTTTTTGGCTTATCCATTTTCGAAGGTACTTTTTTTATATTAAATAAAGTTATCATTACCAATAATTGAACTTTACAATATCACGTTCTTTTGTTATATAGCTAATCATATAACCGTTCAGCTACTATATTAATTGGCAAATCATTAATTATATCTAAATATTATAATAAGTTTCTCATAATAAAATGTCAACTGTCATCTCATTTGTATACAATGTATCTTATTATTGTACTTTTTATATTATGTATTTTTTTGTATAACCTTTAGAATAAATTTAAATGAGAATTAAATTGAAATCATTTAGAAATATTTTTTTATATGTATATAATACTTGCTTATAAAATAAATGTGATTTAGATATATTAATGTGGAGATATAAATCCTCTTTTCCATGCATTCATAATTTTATAAGCATTTTTAATTTTTTCTTCTGTACCCCAATATTTTTTTATATCTTCTTGAACTGTTTTTTGATTTCTTTCCTTTAAAAAGCGAATACTTCCATCAATATAATCACAGGGATATACATATTGCCTAACATCAGAGTCTGAGTCAAAAGTAATATCATAAAGCATACATTGATGCTCAAGGTAATGAAATCCTGTAATTCTTCCTTGTAATTCAGAAGCAATTACTTTTTCTCCATAAGGCCAATGACTGTACCAGCCTTTATACTCAGGAAGACCGGTTATAGGACGTGGTCCCCAGTAAAAAGCTCCAACCCCTATCTCTTTAACACTATCAGGTATCACTAAATCAAAATCACCTGCTGAAAAGAATGCATTACATTCAATAACCTCTAATCCTTCAGGTAATATTATTTCTGCACCATTGAGGTTGCAAAATGAGAAAGTTCCTCTTCTTAAACATTTTACATTTTTCGAAAACACAAACTTTTTGATTCCTTTGCAATCACGAAATGCATATGGAGCTATTTCTAAAACTGAATCCGGTAGTATGATCTCCTTCAATCTTTTACACATTGCAAAAGCCTGTATACCAATTGAAACTATAGTTTCAGGAAAGTTCACAGTTTTAATATTATCACAAACATAAAAGCACTCATTACCTATTACTGTAACAGGTTTACCTTCAATAATTTCAGGGATTTCCACATTTTCTATTCCACGTGATAAAAAACCTGCCAAAACAATATGTTCATCATATTCTTCTATAACAAACTCCTGCATCTGATGCAATGAGTTTTCTATTGAGACTAATTTTTTTCTCCATGTTTTTCCCCTTATTTATAGCCTATTTTTCTTTTCTCACAAAATTTACTTCTTAATTTTCCAATGCCTGCTCAAATACTTTACAGAAAAATGGAACAGGACTTCGTATCTCCCACTCTATAACATTATCAAATTTTTATTTTTAGAACCAGATACTTGAAAATGACCTTTCAATAAGCTGAATATAAAGAGTTTGAAACTCTGTCATGGTATCTAACTGTTCTTCCGTGTACGTCGGATCTACAGGTGGAAAAAGGAATCTCCTTAATATCTCCATACATACTTGTTGTTTCTTTTTGCTTTTTCATCCCACATAGAATAAGGATGATTTGTAAAATTAATCATATTTTTTTGTAAAATTAATCATATTTATCACCACCGAAATTAATCCATCTGTCCTCTTATATTCAATCATTACACCCTCTGGCTTAATATTATCATCTCTAATTTTTCATTATATAGTCGCTGTAAAGTCTGTATTCGGAGCTATATAAATATACGTAATCACTATAATATCGTAGCAAAAATGGTTCTTCTGAATTGAATTCTATTTCTAACTCAACTCTAACTGAATCTGAATTATCACATAAAAATAATCACATCGATATTACCAAATTATCTCTATAACTTATTACATTCATTGAAATTCTGACATTCTGTGCCATATCTGCCAGATTAGTAGATTCATTATATTATATAGATTCAAACACACAAAACGGCTCCTGATTTGTAATATGAATATATAAATCCAATACCTCTAATTTAGCAGTTAAAAAAATTCTCGTGTCCATGATTTGAATTAAAACGAACTACGCCAGTCATATTGGCCTATACATCCCTATTTTTCATTATATTTCTTTTTAGTGTGGTAATAGAAGAAATAGCAATAAGTATAATTGCAGGTCCAGAAACAAGCCAATGCAAAATATCTCCTACTGCTCTAACACCTTCATTCATTACCTTTAAATCTACAATAGCTCCAGCAACAAAAAATACAAAGAACAACAAAACTGTTAATGCAGAAAAAGGACTTTCAATCTCAACCGTAATAAAAACAATGAATAGAATACCAATTATAGCAAGTGTCAGCCACAAAATAACTGCGCCTCCAACATCACCACTTACATGTCCAATCCACAAAACTAAGCACGTAAAATAAGTTGCCATAGAAGCACTGAAGCAATCTTCAACCGCTTTACCATAGAAGTTTTTTTCAGGAGAAAATCTAAATATCAAGAATACCACAATAGGAAAAACCCATATAGCTATAGTTATCAAATTATATAATTCTATCCAATGATAATACAGCGAAAGATCCAACAGCATAGGCAGGAGTGCATAGCTACTTAAATGCATCAGAAGTATAAAAAATGTCTCAAATGGTGTGTACTGATGCTTAACCTTTGAACCCATACTATTTGATACTTGTACTCCCATTCGAAGCATAGTACCAAGTTTTCCACCAAGAACTACTGCTGCTCCAAACGAAAGAATAAGAATGCCAAATATTTTCCATGCCTCTTTCGCACTCTCTGCATTGTATCCCATCTGAATATATCTTACAGTTGCAGCAGAAAGGCAAAATATGCAACTCCAGAATCCACTCAAAGTAGTAGCGAGTTTATCAAATTTGCTCAACGCAAAATGACTTCCAAAGCATACCAGAGCGACTCCAATACTAGCGATAATGGCATCTTTTGTAACATCAATTTTATATATATAAGTTTCATCTAAATGTATAGAGCCTCCGCTAACCAAAGGCATAAATATAAATAATACTACAAACAAAAGCTAACCAGCCTATAACATTAAAAAATCGACCAAGCTTTTCTTTGATTCTATCACTGTTAACACATTGTTTTTGTGAAGATGTGCTTACCGTAATGCCTGTAGTAGTGGTACCATATGTATTTAATCTGGTGGGGCTCACATTTCGTGTACTCGCATTGGTGTTCGCAGGTGATACTACTGGAACTACTGGAGACGGAGTAACTGGATTAGCAAAGGTTCGCTGTTGAATTTGCTGAGCTATAGATACATTATATCTATCATCCGCTTCACACCAAGGGCATTTTCTTAAACCCTTAATATACATATGCACAGGATTTTTATTACAAGTAACAATGCTATTCTCATAAACAAGCAAAGCCTTATACCATTCCATAGCGTTAGGTCTCTTTTCAGGATTATCTCTCCCCTCTATAAATGCTCTTGAGAACAACGACTGCACATCTTTTGGTAAAACATTCAACGGTGGCACCGCTACAGACAGCGGTTTATTCCCCTTCTTAAAACAATAGTTATCTCTCCTAACAGCAACATCTCCTAATCCCGGAGATGGAGCCGAAAGAACAGAATGTTTCTCAGGAATACCGTTGAATGGAGTAAATCCATTCATTAATAATTTGAAAATGTGTATAGCAAGAGCAAAATTATCAGTATGCTCCGTAAAGGTATCCAAAGGTGTCCTCGCATAGGCCTGCTGTTTGTCCTCCGGATGCGCTGATATATGATATGAACACTTACTAAGTAGTTCAGGAGCAGCGTACCCTGGTGCACACACTTTGCATCGATATGCTATATTTACATCTCTGTCAATTACAATATGATAACTGTCTGTATCTAGAAAAGCTACCGTACCTGTATTCAAATTAATACCTATGTTCCTAGGATTGAAATCTCCAAAAACATATCCCGCCTTATGCACTTCATGTATAACCACACAAATATTCTGGGCTAAAATCAGCTTCTGTTTATACGTAATCCTGGTTTTTGGAGGATATACATATACTTCGCTCAATTCAGACGTGATATCCAATTTTGGCATAACAAAACCTCGAAACACATTTGCAGAATCGTAAACTGCGTCAATAGGCCATGCAACCTGATTAAATACAGAACTGCTAGGTGGCCGATTTACCATAAGTTTTATTTTATTTTCTAATTCCCTGGAGGCGTTACTCTTTAGGTAAACTTTTACAACACTATTATTATTACCAACGATCCTGTAAATCTCACCCTCACCACCACTACTAAATGGCTTTTGCTCTAATTGATAATTTTGTCCCCACAAACCGTATAATTGCATATCCTTTTCACCTCAGTAACTTTGTATTTAATATATAACATCCACCGTTCTTATATTATTCAAGGTGGATGTATCTATTTCTAGCGTTCTCTTCCTAGTACCTGTAGATAAAATCGTACCGTCAGATTTCACTGCAATTAAAATATGTAATCCCTCTGACATATACACGATATCATCCCACTCTCTTATATTTGTAAAGAAGAAATCATTATTATTATCTACATCTTGGATCAAACATCCATCATTCCTAAGTCCTACATGGTTACCGTTTGAGCCCTCACAAAAAATAACATTGTTCCATTCATTGTTTATCTTCTCTTCATCAAAGCTAAAGCCATAATTATTTCCAACAGTAACCACTGTTCCATCCGTCCTAACACCTATTGACAACATATATACTGCGCATACAGATTTTATATCCTCCCATTTGTCTACTGCACAATAACTTTTTCCTGATTCCCCGACGGCTAAGACTTTCCCGTCATTTCTCAACCCAATAATATGACTATTAGAAGCGGAAATTTCCACAATGCTGTTCCATGTCGACAAAGTATCCATCCATCTTTCATCCGATGTTAAAACTTTCCCATCTTTGGTAAGAGCAGCAGTATAATCTGCAGCCGCAGAAATCTGCACTATATTCTTCCAACTCGAAACATCGCACCTGCGACCATCGTCTCTTCCCACAGCAACAACTGTTCCATCTTCTTTTAATCCAACTGTATGCCATGCTGACGCTGATACCTGAACAATATTAGTCCATTCTGAAACATCACATTTCCCATCCCCTTTGCTTCCATCCGATGCAACTGAGACCCTTCCATCATTTGTTATCGCAAATATATATGATCCGTCATTATCTGTCCTATTAACAGTAACTGGTCTTCTTCTGCTTCTAATCACATCTTCCCATATTCCATTTCCTTTACTTATAGCATCTGAATCGTCTATATTGCAATATTTAATTGCTGCAGACGCAAGATCTCCGTTATTATATGCCTTGTCTGCTAAAATATATTCTAAATAATCAGTAGCATTTTCATAATCCCCAAGTGACTCAAAAATCCTTTCTGCCCCATCAAAATCAGAATCTTCATATAACTGTATACCTATTCGGTATATCTCATTTATCCTTTCGTCGCTATATTTATATTCCCTGACTCTTTCAGATTTCTATAAATTTCAGCCGCTTCACTATATTTCCCATTCTCAAAAAAACTTTCAGCCTCTGAATATAACTGTTCAACATTATTAGTTTCCTCTATATTATTAGTTTCGTATATTTTACTAATATGATCATCGGCAGAATTAAATATAAACCTTACACCAACAAAAATTACTACAGCAACTACTGTAAGCATTATAAAATTTCTAATGACAGACTTACTGCTATTAGCTGTACGTAAAGTACCACTAACATTACCATTATTCACGGGTGTATTAGAAGTAAATGTGTTCAATTGTGTAGATGTCATAACTTGCGAAGCAGCACTTTGTAAATTCCTTGCTTGAGAGGCTGCTATGGGCATCACTGGACTAACGAACGACTTTTGCTTCAGTTTTGGTGTCATTGACATAGAATATTTACTATCAGCTTCACACCACGGACAGTATGCCATTCCTCGCTTGTACATATGTGTTCTGTTTACAGAACAAGTAATAAGGCTTTTTTCATAGTTTTCCAGTGCTTTATGCCATTCAATGGCATTAGGTCTTTTTTTAGGATCTTTTCTCCCATCTATAAAAGCTCGTGTAAACAAAGATGCTACATCGTTCGGAAGAACAGAAATATCAGGAACAGCAGCGGCCAGTGGCTTATTTCCAGGCTTAAAACAATAACTATCTCTTTTTACAGCAACATCTCCAACTCCAGGAGACCCCATTGAGACACTTTCATTCTCATTAATTCCGTTAAACGGTGTATAACCGTTCATCAACAGTCTGAACATATGTATTGCAAGAGCAAAATTATCCGTCTCCAATGTAAATGTATCAAGTGGTATTTTTGCATATACAGACTGCTTATCTTCAGGATGAGCAGAAATATGATATGAACACTTTTCTAAAAGTTCAGGTGCAACATACCCTGGTGCGCAAACATTACACCTGTATGCCTGATTGGTATTCTTTTCAAGCACAATATGATAGCTGTCTGTATCAAGAAAAGCTACGACTCCAGTATTAACATTAATTCCAATGTTGCGAGGATTAAAGTCTCCAAAAACATATCCAGCTCTATGAACCTCATGTATTACCGCACAAATATTTTGTGCCAAAACAAGTTTTTGCTGATATGTAATTCCGGATTTTGGTGGATATACGTATATGTCACTTAACTCATCAGTAATATCAAGTTTAGTCATAACAAATCCGCAAAATACTCCTGCAGAATCATGAACCGAATCAAGTGGCCAAGCCACTTGATTAAGGACATTTGAACTTGGAGGGCGTCGTACCATCAAGTTTATCTTATTTTCAAGTTCCCTCGTTACACGATCTTTCTTATAAACTTTTATAACTTGATTATCTACACCTAATATGGCGTAGATATCACCCTCACCTCCACTACTAAATGGCTTCTGTTCTATTTCATATTTCTTCCCACTTACCCCTACTAAAATCATATGGCACTTACCTAAACATTTTATTATTTAACTTCTTGCTTTGTCTTGTGACACTATGGTGATGTGAGAAACATAATTCTTTGTGTTGTTTGTAGCTGAGCATATTACGCTAATCCCAACACCATAGCCAGTAGCCTTTTCATTTCTAACTGCTCGGGAGATAGCATTATTAGATTGTGCATCTTCTACTCCACCATCCTTTTTCAGCACCATTCCCTTAAATCGATCAGATGTCTGTCCTATCATCTGAGGACTCCTATCGCATATACTTTTGCATTTATCCGAAAAATGTCTTGCATTCTCTGTAATACCCAGTTCATCCTCATAAATATGTATTTCTCCCGAACCTTTATGTATACTTTGAGGCACTGCAACCGCTTGACCATCTTTTCCTACATGATGGTGAATAAGTGTATCATTCTCATACCCTTTATACTGTGGGAAATTTCTAACAAAACAAGCATCTACTCTTGGCGACTCCCCTCTTTCAATTCGAGCTTTATTCTTTTTGCTGAAGATTTCCGGATGTTTCTCTTGAAGCTCTTTAAAATAATATGTACTACTCCTTTCCCATCCCTGAGAGTTTGTGTTTGCTTTTCCTTCACCTTTATATCGCATATTAACAATCAAAGCTTCAGAATGAAACAAGGAATAAACTTTTCCCTCGGATGTTACTCTTTGAGCCGCTATCTCTTCTCGTGATATTCCATTGTAAACATCTATTACCATATCACATTCTGGCCTCCATAGCGTCAATGGTTTTCTTTATTGAATAAGAAAGTAAAATCTCTTTAGCGTTTTCTATGTCATAACAAAAAAGTTTGTTAGTTTTATTATCAAAAAATATAAAAAAGTTGTCGTCTTCATTAACCGTTGCGTTGCCTATCAAGAACATTTGAGAATCTGGAAAGACTTCCTTTGCATCATCAAATGCTCTTTTTATACTAATTTCTACAGGTTCAACAGCATTAATCGGAAAAAGTTCAAAAAGCTTGTTCCAAATTTACCATATAACATCAAAAAAGAATACGATGAATAGTACTCCTTTAACTCAGTACAAATCGAAAATCCGAATATCCTCTCTAACTCTATCCAGTCAATATTAGTTATCATTGGCTTGGGCTCCCACTCAACTTCTCCGTCTTCATCAGGCTCTGAAACAAGCAGTTCCTTATTAAGGCTATCCGTATATACTACAGTTGGTCTAGTTCCAAACTTTTCCTCCGCATAGCTATTAAGACGAGAAAAATATTCTTTGAACGATTCTTCCATAGACACCTCCTTTGTATCGCATATTTACCAACAGTTGTTCCGGATGATTTATGGTATACTGCTTCCCTTCAGATGTAGTTCTAGCAGCATTCAGTTCATCTTTTGATATTCCTACATATAGACCTACTCCCATCACAAACTTGCCTCCATACTTCCTATCGTTTTAGCTATGGAGTATGACAGCAAAATTTCCTTTTTTGTATAAGATTCATAGCAAAATAATCTTCCTGTAGCATTATCATAATAGACAAAATAGCTATCATCATCGTTAACAATTGCATTTCCAAGTAAAAATATTTCAGTTATTGGAAAAACATATTGAGCATCGTTATAATCTCTCAAAGCAATGTCATCAATCGGTTCTGAACCATCGATTCTATAAAAATGCAACTTGCAGCTTCCAAATACTCCAGACACAGCAAGGAAGTAAAAAGTACTACAGTATTCCTTGAGCTCCTTACATAACACAAAGCCTAATTGTTCTTCGCAATTATCCCAATTCTGTGTTTTAGTCTGTACCTTAGGAAGCCACTGTATTTCTCCATCCCCATCTAGATCGCCTATAAGTAAAGATTTTTCTATACTATCTGAATACGGTACTGTAGGCTTTGTTCCAAATGTACTGAAATAAAGAGACTCAAGCTTTAAGAAATAATTCTCAAGTGCGGTTTTTATATTTGGTCTCATTTTGCCCTCCATCAAAGCCATTCCTCATCTATGACAGGTGATTCAACATAGTTTGAATGCTCAAAAATGCTATTTGGTGCAGGAGGAGTATAGCCTTCTAGTTTATTAAACAAAAGAATATCAGCAATCTGGCTCATATGATAAATTTTGATTAATTCATCACTATTCTTGTCATAACAACACCAGTAGTTATCTGAAAGTCCAACCACAATAAAATTTGACCCAAGCTCTTTTATTCTTTTTATTTCTGATACAATCTCCAAAAAATCCCCATCTGTAATTACTAGAATTTTATAAAATGATGGCGTTAGGCTATTATCAAGACTTTGCCTAAAAACTCTTATTTAGCTTTCCGGATAATTCCTTGCAGGTGGGTACAAGTTGTTCCTTTGGTGTAATTGTTAACTGAGAATGTGCTAACTCTTCTACTTTTACGCTTTCACACTCATAGTCTTTTCCAGAAAACCAAGACACAATTTGAGGAAAAGTGCTGTCAATTTCCAAATTGCGTACGTGCTTGGGGTATAATATGAACTCATTGCTGTATTCTCTCAGAGATTTTATAAGATCAGTAACTTGATCTTCATAGTTATTTTTCCCACTCTTGCCACATAGAATGATTCCTATATTGAAAATACTCTGTATATCTACACTTTGTATCTTTTTCAGTTGAGTATAAATATTTATACATGTTTTTGGTCCACATAATAATACTCTCCACCATCATCTACCAAAAAATTGTCAAACATAGTTCTCAATACACACTCATCAAAATGTACAACTCGTTTGCCGATCCATAGATCACGTAGATTATCTATATTTGATCCTTTTGTCCCCATTACAAATAGACGAAGTATATCTTTCTTCTCTAATCCACTTATTTTTTCTGCAATATCTTCTATATGTGCATCCGGCATACCATTATCAGTAATGAGAACTAACCATGGAACATAATATAATGTCCCTATTTTATGGTATACTCGGTGCCTTTCAAGTATCCTATCAATCGCCATCCTTAAACCATTATTTAAATCCGAAGTTCCACTTGTAACAAAGCACACATACCCCATATATTCCACCGGAACAAATTCTTGTAAAACACGACCTGTAGAGTTAAATTCAACAATGGAGACATCAAGAATCTCGCAAAGGGATTTGTTCTTCCTTACTTCTTCCCTGAAAGCATTCATGATTTTCGCTGTGTTACTAATTATTTCACCATTCATTGCCATGGATGTATCTATTAAAAAAATAAACAAGCCATATGAGGTTTATCGGGATTAATTATCAGGGATAATCACTTGAATTCATTAAATAATCCTACCTTTCAAAGTGTAAATTAAATACTCGCTGATTAAAAATTGAAATCCATTGTATACTGTAAATTCATTCTTAACTGAGTTAATAACTCCTGGATTTCAGATGAAACTTTAAAATCAAGGTTGTTTCCATTCGATGAATATAGAAGCTTAAAAACACAATCCGACTTTCATGAACGAAGTACACTCGCCACATAGTCCTTCATCTGATTCCTTTTTTTCATCACAAGATTACTACGATCATAATATCCATAGCCCAACTGATTGGTTTCAGGATACTTACTGACATCATATCTATGGTCGATAAGTATTTGTTCGTTTGTCAGTCCAAAGTAGTCATATCTAGGCACTACGCCACTTCGAATGGTTGTATCATAGGTTGTATCCACATGAAGCCAGTTCCCATCTATACGAATCAGGTTCCACGCATGGCTCTCCTCAATGCCTAATCGTGAATCATAGCCAAAGCCATATACAATATTACAGGGAATGCTCATCATATCAAGCAGGCATTTAAACGCTTTTGCATATCCTTCACAAACACTCATTTTTTTGTAAATGGCCCAACAATAGTATATAAATCTATATCGATTCCACTTTTATAACTGACATTTCGTGCTGAAAAATTATGCGCCTGAATAGCCCTAGAATATTCATCCACACCATTAATTCTTGACACCAACTTACGTGCTTTCTTTCTGCACAAATCAAAGTCTAATGATTTCCAGAATCTGTTCATCAGGACAACCATCTTGTATATTCTCAGCACAATACTCTGTGAAGAGTTTTGCCACCATCTGTGATGCAACATCCGAATGTTCTTCACTACCCAGTCCATCTGCAACGTCAGCAATGACATACCAAGTATCACATTTGATGATATTGTTGGCATCCTGACAGACTAAACCATGCTTTACGTGGTATGATCCTTGTTGTGTTATTCCATAAGTGTAAATCATATCATCAACCTCCCTTACAGATAATATTTGATTCTTTTACATCCAATCATCCTCTATCACCTTATCAACATTATCTGGCAGTACTTCCACACGTGCTTTCTCTCCCGGAGAACTCACCGAAATAGAACGCATGTTCTTATTAACCCAGTCAAAGAAATTTGAGAAATCACAATCTTTTAACTTAAGTACTCTCTTGCCGTGACCAAGCTTGCTCAAAAGATTTGTGTCAGCTCCATCTACTGCAAGCGACCAAAGGCGAAGCTCGTCCTGCTGATCAAGGTAAAGAATCTCCTCTGCAACATTATCTATTGAATCGGTCGGATAACCGTCTGTAATCATGACAATCCACGGGCAATAAGGCTCTGTACCAGACCGACGATAAAATCTTACTCTTTCAATAACCATATCAATCGCCTTCCTCAGACCTCCATTCATCTCTGTTACACCTCTAGCTATTAATGATACTGGCTTCATGTACTCAATCGGGACAAAATCCTGCACTACATTTACTGCAGTATTAAACTCTACGATTGCCACATCAAGTATATCTCTTGTTCTCTTGTCTTCACAGACCTCAACCTTGAATCTGTTAAGTGCTGATATGAGCTCCTCAATTGGTTCACCTTCCATACTCCCTGATGTATCAATAAGGAATAGGCAAGCCATATGTGGCTCACTAGCATTAACAATCTCGGAAGCAAAGGCTCCAAACTCTCTGAACCATTTCTTCCATCTTTTGTTTCCTCCTATAAGGTTTTATTTATTATTTATAAAGAATGGAACAACATCCATGGTTTACAAAATTAACGAGGTATATGATAATTCACCAGTATATTTATCCAGTATATATACCTCATCATTGTTGATCTTTTGAATTTCTTCTGGCTTTACAATATTCTCTCTTTTAATACTAATATTATCGGTTTGTCCGGAACCAACGCCCCACATACCAAAATAATTAATATTTTTGGAATACGAACTACTTACTTCTTGTTTGTCGTAGAAACCTATCGCGTCCGCAAGCTTTTGACAGCTATATGCTGAGGAGTGTTTTGAAATAACTAGCTTTGAACATTTCCCAGCAAAAGCAAAAAAATCATTAATTGAGCCTCCAAATTCAGCAAACACATCATCAGAAGATGTTATCGTCACATTTCTATTTTCGCCTCGTTTTATATAATTGATTAAAGCCTCACTTACAACAATTTTTATGCTATCTAATACTATCAACATTTTTCTTCCCTGCGATATAACTGCATCAGTTTCATTTATAAGAAGATTAATAAGCAGTCCATTCGATTCAGATTGTATATCCACTGAAAAAATCTGTTGCCTATTCACCACCTCCATTAGGTTTACTGCACATGTTGCATTCGACTTTTTCTGCTAAAACTAAACGCCCCTGTAAAGAAAGCTCGTGAAAGAAATTCTCAATCCCACCTCTCTCAACTTCTCCTTGCATAATTTGAGAAGTAATCATTCTAGCATCATTTGAACTAATGAATCCTTTACTACCAACATCAATTACTCTATCTATAGTGTCATATATGGACAGGTAATAGACCTATAGCACCTCGGACTCTTATGGTTGCTTCGAATATAGTAACTAATTCCATTCAGATAATATCTTTCCACAAAATTAATTTTATTATTTTTGGTGCTGAGCTAATAACTAGTATGGCAATTTCGGCATTAGAAGCACCAACAAAAAGGTCATAAATGGGACTGCTACTGTTAACAAAGCAAACATTGTTGCCACTAAAATATCCATTAAGTCCCTGCTTTAATTCAGAATTCCCACAATGTAAAACAAAAAACATATAGCCTTGAATGCAGGCACATTCAATAGCTCTTAACATCGCCCGTATTCTAATGGAATTTGCCCCTCAAAAAATAGAATGTTCTTGACTGGGACATTATCTTCAATAAATGCCTCTATTTGACTTGAACGATAGCGTACAATTCCCTAATTAATTTCATTTGCTTTTTGTATTTTCTGAAGATTTTTCCTGTTTATTGTATTATTTGCCCCTGCAATAAGTATTCCAGCAAACCCATTCAGATAATTCTTCATATACTAACCCTTTATATATAAATCGAATTTATACTTGAATGGTTTCCCAAACGGTAAGCTAATAATCGCTTCTCCCACATCCAGCTCACTCATATCCCAATCTTCTACAACATGTGATTCACACATTTCTTCATGAACTGAATTTGCAATGGTTCTGTATTGTTCCAACACTACATTCTTTCCATGAAGACAAACAATATAGTCTCTCGTATAACTATCATTTACATGGAAGGCAAATACTGAAGAAAATCCAACAAGTATATTTTTTCCTTTATACTCCCCATAGGCTTCGGTCAATTGATTTATGCTCTGAAGGCCAGCAATAATTTTCACCCCAAGGCTTCTCCCAAAATTAACACCATCATCAATATGCTGAAGATGTGGTATTGGTCTAAATTCGTCGCAAATCAAGTAAACATTGCCCTTAGATTTATCTCTCCCTAGTGACTCTTTCAGGGCTAAGTCGAAAAGGAGACTGTAGGTTGATTTCATAGTTTGCCCTATGGAAATATCGTATTCTACAAATAGTGTTTTCCCTCCCGATTTTCTAACAAAATCTCGAATTGAAAACATACCTCTATCATCAAAGCAATTGACCAATAACTTTCTAACAGTTCCAAGAATTTCAGCGTATACACCCAACGCCTGTCTCGTTGTATCATCTCCAATATAACTAAGCACCGATGCAAAATGTGGATGCGATTCTATCATAGCTTTAACATCAAAAATCGTCGACTCATCTAGTGCTCGTTTAAGTTCAGAATTAAATAAATATTCTTTCCTATAGTCTGTATCTCCTCTCCCTTCTTCAATCATGTATAATAGTATTGCAGCAAACAAGTCTATTGCACCTTGAGGGAAGAATGGATCTTTACTCCTATATTTTCTTAAAATGAAACTGAAATATCATCTGTCTGGTATTATATGTGAATGAGTATTCATAACTTAAATTATTTTCAGCGAGCATATTCCTTATAGCAATTGAGACCTTATTCTCAATGCCAGAATCTTGTGCTTCATATGGCAGCTTTACAACAAAATCATATTTGTGCTTTTTTATCATATCCAAGGCATATTGCTGAATAGCTTTTTTCCCGTAAACAACAGCACCTTGACGAGTATAATAATCCTTAAAAGTAGGGGTGGCTTTTGGAAAATTCAACTCATTATATGTATGATCTCTTTGTATCTTCTCTGTATTCAACCCAAAATAATCATATCTAATAACACCATAAGAGCCAATTGTAGTGTCAAAAGTAACATCAATATGTGTCCATTGATTCTCCAGTTTAACCAAATTCCAAGCATGATTGTCATCAATGCCTGATTGTTGATCCCAGGCTGTACCGGTAACAACAATGCATGGAACTTCAATTTTATCCAATAAAAATTTGAATGCTGCCGAAAAACCATCGCATACACTTTTCTTTTCAATCAGTGGTCCAATTATATTATGTCTTTCTTTCATTCCATCATTTTCATAAACCACATTTTTGGCAAGAAAGTCATGAAGCATTTTAACCCTCTCATAGGTATCATCGGAATTCACTCTCTTTATTAACCCATTTGCAACCCGCTCACAATGCTCCTTCAACTCCTGAACTTCACTAAACGAATATGTGTATGTCGGTATTAAAATTGTCTCATTTCCTCTGATGTAATATTTAAATCCTGAAACGTAAAAAAATTCAGGATTACGGATTACTTCATTTTTCTAAAAAAATGCTTCAAACATTTACTATCACCTCTGTATAGTATTTGAATTTCACTTTTTTTCTTTGTCTTATCCCTTCCAATATTAAAAGCATACGAATTATCCTTCAAAAAAATAGTTAGTCTATCCAAAATCATATAAACCAAGCATCCATTCCAACAATTTCCCCGGATTTATTTTATACAATCATCCGGGAAGTTTCTTATCAATGTTCCGCATCTTTATTATAAATATTTTCTTCATCTGGATTTGCATCACTCAGTTTGTTTTGGTCAGTATCTTCTTTATCCTTAAACAAATGAGGATATGCCTGACTTTTCCATTCATCCTCATATCTTTGCTTTAGGACTTTCCAATCCGGTTCGACATAATAGTAGTCAGGTTGTAATGAGTATTCCACCTTATCATTAACCACAACCACTACCGTCTTATCATCATTTACTTGAGACTCAGGTATACTTGAAATAAATTCCCCTATTTTTTCTTTGACACCCGCTTCACCGATTGTTTCAAATCCAAGCCCATGAGGATCCATAAAATACTTGGCAAGAGCCACATAAATGTTGACCTTTTCCTCTCGTATATATATTGGGAAAAATATTTCAAACATTCCATCTGTTGCAAGCAACACACTGCTAACAGGTTTTGGATACATTGAAAATTCCCATTTCTCTTCTCCAAAGTAAAGTGGTAGTACTCTACCATCATCATCCCTCTGTTGATCAGTGATTTTTTCGTATTTTCCTTCTGTGGTCATAGCTATAATCCCACTATCACCTGAATGACCATAATAAAGCTTATTATTAATTAAAACAACCAAAGAGAGTGTTGTATCGTACTGATCAAGTTCATGTTTATTTTCAATAGCAACTGCCTCTATTCTGTTTTGAGCAATTTCAAATGCATCCTTAATCACAGCAAGAATATTATCGTCAGTTTCATCTGGCTTTATATTTTTTGCACAATATTCAGTCGAAAGATCTGCTGCTATGCGAGATGCAATGTCCGAATATTTTTCACTTCCAAGTCCGTCTGCGACAGCAGCAACAGCCATGTCCTCTCCACACTTGATAATCTTATGTGCATCCTGGCAGACAAGATCCTTTTTTATATGATATATCCCTTGCTGCGTAATACCATAGGCATAAATCATACGAAACCTCCATCACGTTTACATCCAATCATCTGTATCCTTATCGACATCATCGGGAAGTGGCACTCCCTTAGGTTTCGCCAGGTGAGCTAACCGACACTGATCTCATACTCTTATTGACCCAATCAAAGAATTTACTGAAATTATATCCCTTAAGCTTCATTACTTTGGGACCCGAAAGCCTATGCAACGTCTCTGAATCATATCCCTGAACACCAAGCGAAAAGAACTTCAACTTACCGTTCTCCTCCATATCACGAATAACATTTGCTATCTCACCTATGTCATCCTGTGGCCCTCCATCAGAAATCATGATAATCCAAGGTTTGTATGGCTCAGTTCCTGAACTTCTGTAGAACTTTGACCTTTCATTTACCATGTCAATCGCAGTCTGTATTGCAGGCGACATTACAGTCCCACCGTTTGCCTGAAGGTTAACAGGCTCCATGTATTCGATAGGAACAAATTCCTGTACAATACGATGCGATGAATTAAACTCAACAATAGCTATATCCAACACATCTCTTGTCGTTTTATCCTCGCACACCTCAGACTTAAACTGATTTAATCCAGCATTCAACTCAGCAATCGGTTCTCCCCACATCGAACTCGATGTGTCAAGCAACAATACACAAGCCATATGAGGCTCACTTGCGTTAACAATTGTTGGCACATCATCATTAAATTTCCTCTGCATAATTTCTTCTTCCATTTCTGATTCCTCCTATTTTTTATTTTATAAAATAATCAACTCCAAATCATAATTCAAAATATGATCAGAGTTGAATTACTGTTTATCGGTGACTAGTTGTATTCTGTCAAACTTTTTCAATACAAACTAAATGAATCTACTTTGCAATTTATCATAGCTACTTCCATGTGTTATACTGGTGGCAGATATTGCCTTTGTAAAAGCATTGCTCTTTGACGGTACATTTGTTGCCTTATTTTGACTTATACTTGCCTTTGTAAAAGCATTTTGATTTCCCTTAAATGGAACATACTTCAACGAATCCCATCCAGTAGACTGAGAACCCATAGCTGGTGCGTATTCTCCTACCTTATTAGGTTCATTTGTTATCTCTTTTTTTTTCAAATTTTGTTTCAATTCCTAAACCTCTCATACATATCTCCTTTATAATATCGTGGTATATGACAACTCACCAGTTAATTTGTCTTTTATAAAAACCTCTTCACCCGCCATCCTCTGAATCTTCTCTGGCTTCACAATGTTTTCTCTTTTTATATTTATACTTGCTGTATTTGTGCTTCCATAACCCCAACGCCCTACATAATTAGTATTTTGCGCAAAAGAACAATTTATTTCCTGTTTATCATAAGAACCAATCAAGTCAGAAAACTTTTGGCAACTATATGCAGAGGAATGTTTTGAAATAACAATTTTTGAACATGTTCCAGCAAAAGCAAAAAAATCATTATCGGAACCTCCAAACCCAGAATAAACATCATCTAATGATACTACAACACTTAGATTAGTTCCTGCTCTTTTTAGACAATCCCTTAACACATCCGTTGAAATAATTTGTATACCATCTATAACAATCATAACCTTTGGACCAAGTGTCATTAAAGCATATGCTTCATTAATCAACATATTTATCAGCAATGTATTTATATTTGTTTGTACATCCACACAAAATATTTTTTGTCTATGGGCAGCAATAGAGAAATTTACCGCATTAGCAGCATTACTCTTTTGTGCAAGGATTGCTGCTGATTGACGATAAAACGACTGAAAAAATGTTTCTATATTACCTTCTCTCTACTTCTCCCTGCATAATTTGAGATATAATAGCCCTCGACTGATCCTGTGATATTCTTCCTTGACTCTCTGCTTTATTCACACCATCAATAAATGTGAGATGCGGACAATTAATATACATGTAGCATCGTGGAGTCTTATGATTTGCTCGAATATAATCGCTGACACCTTTTAAATAATATCTACCCACTGTATTTATTTTACTATCTTTAGTAGACGAAGAAATTGTTAATCTCACAATTTCATCATTTGACGCCCCACTAAAAGGATCGTATAGTGGATTTGTATTATTTATAAAGCACAAATTTCCGCTTCCAAAATAATCATTCAAATTTTGCTCAAGGTTCCTGTCGCCACAATGTAGCACCATTAAGCTATATCCTTGAACATATGCACATTCTATAGCACGAGTGATTGCCCGTATTCTTATACTGTTTGCTCCACCTGAAAACATTATATTTTCCAAAGGAGTATTCTCCTCAAAGAAAGCCTCTATTTGGCTCGGTTGATATCTTATTATCCCTTTATTTACTTCATTTACATCCTGGATAGCTTGAAGTGCTTTTCGAGATCTTCTATTTTCCACACTTGCCATAAAAATCCCAGTCAAACCACTGGAATAATCATGAATAAAACTCATTAGTGTCCCTTTCTGTATAAATCAAACTTAAATCTGAACGGCTTACCAAAGGGAAAACTAACAATCGCTTCCCCGACTTCCAAATCATTCATATCCCAATCCTCAACAACATGAGCTTCATGTCGTTCTTCATGTATTGAATTTGTTAAAGTTCTATGCTGTTCCATAACAACATTTTTTCCGTGAAGACCTACAATATAATCTCTGGTATACACATCGTTTGCTCTAAAAGCAAAAACGGATGAAAAACCCGCCAATATATTCTTTCCCCCATACTCTCCATAAGCCTCTGTTAGCTGATTGATACTCTGAAGTCCTGCAATAACCTTAACCCCTAAGCTTCTTCCAAAGTTTACTCCGTCATCAATATGCTGAAGATATGGGATTAATCTGAATTCATCACATATAAGGTAGACATCGCCCTGTGACTTTTTTCTCCCAAGGGCTTCTTTTAAAGCCAAGTCAAACAATAAACTATATATGGGTGACAATGTCTCCCCAATAGAAATATCATATTCTACAAAGAGAATCCTTCCCCCTTTTTTCCGGACAAAATTCCTAATCGAAAACATACCTCTATCATCAAAGGAGGATACCAAAAGCTTTCGAGCTGTTCCAAGCATTTCTGCATATACACCCAGTGCCTGACCCGTAGACCCATCCCCTATATAGCTCAGAACGGATGTAAAGTTTGGATGAGATTCAATCATCGCCTTTACATCATGTATTGTTGATTCGTCCAAGGCTTTTTTAAGTTCATTATTAAAAAGACATTCTTTTCGATAAGACAAATCATCTCTTGCTTCCTGTATCATACATAGAAGGATTGACGCAAACAAATCCCTTGCAGCATTAGGAAAAAAAGGGTCTTTACTCTTATCTATAGCCTCCTTGAAAATAGACCATGATAGTTCCTGTGCATTTAGTGCTATATCCTTATCCTCCCACCCATCTGATACAATCTCCTTAAAAATATTCCACTTTTCTGTCATACTTGCAAAACTCGATCCACCCCCAATAACAGCATCACCATAGCTGAAAAAATTTGAATAATAGTCACCCTTCGTATCAAAAATAATCATTACATCATCAGATGTCATTCTTTTTTTTATCTGTTCAATGAGATGATAGAAAACATTTGACTTGCCACAGCCAGTACCTCCAATTAGCATACAATGTTTGCTAATTGTATCCCTATCAATATTCAATAATGTACTTTTTTCTTTAAATCTGCCTGGAACAGCTAAAAAAGCTTCTCTTGAAACCTCCATTGGATTTTGTTTTAGGACTGATCCGTATATTGGAGAAACCTTAACGTCCATTCTTTTACCTACCTATCCTTTAAAAAAATCATGTGCCTTGTTATCTTCATATATTCTTTTAACGAAAAGTCTTAGTTGCTCAATAATTTGATTAATATCTGGCTTACAAGTTTCTTTTTGAAAAAAATCTTATTATTATCAATCTTTTCAGTATTATCGAGTTCTATAACTCCTCTTTTATTATCCTTATTATAAGTCAGCAACAGTGCAATTATATAATCCACCTGTTCCGTTGAAGTCATAGTCCTCTTTATGTCAACAACATCTAAAGTTCTCTTTATAATATTTGAACATGTTATTAGCATAAGAACGGCTTTATGTTCTTCATATGTTTTCAGCACATATTCCCAATCATTCTCATCAAACTGATAGTTCATATTCATCCTGCTTACCTTTTATGCGTATCTTAGTTTTTAATTTAGTCATTGCTACTTGATAGTTCATATTCATCCTGCTTACCTTTTATGCGTATCTTAGTTTTTAATTTAGTCATTGCTACTCTCACCTCATTCTATCCAATATCAGTAAGCTATGTATACAGCTTGAATAACAACTAATACTGAACCTTGACAGCTTTATAATCACTTATAAACCTTACCTAGGGGAAGTCTGCCCATTTTTAGATATATCAAGTCGGTTGTAACGTCATAGATTAAACTTAAAGATTAATATCACAATACTTAATTTAAATATTACGCCGTGAATAATTCAAGTTTAATAATAATATCCATATTTTTATTTTTCTACTTTTCTCAATGTCCATACTAATTTTTTTACATTTTATAGGTGTAATTTTTTTGTGTAAGTTATGTGTAAGTAATTTAAATACTTAGTTTACATATGGATAAGACTACAATACAAGTCAAAGTCCAATAACTACACGGAATTATGCATGATAAATGAGTCAGATATATGGAGAGGAAGAAACGTGTGGTACCTAGGGAAGTCTGTGTGATATGCCTTGAAAGAGGTAACCATTGCCCAAAGCAGTGCTGAACACACAGAAGTCTGCAGAGGTCGTAGTAGTCGAGAGACAAAGGGCCGAATCAGTAGGAGTCTCAAATATAACTGAGAAAGTAGGAATGACTAGTTATGGCAGAAACACTGTAAACTGTGGCTGCTTGCAAAGAGATAGTGCGGAACATGAAGGGTATGCAAAAGCGCATAGGTCATTCAATCTGATATGAAAAGAAAGAGACAGTGCACAGCCGAAGCTTTTGGAAGCGATATTGTATAAGGATAATTTTAACAGAGCATATAAGAGAGTTAAGGCAAACAATGGAGCAACCGGTGTTGATGGAATGACCATCAAAGAGGCACTTCCTTACCTCAAGGAACACCAACAAGAGTTAACAACACGTATCTATCGTGGAAAGTATACTACGTCACCAGTAAGACGAGTTGAGATTACTAAACCGGATGGTGATGTGCAAAAGCTTAGCATACCAACGGTGATAGACCGCACACTTCAACAGGCGATAACACAGCAGTTAGTGCCAATCTATGAACCACTTTTTGCAGACGGCAGTTACGGCTACCGCCAAAACAGAGACGCAAAAGGAGCGATACTAAAAGTCAAGGAGTACGCTGAGCAGGGATATAAGCATACAGTAGTTCTGGATTTATCGAATTATTTCGATACAATCAACCACGAGATTCTTATCAACCTTCTGAGGAAAAACGTAAAAGATGAACGTGTAGTGCAACTTATAAAGAGGTATCTGAAAAGTGGTGTAATGGAAAACGGAGTGGTTATAGAAACAGAGGAATGGTCGCCACAAGGAGGGAATATATCCCCTTTGATTGCGAATATCTACCTCAATGAGTTTGACCGGGAGTTCTTGAAACGAGGTGTCCCATGCATAAGATATGCAGATGATATAGAGTACTTCTTGCGAAAAGCAAAAGGGCATCGGAGAGACTCTTAGAGAGCAGTACGAGGTATCTTGAGGATAAGCTGAAACTCACAGTGAACAAAAAGAAAAGCCGTACTGTAAGCGTATTTGAAATCCGAAATTTTAAATTCCTTGGCTTTGCATTGGGAAGGAACAGAAGTGGCATATATGTCCGAGTTCATTCAAAGTCATGGGAGAAGTTTAAGTTGAAACTGAAAAAGCTTCCTTCCCGTAAGTGCTGTCAGTCAATCAAGCCGAGTCTTGAAAGAATCAAGGTGTATGCAAGAGGATGGCTTAACTACTATGGAATTGCAAGCATGAAGAATAACATGAACGACATTAACTGATGGCTCTATCACAGAATACGTATGTGTATATGGAAGCAATGGAAGCGTGTGAGAACTAGATACCGAAATCTTAAGGTAATGGGAGTTCCAAAAGACCTGGCATGGAAAGCGGCAAATAGCAGACGTGGCTATTGGTTTACAACACATACAGTTGCTATTAATATGGCAATGACAAAAAGAAAGACTGATAAACAGTGGCTTCTATGATTTAGCCACAGCATATCAGTCTGTGCATGTCAACTATTGAAAGCGCTGTATACGAGAACCGTACGTACAGTGCTGTGATAGGACGGCAGTTAGTCACCGCCTCCTACTCGATTAATTACAAATCAAGAACTCATGATAAGCCAATATACTATACTTGCAGAAAATATGTTCAGCAAAATATAAGTTATTGTCCAAAATATAGCTCCTATTAATGCAGTTTTCCCTATCGAATTCGCTTTTTTAGGATATGTATTTTTCCAAGCAAAATATAATATTAATCCTATAATTGGCATGCAAAAAGCTAAAATATTTAAGCCAATACTTGGTTTATCTTGTGGATTGTCCACATTATCTGCTTTCAGATTTTTGGTAACCTGAGTTTGTTTGCACTTCTATATCTGAATTATCTCTTATAATATTATCATTTCTTGTCATCTGTTGAATATAAGCCGAAGATCCACATACACTCAAACGCCAGAGCAAAATAAAAAGTACAAATTTCATATATAAAATAAGCTATTTGTGATATATAACCACTAAAAATATCTTAAATCTAAATCAGATACATTGATAAATCTGTTAAAAAGAATCAAAAAAATGTTATTATCTGCCTTATAGTAATTACAATAAAAAGAAATCCTAAAAAAACTTAATAAGGCCTTTATTTTTTTATTTGATATTAAGATACATAAAATTATAAATACTATACAATTTACAATAAAGTTCATTATAAGATTAGAAGATAAAAAAAGTTTTATCACTGAATCAGGCATATAACTATGTACTGAATCATTTGTAATAATGCTAACCATATCAACCATGCTTAATATAATAATAACTAATTTAGGTAAAAGCAAGTAAGAACTTATTTTTTTGAATTTACTTTTATAAGTCCCCATATCATTATAAAACTAAGTATAACAAGGCTAACATTTAAATAAATTTTTTTCTTGTTATAGAGGTAGAATCCTAGTGTAAACATTAAATTCCATATTATTCTTGACAATACATATATACTAGCCGAAAATAACCCTATTATTCTAGCTAAATCAATCTTTACTTTATTATCCAAATTTATACATCTCCTTCTTTGTGTATATATAATTTTTTTACAAAAACACATTCACTATCGCTTTAACCTAATTATTTCTCAGAGTTTGAAAAATAAATGTATTTCTCCACTTAACAATAAAATTCTATATTTTTTTATCGCATTCTCTATATTAAGAATTGACACACTTTTTACATTAAAACTTGCACTAAGATTATCCCTAATGCAAGTTTTACTTAAATTGTATTTTACAAAACGTCCCTTTAATTATTTAAAAGACCTTGTTAATCTTATATTTTCTTTCTCAATATTATACTTATTCAGTTCGTTGATATAAACTTCTCGTGATACTTTTACATCATTAACTTCATAAACCTCAGCCTCACCGTAGTAATGACTATGAGATGCTTTACTCACCCAAACTCTGTTATCATTACTATCTAATTTAGACAGACTGTAAGTATCCGCACTGGCATCACTATGTCTCGTTGAAATATATCCTCCTTTAAGGACCTTGAATTCCCAATCACTTATACAAGGGTCAAGTATAATTTGAACCGGATTTTCATTATTTAAAGTATATATAGCAAAAATACTAGAACTATCATTACTCTTTCTGTCGCCCATTATAAGTTCTTTACTTCCATTGCCATTTATATCTATAAAATCATAAGCCGGATTATCGGCATAGTCTTTTCCTAATAATTCTAACCAGTTACTCATCACTGATGCATACTTTTCCATATAATAGCTGTCGCTCTTTTCAATGCCTGCATTTTTTGTTTGTACTACTCCGTTTACAGTCCATGCCCCTGAATCATTTACACTGTAATTGTCAGGTGTAGTAGTATTGAGCATACAATAACCTGAACCGTCAAAGTAGTAGCACTCAGCTATTCCGTCAGAATTACCGTCTATCCACTGCCAAGATGATGACGGCCAAGTACCGTTACCGTTATCATACCACCAACCGGTATTATTTTTTACCCAATTGCCTGCATATGCACTTACTGTCATTAAGCAGCTGAAAGTTGTTATCGCCACTGCTAAAATTACTTTTCTCATTAAAAACCTCCGTAATATTACTTTTTATTACCTAACAGATATCTTCGCTTTATAATTCCCTTAACAGATATTTTCTATAGACAATATCTGTTAAATTCACTTATAGCATCTGCCAATGAACTATATGGTCCATATGTTGATCTTCCATCCATAACATATACCCAAAAATTTATACCGTCGCCCTCAATCCAACAATGTCCATATGAACTATGTCCTTCTTTGTATACCATGTTTTTCTCCTTTATTTCTATTGTAAAATAATATTAAATACTATATATTCTCAGTTACTATTATGGCTATGGGGTGATTCACCCCATAGCAACTTATCATTTTACCCATGCACCGTCAGCACCTAATCTATAGCCGTCTATTGTTGTATTCAAAAGCATTTCCCGCCACTACCGTCTGTAGCGGTGCTTAAATAATACCATTTCCCTGATACTACTCTCCAACCGGTGACCATCTTTCCGTTGTTACTACCTTCATCTGTATTCAAATAGTACCAACTGCCACTTATATTCAGCCAACCTGTAAACATATATCCTTGTGAATCAAAAAAATACCAACTGTTATTAACAAACTTCCATTCATTTCTTGGATATGAGCCGTCACTGTTCTTAATCCACCATCCTTTGTTGTCTCTTTGCCATGATATACTGCCCTGCGGTATAGAAGTTGAATTCTGAGAAGATTTAGCAGAGCCGCCACCGGAACGTGAGCCACCACTTCCACCGGAACGTGAACCTCCGCCACCTCCACCACCGGAACGTGAGCCTCCTCCGCCTCCGGATGATGAACCACCTTTAGCTTTATTTGTAGTATCGGTTACTGTATTTCCTATATTATTTCCGGTATTACTATTTATATTACCTGCATTTGTTCCGGCAATATTATTACTGTTTCCGATATTCAGATTACTAGCACCTGTATTATTTCCGCCATTACTTGTACTTGAATTTGTATCTGTATTATTTACTACATTATTGCCGGAATTAGCTGTATTATTACTTGAACTTCCTGTATTTGTTGCAGTATTATTACCCGTATTTATTCCATTATTATTCTCAGGTAATTTATTGTACTTAGCAATTATAACAGTATCTGAGAGAATATTGCTGTAATCACCTTCCCAATCTACAAATTCATACCCTTCTCTATAAGGCGCTTGCGGTGCAAATGCAGGATTACCTTCTTCTACTATCTGAGTTGATATTATATTGTTATCATCTGTCTTAAATGTAACCGTATATTCTATCGTAGCAGGAACTCTTTCAAAGAAGAACATTTGTGCCGGATGCTCATGCCAAATATATTGTTGCACATTAGTACCGTTTGCTGTTTGACCTCCGGTTATGTCCACAACTTTACCTGAATTCTTATTTACGATTCTATATGTTCCCTCAGTATCATTGTTTTTCACAATATACCAGCTCTCACTTGGATTATAATGCCTTTCCCAGCTGTATATATTTGCTCTGTTGCTCAAGGAATACCATACTACATCCATATATTTATCATTGAATGTATTCTTTATTAGAAATGTTCCGTCTGACTGCTTCTCAAGCTTCCAAATCTGTGTTGAAGGTAAATTAGGTGAATTATAATCATAGAGGTATATATTTTTACCGTTTGCGCCACTTGAATCAGACTCGGTCGTAATTACTTTTGATACATCCAGTTTTGATCGAATTATGTAAGTAGCATTATCTTTTAAATCATTTGCACTTGTTTCTTCTACATTTGGAAAATCATGTTTTTCAAGATAGAATCTTTGTGCTGTAGATTCATTAGGATAATATTGATAAATATTATTGCCATCAGTAGCATCTCCATTTCTTACATCCAATGAATATCCTGAATGTTTAGCAATAAATCTATATCCACTGCCGTTTCTTACTATGTACCATCTTTGGTTGTTATTTCCCTGTACATAGTCCCACATAATCGCATTCTTTTCATTTCCGTATGAATATGGTCCACCTAAGATATCAAGAAGTTTTCCACCTTGCTTTGTTTTTACGATAAAACTGTCATCACTTTGACGTTCAAGCGTCCATACATAATCACCATATGTAAAATAATCTTTTAAACATACATTCTGTCCGTTTGTATTTCCATCACCTTCCCAGCCTAAGCTTCTACCTTCTGCCACATCTGAACGTATGGTATAGTCGCCATCGGCTATATCATCATCACTTCCACCTACAGGTCCCGGTATATGGTCAGGTATAACAGGATCGTCTGGTCTTAAATAAATATATCCTTGTACCCATGTTCTTGCCTCTGTTGGATTGAGATATCTGTTGGCAGAAAATACATGTCTGGATACAAAATTATACTCCGAAAGTATTACTGAGCCATCTCCTCCAACAGCTTCTACTATGGCTACATGTCCTGTCTCATATGCATGATTATTTGGTGCAAAACAGGCAATAGCTCCCAATTTAGGTTCGTTTCCATAAGGATATGCTCCTGAATTTAGATTGTATGCATAAAAATCTTTTGCATACCTGTTTGAAATATTAGGCCGATGCCCAAGTATTTCATAAGCCCTTCCCCAAACATACCATGTACATTCTCCAATAAGATTTGGATAATATGCAAAAGGATTATATGCCCCATTATAATAATAAACATTTCCATATTCAGGAGCTGTAGTTCTCCTAGTAAATCCTCCCCCTGTATTTAATAAACTTGCCATTCTAAAACTTGCTATAGATGGAGTTGCAAATTTGGATATATCTAAGTCTTCATCGATATTTAAATTCTCATATCCTTCCAAAAAAACTCTTCATTATCCTGTTGTTCTATTCCTCCATATGCAACTGTTTGATTAGCAAAAAAACTATTACTATAGATAATAGGATTGCTATAATTTTATTAATACGTTTATTCATTTTATCCCCCTTATAATAAGTTCCGTTTTTTTAATTAATGCGCTTCCTCCTACAACATATATATTCCTCCAATATTATATTTACTTGTTTAACGTAGCAATATCTGCCCTCGAAAATATAATATTATTTTTAGCTTTTTTTATATAATGTACCATCCCAATAACTTACATACCCCTGTGTAATTTTTAGTGTAAGTACTATAATCCTTATATTCATCAACATTTTTTTACCGAATTTGTATATTAAATTTACAATAAAAACCACCAGAGAAAACCGGTGGCAAAAATCAATTTTATAAAATTATATTTAAATACAATTTAGTATAATAAAAAAATAAAACCAGAAGTGATGCATAGACGGAAAAAAATAAATCTTGTTGTTTCTCATAACCGAAGCTAATTTTTCTCTTCTTTATAGATCAGACATACAAGCCATACTATAACAGCTATTACATTTACACCTATAACCATCATATATGAAGTCGAATTATTGAAACACATAATTGTATATAGTGAAGTAACAGATGCTATAAAAGGTGCCAGCAACAAAAAAGATCCTGCACATTGTGCATTGAACTCTACCGCATATGGTGATGTGGATGAAAACCATAAATATGAATACAGTCCTATAAGCACAAGACAAAACATAGGTGACATATTTCCTATGACATTATAGCTTGAAAATCCATACATAAATGAGAACAGTATTCCCATAGATGAGAAGAATATATTTACCGCTATATGAATATTATTGGCTATAACACTTAGCCTGGTGATTTTCAATGTATCCGGATTTTCCTCTATATCATGGAAATCCTTCATAGGCTCTCTCGTAAACAATAAGAAGCTGTTTACAAATACCAGTATCAACACAAATATAAGAGCTGTATTTGCAACTATAGAAAAATCCTTTGATAATATAAAAGTATCAAGGTTTTCCTGTGCCTTTAAATAGCTGTATAAAGCTAACGCACATAGAGCACCTGTTATGTTGCAAAATAACGAATAACATATATGACTTATTCCAAGATCATATCTCCCACGTCCTTGTATTATTCTGTCTCTATCACCGTATTTAGCAATCATGTATATGTCTTTATAAGTTAATTTTTTTCGTAGCTACTATTTTTTTGTATTGTAAATAAACACTGAAATACCTGTATCTATGAGCCCGAAAAGCACTGTAGATACTGCAATAAATAATGTCAAAAAAAGAAAAATAAAGCAGGTGACAGATTTTTTTCATCCAAAACGAATATATCTATTGCTGAAATCCTATAAATACTGAATATTATTGAACCGAGGATCAAACAAACAAAACATAGAAATATATAGTTCCAATTTTCTTTTTATATTGTTTATATACCTGTTTTTTTACATTCGTATTTGTTTCATCAAAAGATTCCTCAATCTCATTGACGTCTGATATATCTTCAGTCTCTACTGTCGGTTCTTTAATATATTCTAATTCTTCATCATATACTACAATATTTTTATTGCTTGTCGGTAATTCACAATTCTCCAAACCGTACTTTAGCATACGCAAAGAATAGGATTTATAGTCATCTTCTTTTAACCCTTTATAATCAGGAAAAAACAACTTTTCACGTTCAATAAACTCCCTTACTCTCTGAAACCCCAGTTCTTCATCTTTGATTGTAAAATATGTGTCAAAAAACATATCTTCATGGCTTTCAAGTTCTTTATATCCCTTTCGCTTTCCACGTTTTATCTCACTGATTCTGGGCTCTACCATATTTCCGGGTCTTACTTTATCTATAACAATACACAATGAAGAGTAGGGAACACCCAACTCTTCATTTATATATTTTATTATATCACTTTGACAAATCCTACGTTCTTGCATGTAATGCACCCCTTAACTCAAGTCGATAATATATAAATATTCAGCTTATATTAAACATATCTAAATATTATCTTAAGTTTTATTTATGGAAATGTCAATATGTTTATTTTTAAACTCTAATATTCCGACTTTCTGCCGAAGTTTTGTACCCACTCGAGAGTACCGTTATTGTTGTAACATCCGACTCCTATGGAATCAAAGTCCTTATTGAGAATATTTTTCTTATGTCCTTCCGAATGCATCCATGAATTCATAACATCTGCAGGATCTTTTTGTCCTTCTGCAATATTCTCACCCCAATGATTATATCCGCTTGGAAAAGCTGAAAAACAATCCGAACCGTCAGGTCTGTCATGTGAGAACAACTCCGCAAGCTCGTTGGCACGCAAATGAGCTGTATCCATCAAGCTGTCATCCTTCTTTAATGCAGGAATGCCACGCTTTGCTCTCTCCGCATTGACAAGCTCTATAACCTTATCTTCATATTCGTCTGTGGATATTTGCTTAGGTTTTTCATCGGAATACAGCTTTGACCAATCAAAACCGCTATTGTTCGAATTATTATTATTTGTAGCGCTGTTATCCGAATAATTATAGGTATATGTGTATGTATTTGAATTATTACCTGCGTTATTATTTCTTTTATATGATGAATTAGCGTATTCTGTATTTGGCTGATATGCACCGGTACTGTCTACATAGTATCCGTCAGGTGTATATGTATTTGCATCCATACGGCCGCCATTTGAAGGATTCAAATAATACCATACATTATTAAGTGAGATCCAACCGACACGCATATTTCCGTTTACAGAGTCCAAATAGTACCAACCTCCGCCATAGTTAAGCCAACCTGTTTGCATATACCCTGAAGCACCCATGTAATACCAAGTATTATTTATATCAATCCATGATGACTGTACATAGGAACCGTCGGAATATTCAAACCACCAACCTATCCCGTTTCTCTGCCAGCTTCCCACACTTGCAAAAACCGGTATTGTCATAGTCACCGTTCCGGCCAACAACGCCGCTGCAAATAAAACACCCTTTCTCATAACATTTTCTCCTTTTACTCTACCAAAAATACATCTATGACTCATATACTGTCATAGATGTATTTTAAAACTGTTGAATGAAAATGTAAATACGGTTACGATAAAGTCTGTCACTTTATTCCATATATGCACCCTTCATCGGGCTTTGTGCATGCTGCGCAGTAAGATGCATTACCATAGCACATTTTGCACCCATAGTATCTCTACGTATTATAGCATTTGTAATCTCTCTGTGTGTCTCTATTGTCTCATTTTGAAGTTTTCTGTATGTAAGATTTGCAAATGTGGTGATTGCAGTCAGTATAACCGGTATAAGTACCTCGACAACTTAAAATTATACTGCTTTTCCTGTATATAGCTGATAATATCTTCCCTTTTGTTCCAATAAGCTTTCATGTGAACCACGCTCTATTATTCTTCCCTGCTCAAGTACCATTATTACATCCGAGTTTTTAATGGTTGAGAGTCTGTGGGCAATGACAAATGTAGTTCTTCCTTCCATCAAGGAATCCATACCTGCCTGTACAAGCTGTTCCGTTCTTGTATCAATTGAAGATGTAGCCTCATCCAAAATAAGCACAGGAGGATCTGCTAAGGCTGCTCTTGCGATAGAAAGGAGCTGTTTTTGACCTTGTGAGAGATTTGCACCGCCCTCATGAAGGAATGTATTGTATCCGTCAGGAAGTCTTTCTATAAAACCGTCGGCATTCGCCAGTCTTGCGGCAGCTCTGCACTCCTCATCTGTTGCATCAGGACGACCGTAACGAATATTTTCCATAACAGTATCTGAGAAGAGATTTGTTTCCTGAAGAACCACACCCAAAGATCTTCTAAGGTCATCCTTTTTATCTTTTCGATGTTTATACCGTCATATCTTATCTTACCGTTTTGAATATCATAAAATCTGTTTATAAGATTTGTTATAGTCGTCTTACCTGCACCTGTAGAACCTACAAAGGCAATCTTTTGTCCCTTGTTTGCAAAGAGATTTATATCATGTAGTACTATCTTTTCAGGTACATATCCGAAGTCGACATTTTCAAATACAATATCTCCCTCAAGTTTTGTATAAGAGATTTCTCCGTTATCATGTTTATGCTTCCATGCCCAGATACCGGTTCTTGATTTTGACTCTGATATATTTCCCTTACCGTCTATCTTTGCGTTTACCAGTGTAACATAACCTTCATCATCTTCTACATTTTCATCCATAAGTGCAAATACTCGCTGACTTCCTGCAGCCGCCATAACCACTGCATTGAGCTGTTGCGATACAGTCATAAAAGGTCTGTTAAATGCTTTTACCAGTGAAAGGAATGCGGCTATAGTTCCTATTGTTACACCGAAATGACCGTTTATAGCCAGGTAGCCTCCAACCACAGCTATTACTACATAACTTAAGTTTCCGATTTGTGCAACTATCGGCATAAGTATATTTGCAAATCCGTTTGCTTTTGAAGCGGCCTCACATAGTTCATCATTTATGGCTGTAAACCCTTTTATGTTCTTATCTTCATAGTTGAATACCTTTACAACCTTTTGACCGCTTATCATCTCTTCTATATATCCGTTTACTTTTCCAAGAGTAGCTTGCTGTATTCCGAAATATTTACCTGACATACTTGCAGCCTTACCTGAAGCCTGTACGGATATAATAATCATAATAACAGATACTAAAGTCATCATAGGACTTAAAATAAGCATTGTAATAAATACAGCAATTAAAGAAAGCAATGCCTCAACGAGCTGTGGGAAAGATACTCCGATAAACTGTCGCAATGTGTCTGTATCATTTGTATAGATGGACATTATATCGCCATGTGAATGTGTATCAAAATATCTTATAGGAAGTTTTTCCATATGTGCAAAAAGATTTCTTCTTATCTCACGCATGGTTCCCTGTCCCACATTTACCATTATCCTGTTATAAGCAAATGATGCCAATACACCGGCCGAAAATATACATATAAGTTTTCCTATCTCAATTGCCAGTGGTGTGAAATCAGGATTACTTTCTTTTGTGAGAGGTATTATATAATTATCTATAATATCCTGCATAACGGAAGCACTGATAGAACTTACTATCGCCGATATCAGTATTCCTATAATTACAACAAAGATACTCTTTTTATAGTTTTTTAATACAAGTGATATTACTCTTTTCATGCTGTCACTTGCAACAACCTGTATAGTTTGGTTTATACCGCCTTTTTCTCTATTTATTTCCCGACATTATGCACCTGCCTTTATCAAAATCCGCATTACCTTCAGACTGCGCATTTGCTGTAGTTCTATAAATCTCGTTAGTCTCAAGCAATCTTTCATGTGTATCAAATCCGACAATCTTACCGTTATCCATTACAATAATCTTATCAGCCTCTTTTATAGATGATATTCTTTGAGAGATAATGATTTTTGTAGTATTCGGTATCTCTTCTTTGAACGCTTTTCTTATCTTTGCATCTGTAGCGGTATCTACAGCAGATGTAGAGTCGTCAAGTATCAATATCTTAGGCTTTTTTAGAAGAGCTCTTGCAATACAAAGTCTCTGCTTTTGCCCACCTGATACATTACTTCCGCCACGCTCAATCCATGTATCATACTTTTCAGGCATTCTTTCTATGAATTCATCGGCACAAGCAAGTTCACATGCCCTCTTTATCTCATCCAAAGTAGCGTTTTCATTCCCCCAACGAAGATTGTCAATTATACTGCCTGAGAAGAGTACATTTTTTTGTAATACCACACTTACCGCATCTCTAAGACTCTTTATATCATAGTCCTTTACATTCTTTCCGCCCACATATACTTTTCCCTGTGTGGCATCATAAAGTCTTGGAATAAGATTTACTAAAGATGTCTTTGAACTACCTGTTCCACCGATTATTCCTATAGTCTGACCTGACGCTATATGAATATTTATATTTGACAGCACAGGCTTTCCGATACCTGCTTTATATGAAAAGCTTACATCATCAAAGTCGATGCTTCCGTCCTTTACATCTTTAGACGCATTTTCCTTTGACTTGATATCACTTTCCTCCTGCAAAACTTCCGCAATTCTCTTTGCGCTTGCTTCAGATAAAGTAATCATTACAAATGCAAACGAGAGCATCATCAGGGATATAAGTATACTCATTATATATGAAAAAAGAGATGTAAGTTCACCTGTTGTTAATGCTCCGGCTACGATTCTTTTTGCACCGAACCATGACAGCGCAATTATACAGGCATATATTGTAAGCATCATCAAAGGATTGTTTAATACAACAAGTGATTCCGCCTTTACAAACAATGTATATAAATTTGTTATAGCTCTATCAAACTTAGATATCTCTTTATCTTCCTGTACATATGATTTTACAACTCTTATACCCTGAGATATTTTTCCTGTACATTTGCATTCAATGCATCATACTTTTTCAAATACCTGATTAAAGAGTTTAAAAGCTATGGCAATTATAATAGCAAGGGCTGTAGCTAAAAAGAAAATAGCAACAAAGAATATAACAGACATATCTTTTGAGATAGATACAGTCATAATCAGAGCAAAAATGAGTGTAGCCGGAGCTCTCATCAACATTCTTAATATCATTTGGTATGAATTTTGAACATTGGTAATATCTGTCGTAAGCCTTGTAACAAGACTTGCACTTGAAAAATTTATCAATATTTGAGAAGGAGAAATTTTGAATATTTCTAAACATACCTTCTCTCAAATTTTTAGCAAATCCTGCTGAGGCATTTGCACCGTAAATACCTGCAGCTATACCGCATATAAGTCCAAGAACGGCCAGAACTATCATTATTGAACCGTATTTTATTACCGCATTGAAATCATTGATTGCAACACCTTTATCAATAATAAATGTCATCATATATGGTATAAGTAATTCAAATACTACTTCACCTATTATAAATACAATTGTGAGCAGGGAAGCGGTCTTGAATTCTTTTATATATTTTGCCAATTCCTTTAACATATTTTTCTCCTTTCTTGAATAAAAATTGCACAAAATGTACAATCTTTTTCAAAAAAAATGTAATACCTATCAATATAAAGATACATTTCATGCAGAAAAAGGGACTTGAACCCTCATGATATTGCTATCACACGGACCTGAACCGTGCGCGTCTGCCAATTCCGCCATTTCTGCCTATAACACCACGTGAGAAAAACTCACGTGGTAAGTATAATACAATATTTAAAATTATGCAAGCTTTGACTTAGCAACTTCAGCTAATTTTGTAAAACCTGCAGGATCGTTTACAGCTACATCTGCAAGGATCTTTCTGTTCATATCAACACCTGCAACCTTAAGTCCGTGCATAAGCTTTGAATATGAAAGTCCGTTCATTCTTGCTGCAGCATTGATTCTTGCGATCCAAAGCTGTCTGAACTGTCTCTTTCTCTCTTTTCTACCTGCGTAAGCACTTGCCAAAGCTCTCATTACAGACTGCTTTGCAATTCTGTACTGCTTTGAACGAGCTCCTCTATATCCCTTTGCAAGTTTTAAAACTCTATTATGTCTTTTCTTTGCATTTAAAGCACCTTTAACTCTTGCCATTTAAAAACCTCCTAACCCTTCGTCAACTTATAGATATGGTAAAATTTTCTTCATAACCTTTGCATTTGTTGCATCTGTTACGATATCTTTTCTAAGATTTCTTTTTCTCTTTGTTGACTTCTTAGTTAAGATATGTGACTTATAAGCTTTTGTTTCTTACAAGCTTACCTGTTCCTGTTTTTCTTAAAAACGCTTTGCTGCTGCTCTACTTGTCTTTAGCTTTGGCATAATGAATCCTCCTTTTATTACAATATCTTTAAGCCTTCTTTTGCTGATAAAAAAACATTACCAAACTTCTTCCTTCCGCCTTAGAAGGTTTGTCGATTGTCGCCACATCTGAAAGAGCCTCGGCAAAATCATCCAAAATATACTTTGACTTGAACATTCTTGCCATCTCTCTGCCTCTGAATCTTAGAGTAACTTTAACTTTGTTTCCTTTCTCCAAGAATTTTTCTGGCAGAACCGACTTTTGTATTAAGATCATTAGTATCAATATTCGGCGATAAACGAACCTCTTTTTATTTCTATTGTCTTTTTGCTTTTTTTCTTTGCTTCCTTATCTTTTCTGGCAAGCTCATATCTGAATTTACCATAATCAATAATTTTACAAACAGGGGGTTTTGCCGTTGGTGCAATAAGAACCAAATCCAAACCTGCTTCCTCTGCTTTATCTCTTGCTTCGTTTATTGAAACTATACCTAATTGTTCACCCTCTGATGAAATAAGACGAACCTCTTTAGCTTTTTATCTGTTCGTTAATCAATTGTTCGCTAATGTCTTTATACCTCCATTTTCTTTACCAATATAAAAAAAGGCAGATAGAAAACCATCCGCCCATAAAAATAATCATAACCTTGTATCCGACAAATATATTCACAACCTATCAGATATAAACAAACGTTATAGACCATAGTCACGCAATTGTGCTTGGTGAGGCGAACCTGCTTTCTTTCAACGGTTGTTATTCTACCATTTCTAAAACCGGCAGTCAATAGCCTTTTTCTTACTTTTTTTATTACATTTTTTTCTTATGGATGAACTACTTCATATCCTTCCACATCGTAATAGCCTGCACGGGTCCTTGTCACCGCCAAACCATACATGTGAATAGTTCTTATCCATTGCCACACCTACAGTCTTTATAAACGACCATTCACCTTCTCCGATAATAACTGCATTATGTCCCGGTGAACTCTTCCAAAGATCAAGTGCAAGCTGTGGGTCGATACCTATACTGTGATATACGGAAATCTCATATCCGCTTCCTTTATAATCTGTAAGTTCACTAGGGCTTATCCCACATTATTTCTGCGTGTGCGTGATCCGGAGTATATGCTCCGCCGCTCCAATTGCCGAAAATGTGACCAGCTGTGTAAATTTCCTGTATACCTCTCTCATCAAGCTGAAGCCTTGGAGTGTAATCATGAGAATCCTTTACATGAGCTCTGGCAACAGTTGTCAAAGATTTTTGAAAACGACAACTTTGGACAGACCGAGGCTTTCCCTGTATTCATTTATAAGGTAGTAAAGATTGGCTTCCTCATCGCTTAATGAAAGCTTTTTTTAAGTTCGTTTACCACCTTTTGTTCTTTCATCCTGCTCGCCTGTATTGTCATTTGATATAACTGTGGTCATAGGATCCGTAACAACTCCACCGGCAGGTACTACCTGATTTGACTGTGTGCTTGTATTTTGTTCATTATTCTCAGGCTGTTTACCGCTTTGATTATCACTGTCAGGTGAAATATTCTCTAAAACCTTGTCCGTATCCGCAACAGGTCCTATATTGTTTTCTGTAGCGGCCACAGGACCGTTGTTTGAGTCGTTATTATCAATACTACTTGTATCCGGAGTTTGTGCCTGTGTACTTTCAGTATTGTCAGTCTCCACTCCCGGACCTACCAAATTTTTAAGTTCATCTTCATCGTCGGCAGGCTTTTGTATATTGCTTACAATACTCTTTTGATTGGCGGATTTTGACTCCTCTATTTTTTCTCCGTTTTCACGCACATACTGTCCGTCAGGAGTCCTTGAACTGACAAGCATAGCTCCGTCAGAGCCGACATAGTAATTGTCTACCCATGAGTCCTCTACCATATATCCGTTATCATCAAAATAATACCACTTGTTGTCCAAACTTTTTCCAAGAATCACTTGGGTATGAACCGTCAACCTGCACATACCACCATCCTCTTTCATCTTTTTGCCAACCCTGTACCAAAGGATCCGCCAGTGCGATTAATGACAAAAAACAACTTGTCAATAAAACTAAAATAAGCCCCAAGATCTTCTTGCTCAAACTCATAGCCAACTCCAAATCTTTCGTAATTTATAAGAATATATTAACACATCTTTACATCTATACACAATAGAAAGATTATGTATACTATTATATTGTTTCAAAGGCGCACAGTATATCATAATTTATTTCTGTATAAAATGCTCTTCTAAGATCAGAATAAGATGTGTATCTTTTCAGTAATACCATCATCTTTGTAACGGTAGCTTCAAGTGTCATGTCATAGGCTTCAATAAGATTAAAATCCTTCTTTACTTTTTGTCCTACCTGATAAATTTCCATGTTGGAACCCTCATTAACCACCTGAGTCGCCATCACAATAAACTTACCCATCTTTTGCCACTTTTCCATCTCCGCATAGAACTTTTCAAGTACATTGTCGGGAATACCGCCCACTCCGAAACTTTCTATTACAATACAGTCATAGTTTTCAAAAAGGTACTCAAGCATCCCTTCCCTCATTCCGGGAATCACCTTAAGTACACATACGGAATCATTAAGATCAAGGAAGAACCTCACCCTCTCTCTCATAGGTATGTAAGGAATATACCTTATGATATGTTTTTCCTGTATTCTTGCAAGTATCGGAAAGTTCACACTGTGAAATGCGTTAAAAGATCTTGCCATCATCTTCTTTGCCCTTGTACCGGCGATAACATTCCCGTCAAATACCAATACTATATTTTGAGAGTAATCGTCACAGGCGTAGAGTATACTGTCTCTTAAATTGACCTTTGCATCAGTACCGTCTATATTTATCGGCTTTTGTGCTCCCGTTATAACTATAGGCTTTTCTTGAATTTTGTATCATATAGCTTAGTGCCGCCGATGTGTACGCCATAGTGTCCGTTCCGTGCAATATCACAAACCCGTCATAAAAATCATAATTTTTCTTTATTGTGCCTGCAATATCTATCCAAATCTTAGGTGTAATATTTGTCGAATCAATATTGCAGATTTGAAGCACATCTATTTCACAAAGCTTTTCCACTTCAGGTACATATGTCAAAATCTCCGGTGCGCTAAGTGCCGGAGAAAGTCCTTCTCCCATCTGCTTTGACGCAATAGTACCGCCGGTTCCAATCACTAAAATCTTCTTCATATTCTCTCCTTGTCAGTATATAAGAATACAGTCAAACAGATAAAAAAACAAGTATTATTGATTACAAAAAAATGACGCCCCGATTTCTCGGGACGCCATGGGCAATAATTTTTAGGTAGTTTGATTGTGGAATTTTACTTCCACGCTCCGGTATCATTCACATGAAATCCGTCCGGAGTATCTTCATTTATGAACATAGAGCCTAAAGGCCTTATGTCTTTGTTGTCGCCATAGTTCCAACGACCTGTGCTGTTGTCAAAGAACCATGTCTGAGCAGGCGGATTCGGATTGAAGTAATACCAATTTCCGTCAATTTATCCCATGAGATATGCATATGTCCGTCGGCTCTGTCAAGGAAATACCATCTTCCGTCATCAGGATCATGATGCCATCCCTTTATCATCTCTCCGAAGAATCCGTCATGGTTCATTGAAAGGTAGTACCACTTATTTGTGGCTCTGTCTAAAAACCATCCGCTGTCCATGATACCGTCCTCTTCAAAGTGATACCACTCTTCCTTGGTTCTTCCCTCATAGGTGTAGCTTAACTTCTGCCAGCCTGTAACTCTCTCCCCGCTGTTTAACTTAAAAATCCACTTTGAATTATCAAGATTATTTTTCGCCTCTTCAGGATTTATAAGTTCCCAGTTTCCACTGATTCCTACAGCGATAGGCGTCTGTGCACCGAGGGTCTTTGATTTGCCTGCAGCGCCCAAACCTCCACGGCCGCCACCGCCGCCTGAAGATCCGCGTGAATGAGAACCGTTTGAGCTTCCGCCGTTACTCTTCTTTCCGGCATTCTTAAGTGCAAGCTCAAGTGCATCATATGCCGCCTTTAACTCTCCTGTTGAAGCCTTTCTGTTGATTTTATCAAGTACAGCTTTAGCCGCATCTATAGCGTTTTGCAGCATACCTGTATTGGCAACATTAGGAAGAGCCGCTCTTGCCTGATTTATAAGATTTGACAAATCTGTTGCAGCCTGATTTCTGTCGATTCTGTCATTTGAGAAGAACAGATAAACTGTGGCATCCGCTAAAACTCTTGTAGTTGTATCGGTAGGTACAAATGAATCTCTGTCATCACTTACACCCTCATAATGCCATGTGATACCGTTGTTATCTATATAATCTCTTGTAAGATTTGCAGTGTAGAGATTTGCATAATCTTCAATTACTCTTGTCTGTGCAATATGAAGAGTCGAAACAAGATGATTGTCTCTTGCATCTCTTACCAAAACAGTTCTTACATCGTCAGGAAGTGTATATCCGAGTGCATAAGTGGAACCGTTTGAAACTGTAAGTGTAAACTCACCGTTATATGTAGGTGATGTAAAGTCCACTCCCGTATACGGACTTATACTTGAACTTCCTGCGTTTGAAGGTGAAGCAAGACTTCCTCCAAGCTCATAGAATCCGTAGTTTCTGTTGCCAAGCAGCGCTCCGGTTACAATATTTGCATCAAATGTTATATTGTTTCCGCTAGGGTCTGTATAGTCTTCCCATACACCGCTTACAGGATTCTTCTTTTGTACATTGAATGTAAGTAAGAATACGGATCTGAAGCTGTCATCTGTCTCGTTAGCGATAGCATTTCTTGTAGCTACAGGTACACTTGATTTTATTATCTGTATTCTGAAGTCTCCGGCTTCATTAACCATCGGATATACCACACCTACATCCTGATTTGAATGTATACTGTCGACATAATCCTTAGCCCATGTATTTCCCGCCGGTGAAGCGAATACACTCTGCAATCTTACAGGTGCATCAGGCATTGTAAATGAAATTCTGTCTCCTGAAATATTGTAACTTCTAAGTCCGCTTATTACATTCCAGCTCTGGAAAATATTGCTGTTAGTATCAATCGGTGCGGCTTTGATCTCAACATTTGTACCTGCCGCTACTCCCTGTAAAGGATTTGCTGCAGTGGCATTGCTGCCGTTGAAACGAAGCAGACTGTACTGTGGATTTGCATCTGCAATGATTGTGATATCACTGTTTGCATTAGGTATTGAAAGATTTGCAGTACTTACATCTGTAGGCACTGTAGTAGTCTGCCTTGTTACAAGGTCTATATTACTTCCTGTAGGTCTTGCCACTATCTGATAGTTTACATCAGGATCAAGGTTGTCAAATACAAGGTCGCTTCCTGTAGGTGTTGTAAACGGATATACCACTCCGCCAGGTCCTATCAGCGCATAATCTGTATTTGCCGAAAGAGGTGAAACTGTAATCTTTGCTTTACCGCGGTGATTTGCATCTACCTCAACAAGAGGATTTATCGCAGTAGGTATTGTAGCCGATGTAGGTGTCGAAACATCGCTGATTGGTATAGGCATTCCTACCGATACCACCGCACTTGGCAGTGCCGTATATACCTGATAATTTTGTCCCGGATTAAGTGCAGGGTCTGCTATCTCACCGCCTGTTGAAACAAGGTTTGCACCGTTTACTACACTCACTACATTTCCGCTGACAGGGTCTACGACTACATAGCGAAGTCTGCTGTCAATAGTTGTAGGGTCTATCTGTATTGAAGGTGTTCCGTTTGAAGGATGTAACTGTCCGTTAGCTGTAGGCGCATTTGCTACAAGAGGTGATGTCGGCTGAGCAAACGCTGTGAAAGTCTGTCCGTTCAAACTGTTAATAGGTGTAGTGGAATCAATAGGGTTAAAGTTACCGTCAAACCACTGTATGGTGTATCCCGAATCAGGGTTTACCAAAGTATAGGCACTTAAGTCACCAAATGTAAGATTTACAGGGTTTCCGCTTGCATCTACATTTGCAATCTCTGCATCCTGACCCAAAGGTAGTGGAGAGATATGGCCTCCTATATTGAAATGGTAGGTGTTAAAGTTACTTGGTATCTTTGTAAACTTTGCTGTCAATGTGATTGCATTCTTGCTGTTCGGAATTCCTGTAACAGTCTGAGGTGTACCGAGATTTAAGTTTACCTGCTGTGAACCAAGTTCTGCAGATGTCTCCCAATGATCGAATCTGTATCCTGCATTAGGCACCGGATAATAAATCATATCACTCGGCTTTATATTCACACTGTATGTAGTACTTCCTGTCGGAGTAATTCTTGAGAGGTTAATTGCCGCATCCGTATTTACATTGTAATCTGCAGCTGTAGGTGAATTTGCAACCTTTATACTTCCTCCTGCTCCGTTAATCGGGATAAGTTGAACTATAGCTGTAGGATCAACAGCATAGGTTACGATAATCTCTTTAGATTCAATCGGACCTGTTGCAGCGGTAGTTAAGTCAAAGTTTTGATTTGTATCACTCCAGCTTGAGTCAATACTTGCTATAGCAGTCTGATATGAACTTCCCCATGTTGCGGTACCGCCGTTTAGCTGTGCCTTAGGATGGTCACTGCCATACTTATAATTGTCTACTTTAGGTACAGGAATGTGAATATTATATTGTGATGCATTATATCCGGCCTTAATTTTTAGGTATTTTACCTTACCGTTACTATTGTCCACTTCCTTATATGTGCTACCGTTAGTTGCACCGGCTGTAGTAGGAAGAGCCCCATTTGTTCTTTCATACTCTGATACTATTAAATTTGTAATATCATTTCCCCTGTCATCCATATACCTCACAGTAAGTGTAGTCGCATATGCAGGATTAGCATGATACTTATAAGTTATATTTACATCCTGATTCGGCATCTGACCTGTTATCTTGCCGAAATCTGTAGATGAATATACCGTATTGACTTTCAGTCCGTCATATGCATGTGCTCCTGAACCGGCGTCACCTGAAAGCAGTGTGGCATTGGCGGCAGTATTACCGTCTTTAATATTTTTCTCACTTGTAATATAACTTATTACCGCTCCGTCAAAAATATATCTGTCGGCCGATGTAGCATGAGCTGCATCCTTTTTACTGATATCTTCATTCAGTTTTATATTCTTCGCGCCGATATCCGTAAGTGCGGGCTCATAATAAAAACCTCCTACTCTCGGTCTGGAATTTGGCAAAGTAGTCAAAGCGGCATCCTGATATATCTCATCCACTACCTGTAGAGACTTTTTCACATTAGGATTTACACTGTAGTTGAATGTAATCTTCGTGTCCTTATTTACCATGGTTCCGCTTAGGTTTTTATTATTATCCATAGTAAATCCGGCGTCGCCGGCTGTAAAACCTGTAAATGTTGTTGTAAACGGTGCTGTAGTACTGTGATTATAAAATTTTACGGTATCATCGGCATCGGTATTGCTTATCATATACCCGTCAGGTACTAAAGGTGACTGCGGTATGGCCTCAAGTACATTTTTAGTTGTAGTTGAATCTGCAGGCAGTCCCGGAACATACACACCGTTATCGGCAGTATACTGTACCTTTAAATTGTAGTTCTTACTTGTATCCGCCTTCAGCTTTGCATAATAAGTCTTTCCCGTACTCGGATAAGTAAGACCGTCCATTCTCCACAGTCCGAATCCGTTTTCCTTATCATTCATCCAATGCTCTATCGCATAGCCTTCAAGTCCCATGTTATCCCAAGTTTTACCGTTCAAAGACTTCGTATTGTCAAAAGTTCCGTTATCGGGATTACTTGTATCCGGTTTTACAAAAGGCAGATATACATAGTGATTTGCATGAGTCTACATCCATTCCGTGAAAAGTCACTGGACCTGCACCTATTAAAGCATTCGGAGTACCACCCGGAATATTTACATTTTCAACAATCTTTTTTAAAGACGGATTCAACTCCGTAAAATTAAACTGAAAACCTGAACCTGTGGGAGCCGGAGGCTGTGTCACAGGGGTTGCCCCAGGCCGACAGGGTTGCCGGCTGGGTCAAAAACCATTGTTCCCACCAATAGGGAAGCAATTTTTCTTTTTATTTTTTTCATATTTTTCTCCGATATCACTGAAGCTTTTCACCGTTAGCATTTACCATGCTGCCGTCCGGTGTCTTTTCATTCTCATACATGGAGCCATATGGTCTTGAAGATGTCTTTACATAATCCCATTTCATATCGGAATTATTCCACTCATATGTAGGAGCGGGAACTTCAGGATTGAAGAAGTAATCCTTTTCCTCCGATATGTTGCCAGCCTGTAAGCATAGCACCTGAATTGTTCATATAATACCATCTTCCGTCCTGCGGATCGTGATGCCAACCTCTTGTCATCACTCCGTTGTTTTTCGTCCATGTAATACCATAGGTTTGTATTGGTATCAAGTACCCATCCGAGAACCATCTGACCTTCAAGTTCTCCCTTCACGGTATTCATATAATACCAGTTACCTGTTGACGGGTCTTGCATCCATCCGGTAACCATTGTTGACTTTGCATCAAAGAAATACCATCTACTGATAAGATTGCCGTTCTTATCCGGAATCTGAATCTTAGCCCATGAAGAATTGAGAGGAAGTCCGCCGTTTAATACAAAGCTCCAACCTCCCGTTACAGGATTTGTCTCCCACTTTCCGTCAGTTCGAGTACAAAGCTTGTAACATTACTTCCTTCAAGTGTTGCCTTATTATTTGTCGTGTTCTTCTCTCCCGGTGTCAAAAGTATTGAACCTCTTCCTGCTGAAGAGTTTCCGCCACCGCTTGCACCGCCTGTTCTTCTTACTCTGTCCGACAATCTGCCGTTTGATATATTGCTGTATCTGTTGATTACATCAAGCAGTCCGTCTATTGCCTGTTGAAGCTCGGCATAGTTTGCCATTCTTCTATGGTCAATGCCGTCCTTATCAAGTATATCTCTTGCCCATGCCAATGTATCCATAGCCTCAAGGATTTTACTGCTTATTGTATCGGCCTCACCTGCCTTAAGATAAGGGTTTCCGAGTAAATCCTTGGCATTTTGAATAGTATCCGCCAAGTCTACTCTGGCCTTGTCAACCTTAGGCTTATTATTCTCATAGTAAGCGTATATAGTTGTAGCTTTTGTAATCTTCATTGACGGATCAAATACCGAAAGAGTATTTTCCTTCTTTGACCAGTTCTTATAATTATGTTCCACACCGTATATATCTTCAAAAGGTGTTACAAGATTTCCGGCAGTCTCTCCATCCGCGTATGCCTGAACAAGCGAATAATCAAGAGAATAATCGGCATCATCTACCGCCTCTTTTCTTCTTACCTTGAACTTGTGGTAGAAGTTTCTGCTTGTATCATTCAGATACTGATAGTCAAGTACCGGTTTGTTATCCACAAATACCACCTTAAATACCTTCGAATAAACCACTACATAGGTGTGATTGAGATTTGCCGTGAACTTAAACAGTCCCGCGTTGTTGTCAAGATCTCCGACATAACTCATCGCAACAGGTGTACCTGTAGTCACGTCAAAGATTTCATAGTCAAGCTGATCCGTATCGGCTGCAGGAAGCTGTGCCGTAACATCAATACTTGCGTTGGATGCTGTCGCCCTTCCAACCTTTCTGCCATCTACATATCTTTCAAGTTCAATATCAAGTGCATATGCCGGAGTATATGCATCAGGATGGTCCATACCTGAAACAGATACAGGCTTTACCAGTGCACTCTCTGCATTGCTTGCATTTCTCTTTGAGAATATAACTCTGTAGTCAACCTTGGCACCGTTTACACCGATAAGTGATTGATCCTGTGGTGTTGTCAGTTCATGTGCAAGTGCAGGTATCTGATTCGGATCAAGTCCGAACTCTCCTACAGCGCCTCCTCTGATCTCTTCATCGGCATCCGCATCATCAGCTGCCACCTTCGGAAGATCATATACCGCCTTAAATACGATATTTGAGTTTGACATTGTGAATGTGTAATCATTTGTCGGTATTTTTCCGGTAACTCCTACCGCTCTTCCTGCAAGTACCTGCCAATACTTAAAGTTGTATCCTGCAGCATTTACAGGGTCTGCGTGTAAGCTTACCGTTTCACCTGATTTGGCATCGGTATAACTGTTTGAACCTACGCTGTTGCCTCCTACACTTACTACCTCACCGTTTACAGTCTCAACAATGTACTTAGGTGCGTCTGCCATATCTCCCGGATTGGCTGTAATTGCGTTTCCGTCAGAAAGTTTTGTAAGCGGATTTGGAATTGAGGTATCACCCTTTCTTCTTGCCACAACCGTGTATGTCTCATTCGGATTCAAATTGTTGAAAGTAACCTTTGACGGATTGCCTGATGAGCCTATCCATCCGTTGTCACTTCCCGGATAATTTACCACATTTCCGCTTTCATCGATAAGTGCATAATCCGCATCAGGATCGGCAGGAGTTATAATAATCTGAGCCATTCCGTCATTGTCAGGATCATAACCTACGCTGTAGTTATTATCAACTGTAGGAACATAGGTATCTATAGGTGAAGAAATATTGCTGCCTGTAACAGATGATGTCGGATTTCCTACCGTTGCAATAGTATCAGGTGTACCCTCCTGTACATCATAGTGCGCACCAGGAATCAGATTAGGAACATTTGTAATGCTTCCTACAGATTCACCTGTAACTAAGGCTACAATCTTGCCGTTCTTATCACTGATCACATATACATTGCCCGGTGTCGTACCGTTTATTCTTATCTCTCCACTTCCGTCACTTCCAAGATGACCTGTAGGTACTATAGAACCTATTGTGAGACCCCAAGTAACAGGATCCTTAGTAAAGTTTGCATAGTATGTTGCATGATTTACAAGCAGGGTTGTTGCCGTCATGGCACGGTTTGCACTGTCACTCCAGTTGGCAAAGTTATAGTTTACTACCGGAATAGTGCTTGGTAAGTCACTTTGAATCTGTCCCCATGTATAATCATAAGGCTTGTGGAGAGTTGTCGGTGTTCCCACACTACCGTTTGCATTTGCCGCAAAGTTTATATCAATCCACATAGAAGGATCTTCAACGAATTTTGCATACAATGTAAGCGGTAAGCTTCCGCTCGGTAGCGGATCTGTAGGTACAACAGGTATGGTTGCGGCCGCATCCATATACCAACCGTCAAACTTATAATATCTGTTTGCACTTGTACTTGGAATACTTCCCTGAGCACTGAGCTTGTTGAATGTATCCGCCTTTGCATTGCCGAGAGCACTTCCGTCACTTCCGAGGAATGTGGTAGGTGCTCCAAGCATTACTGAGCTTACACTTCCTTCGTTGTTAGGTGCCGATGCAACCGCAAAGTTTATCGCTCTCCACTTGCTTGGATCGCGACTAAGCTTGTAGTCCACACTGATCGGTCCCGTTGCAGACAAAGGCATTGCACCGTTTAGTGCTCCGTCGGACGGATTTACACTTCCCCAGCTGCTTCCTGCAGGATTGATATCGGCAGTTGAATTGCTGTCCCAGATATATCCGTAAAGCCTATCTCCCACCGTGCTGCCTGCAGAAGGTATCTGCATATTTGTTATTGTAGATCCCGGTGCTATACCGTCAACACTGCTTGCAAGTACGCTGTTAGCTACCTCTCTGTCATAGAATCTGCGCACAAGGTTGTTTGAAGAATCCGCAGTGTAGATATATGTGATCTCTACCTTCTGGTTAGGCATATGCGCCGAAAATTGTCCTGTAGTCTGATCGTTCAGTGTTATAAATCCTGTACTGTCAAGACCTGTTTTGTAGTTCGGATAAGTAAGATTTTCATGTCCGCCCTGTACTATACTGAAAGAAGTATAATTATATCCTGTAATTGAAGTGTCAGGCTGACTTGAGAAAATCTGTTCCGCATTAAGTGTACCGCTTTGATCTGCCGCCAATGTATTTCCCGCACTGTCACGGTGATGAATTGTATAAGTAAATGTTACATTAGGGTTTACCTTATATCTGTATGTAAGATCTACACCTGTTGTATTCATTGTAGCATCTACATGACCATTTCCGGTATTCACAGTTCCGGCACTATACGGATTAAGTACTCCTGTATTGAATATATATCCTGTAATAGAAGCAAGCGGATTTGCCGTGATCGGCTGTGTGAAGCTGTATGATACAGGCGGCTCACTGCCGAAGTCTATAGGCAATGCTACATTCGAGTTCTTATGTGTTACTGTAAAGTTATGCAATGTAGGATCAGGTGTCCACTTCGCATAAAGATATACATTACCTGCAGTAGTAGGCGCAGGGAATATTGCAGGATTTCCTACTCCTGTAAATGCAGCGCCGTCAACATCTCCGGTGTCGTATTTTTCATTACCGTTATTATCGGTATATGTATACCAACCGTCAAATACATAACCGTACTTTGTCGGTGTCGGTATTGGTCCCAGGGTTGTAGTCGGTGTCGATGTCGGTATTGTTCCCGGAGTCGTAGTCGACGCAACGGTATTCTCTTCCCTATTTGCTATAGCATTGCCACCCTGTGTATCAAAATGATAGCGAACTACATTTTTCTTAAAGTACACTGTAATATTTACAGGGTTGGTGCCCATAGTACCTATAATATTTCCGCTTGGAGTTCCGGAACGTATAGTTGTTACTACAGACGGAATATCAACTCTGTCAAATACATATCCTGCATAGTTTCCTGTAAATCCATTAGGTAAATCATATTTTATATTTGCACCTGCCGCATATGAAGTTGTATATGGGTTTGCTAAAAGTATATGATCATTTCCTGTAAAACTCATATTTCCAAATGGAATACTGTTTCCGTCCTCATCAGCATAATTTAGTGTAAAGCTATATACAGGAGCCTTTAAGTATGCCACATTCTGCACCTGATTAGCTTCACCGTTTATAGTGGTTCCTGCTCTTACCTGCTGTGCTACATTTCCCGGTGCTATAGTCTGTCCCGATTTATCTGCAGTAATACTTCCGATAGAGTATGGAAGTGCCTCACTGCCTCTTCCGGCATAATCAAGCACTGTACTTCCTTCTGTATTTGAGGTAGGCAGTCTTGACTGGTCAGCTTCATTTACGCCTACACTTCCTGTAAACTTAGCTCCCTTCGGTATGTACAAATAGTTTGCACCGAGGCCGATATTTGCATTGGTTGTTGTATTTGTAGTTGTGTCTGTAGTAGTATTTCCTGTTACATTTACATTTCCGTTTAAAGTAAACGGATATTCAGTTGGCGTTGACCCGGTAATTGCCATTGCATTAGCCAGGCTTACAGCTGAAACATTATTTGTAGATTCATTACCTGTAATACTTATATCACCTGTGCCTGAATTTGCTACCACCTTACCGTTTCTTTCCACATATATAGCTGAAGCATTCGGTATAACTTCTACTTCCTGTCCGGAAGTAGGGTCTATTTTTTTTGCAGGCTGAACTTTATTACCTGTAAGTGTAGTACCGGCCTTTAGATTTAGCTGACCGTCTACTTTTACAAGAGCACCTGTTACCTTTGTACCTGCCGCATCAGTTGCAGCCTTGTTACCGTCTATCTCTATATTATTAAGAGTTACTGTCGTTCCTTCAGGTACATCTATAAGATTTCCTGTAAAATTATTCTTACGAATAAGTTTCTTTACAGTACCGTTAGGCATATCATTTGGATAGTTACTATAATATCCAGGTTTATTAGGTTCAGATGCAGGTGCTCCTACACTCATATTTCCAATCTTATCATAAATACTGGTTTGGATAGTAAGACTTTTTAGTTTAGCCGGATTATCATGTGAATCTTTATCCCATGTGATAGTTTCTGAAACAGCTGTGTCATCCATCACGTAAATATATGCTTTCTCTGTTCCACTTTCTACAATTTCTTTTACAGCATCGTTTATACTTGTATAAGGTCTTGTTACATAACCGGTAGAAGAACCGTTTTGACCTCCATAATTAGGGTCTACATAGTAAACCGATACTCTCATAGAAACCTCAAATGTGGCACTCTTTGTCTGTCCCGGTGCCAAATCAAAGAAGGCTGAAAAAGCTGCCGCAGAGTCATAACCCTGTAATAAACTGTCTTTAGATTTTGCTAAAGCAAAACTAGTATGATAAATAGAACTTCCACTAGTAATATATGATGGTGTAAATTCAAATTGACCTGCCCATACTCTTCCATCTCCTGACTTTACCTTTACATCAAAGTCAGACAGTCTGTATGTATTATCCGGTGAATCAATCTTTTCCGTATCCCAAGATGGTTTATTATATAAATCTTGTGCCTGAGCATCGGATAAATTCGCCATCATATGTAGATGTTTACCACCTTGTGTAACTAATATTGGAGCCTTATCATGATTATATAGGAATGTGTCAGACTCATTACCTATCATAAACTTTACAGGGTCACTCGTTGTATTTGCTACAGTATATGTCACAAGCAAATTCTTATCGTCATCATCCGGTTTTATTTCCTGACGAACTTCTATCTTTGTTCCTGTAGGTTTCCCAGGTACCGGAATTTCTGTAATACCGCCGTTATATGTAGCATGAAATAACTTTATCGGAAAAACATTTGGATCTATAACTTTATATGTGTAGTTTGGCGCTGTTCCTGTAAGAGTACCTGAATAATCAGCACCATCCAGCTTAGCCTCTTTTGGTGTGATATTATCTCCCATATATGGTGTAAAGGGAGTTAAATAACCCGGAGCATCTCCTACGTTGTCAGGTCTTGGTTCTCCAAATCCATAGTATGTAGCCCAATAATCTTTTCCAAATGCAGTTCGAACTGTAGTACTATAACCTTTATGTGCAGCATTTCTTGCAGAATCACTATCATCTATCACTGCAGCTACATTGAACGAATTAGTATTGCCTATATTATTTGATCTTGTCTCTGCCAGAGCAAGTTCCATGTAAGCATCTGCCGGATCATAATTAGTATTTCTACCTGTCGTCAGCCCCGCTCCCATCTTCTGGAATGTAAATCCTGTAGACGAAGAAGAACCGTAGCTTACTCTGTTATTGCCTGAACCGCTTGTATGCATATAAGGGTATCTGTCCCCGTTATCTGTCAGGCTTGTGTTAGGGACAAGGCTGCTAGCCCTTGCATCCATCTCCCCTAAAGGCAGCCCTGTAGCCACCATCAAAAAGGATAAGAGACCTGCCAACAGTCTTTTACCCTTGTGCTTATTTTGTGTCATATATCACCTCTATAAGTTTTTGTACAAAATAAAATCACTATATTATTTTATTCCTCCATTAAACATAAAGACATAAAATCAAACTTATACACTTGATAATAAAGAGCCTCACCTAGCCCAAGCAAAACTCTGCGATTTTATCTCTTTATAAATTTTGTTTGCCCTCTTGCATAGGCAAACTGCCCAATAATATTAAAATTGCTCTTTAGTCCCTAGAGCACACAACTTCTATAGATCTAGCCCTTATCCATATAAAGTTGTATATTTTCTACTATCTTGCATCGTAGAAAATCATAAAATTAACCGATTAACCCTACACCTCCTTATATCAAAAATTTGATTTTTAAAAATCCCTACTATTCTACTCTATTTTTTTAGGGTTTTTTTGGAACTATCAAATGATACATAGAAAATTATTTTTCTTAAACTTTTATTAAAATTACCACTACCATATCATTATGTCGTTTTTATACATTAAAAAAAGTCGTATGAACTTCAATCCGATTCACACGACTTTTTATTGTCTCTATAGTTCAGGCAGGAAAATAATATTTATACTGCCTGTTTTTTCATTCTCTACTATCTGAGTATCTATATGGAAAAGCTCTTTTATATTCTCACTTGTAAGCATCTCTCTCGGAGTTCCGATCTTGAATACTTCTCTCTTTTTCATCAGTATTATTCTGTCACAGTATGTAGCCGCAACATTAAGATCATGAACACAGCAAAGCGTGGTAAGCTTTTGTCTTTTTAATATATTCATTATCTGATACTGATATCCTATATCCAAGTGATTGGTCGGTTCATCAAGTATTATAAGCGGTGCTTTTTGACTTAACGCTCTTGCAAGCAATGTTCTTTGCTTCTCGCCTCCTGAAAGTGAAAGGAAATGTCTCTTTTCATAGCCTTCAAGGCCTACTTCCTTAAGATATTCAAGTACAATCTCCCTGTCCTCATCGCTGTCTCCTGAAAACATCTTCTGATAGGCGAATCTTCCAAGCATTGCCATATCATATACGGTCATATCAAAATCCACAAGATTTTCCTGTTGCATTACAGACATTTTCTTTGCAGTCTTTTTGTTGGACATTTTAAAAATCTCTTCGCCGTCTATATATGCAGCACCGCTGTCAGGAGTGTAGACCTTATAGATATTTTTTAAGAGTGTAGATTTGCCGCAACCGTTCGGCCCAACTATTCCTACAAACTCGCCCTCTTTGACACTTATATCAATACCGTCTATTATAAGTTTTCCGTCAATAGAATATGTAATACCCTTTGTTTCAAGTTTCATCAGCCTTTTCCTCCCGTTCTTGATTTTCTGATCAAATACAGAAAGAAAGGTGCACCGAAGAATGCCGATACAACACCTATAGGTAACTCCTCAGGAGAAATAATTACTCTTGAAATCACATCCGCCAGCACTAAAAATGTACCTCCCACCAATGTGGCGGCAGGTATAAGTCTTGTATGCTTACTTCCCACTACGCTTCTTGTGATATGTGGAATTGTAAGTCCGACAAAACCTATTACTCCGCTTATAGACACTATCGCACCTGTAAGCAATGTTGTTACCAAAATCATAATGAGCTTTAATCTGCCTGTATTTACACCAAGTGTAAGTGCAACATCATCGCCCAAAAGCATGGCATCAAGCATCTTTCTGATTGCATATATCACGATAAAGCATACAACAAACACAATAGCGACATAGACAAGTCTTTCCCATGTTGAACCGCTTAGTGAACCCATCATCCAATACTGAGCGGTCTTTACTTTATCCGATCCAGTTCTTTGCAGATAAATCATTATATTTGTCAAAGCTCCAAACATCGCCGCCACAGCTATACCTGCAAGTATGAGTTGGGTTGCAGTAACTTTGTTTCTGATTTTAGCTATTTGAAGTGCAATCACTATAGATATAACGGCTCCAATAAACGCACCCAATACAGTACCGTACTGTCCGTAAAAAAACATTGAGCCGTACATAATCATAAATACGGCACCTGATGATGCACCCTGTGAAATACCGAGGACATACGGATCCGCCAATGTATTCTTTGTAAGTGCCTGCATCACAATACCGCAAAGTGTAAGTCCGGCTCCTACAATAAATGCTGTCAAAAACTCTCGGAGTGCGGATATCCCAAATGATAGACTCGATACTGTCATCCCATGTGGGTACTACTACTCTCCTACCGCTGATTTTATTTGCCAAAAATCCTATTACATCGCCAAACTTGATATCCACGCTGCCAAGTACGATTGAGACTGCAATGGATACAATCAGTGCTGCAATCATTATAAATATAAAAAACAGATATGCACCGTTTGACTCAAGCGGTAAAAAATGCTTTTTAAATTTTTTCATACTGTCTCCTAAAACAAGACTGCCACCAAAGTGACAGCCTCCAATCTAAAACTTATTTGAATTTATCAGGATAGAACTGCTGCGCCATTATCTTTACGGCATTTGCGGAACCTGCAGATCCCTGCATATCCGAACAACAAGCGCTGTAGATTCTTCCTTCCTTTACAGCACGAAGGTTCTTTGTAAACTCATTTGTCTCAAGGAACTGCTTCTTTGCCTCAGTATCATGATCATAGTCAAGTATAAGAATGACATCAGGATCTCTTGCAACAACCTCTTCCCATGAAGGTGTAGCCCAGCCCTTGTCTATATCATTAAATATTGAAAGACCGCCTGCAAGCTTTATCATATCTCCCGGTATTCCCTGACAAGCTGTAAAAGGTGCGTCCTCACCTGAGTCATATACAAATACTGAAACCGGCTTTTTATAAACATCATCACCAAGTGTCTTCTTTACATCTTCTATAGTGTCTTTCATAGCCTGTACTTTCTGATTTGCAAGGTCTGTAACACCGAAGATATGTCCTAAAGTATCATAGTCCTTATATACATCTTCCATAGTTGCCTTATCTGAACATGAATATGGGAAATAAGGAATAATATTATTCTTAAGACACCAGTCTACAGAGAAGTTGCTGTCTGAGAAAAGTGAATCCCATCCTATCATAAAATCAGGCTTTAATGCAAGAATCTGTTCCTTTGACGCCTTACTTAAATTCTGACCGTCAGGAACTATCTTATTCAACTTATCTCTTGCAGGAAAATCATTTACAGTGTCAAGGCAAGCTCCTCTTGTGTATCCTGCTATACTGTCTTCAAGTCCGAGATCCAAAAAGAAATCCACCATCTGGTCACCGTCTGCCACCACTCTCTTCGGTGCGGATGTAAATGTCTCTTCCATATTTTGTCCGGCACCCGATCTCTCAAGATTCAATGTGATTGTATAAGGCTCATAAGCCTTATCACCTGACTGTGCCTCATTACTGACCTTCTCCACATCCTTTTTCACAGAGTACTGATCGCCTTTAGAACCGACTACTCTCTTTTGAGAACTGCAAGCGGACATACTCACCGCTGTAATACAAAGTCCTGCCAAAATCGCCAACTTTTTCATAAATACCTCTTCTTAGTAATGTTATTGTGTCTTATGAATATCAATTCATAACATTTAGATATTCTAACATTTACAATAAAAAAAGTCAATATATAAAATTAAATTTTAAACAATATACCCATACCCCTATACTATATAAAAGTCATGAAAAATTCTATTTCAACTCCAAATTTTTTTGCATTATACCAATGAAATCTGTTATCTTTACAATATTTTTTTCAATCTCTTGTAAAGTCACTATATCAGCTTTGTACTCCGTTAAAAAAACACCTTAAGTCCATCCATTTTTTTGCTTTATTCAAATATTGTATAAAAATATTCACGATCTTTAGCTGATTTTTTTACCGTATTTTTTTGTTCTCAAAGTCAATACTTGTAAATACACATTCCTGATTGACTCCATCAAACATTTCCTTTGCATTTTTTTCATCTATACATTTGCTTACAAATGTATCTCCACCGTTTATTATAGTATTAAGATTATATTTTCGAAGTGCCTTTAGTATAGAACAAAGTCCGTCAAATATTTTCTTTTCAGGAAACTGATAGTACACATCACAGTTATCTATAAAAAAACCATCAAAGCCTTTATCTGCTATATTTTCCCCAAGACCATTTACTATAAGATTTTGCCAGTTCTTATCAGATACGTCCATCCAGTACTCATCTTCCCAGTTCTCATATGCACCAAGTGTTTTATCTTTAAACTCCTCATAGTATGGACGATAATTTTCAAGAGATCCTATATTAAGATAGGCATATATCTTTTTATTTTTTTCTCATGTAGTTTCTTTTATATCATCCTTTATCATATTCTGTAGATTCAAGTACAAGGACTTGGTAATTATTAAGCTTTTATTCCATCTTCTTTGCTGATGCCTATAAATACACCGTAATATTTATCCGCCATAAAATCAGCTTTTAGCAAAAAGCAAAAAGAACAAGACCGCAGACAACAGCCAAGACGATAAGCACGAATTTCTTCATAGAAAAACTCCTTTCTATAGTTGTACATCCTATTTATATCAATTATAAATATTTTAATCAAGTATAATCTTACATAAGATAAAAATATACTTGACATAATGTAATTATAGAGTTATATTGATGATGTAAAAACATATATGACATTTTGTCTGAAAGGAGTTTTTTTATGGAATATATTATGATTGGTTTATTTATTGTAGGTGTATTTGAAGTTTTTGGCTTTTAATTCAAAAAAAGTCGAAAGAAGAATATGATGAAAGGCAGTTGGCTGTCAGAGGACGCGGTTATGCTTATGCTTACTTTACCGTAATGATACTTTCACTTTTACATGTATTTACAAAAGATACCCTCTCATTGCCTGTTTCAAATGATCTTATAAGTGTTATAATACTTTTTTTATATCAGGTATTGTGCTGAATACTTATATTGTTTTTTTAATGACGCTTACGGCAGTTATAAAAAGAATAATTATATAAAAGCAATTTATCACCTATATAATTATATTTTTTTATTAAATGCCTACTACTTAATAAGGTCTGTATCAGATCACACATTGTTTAAAGACGGAGTATTACAGTTTAGAGAAGGTATAAATCTTATTGTAGCTGTTGCCTTTATTATTTTTAACTTTAAATTTGGTAATAAAATTGATGATAGACAGATGTAAAAAAGATGAGGAATAAGTGGAAACTATGAAAAACCTTAAATTAAAATCCGCCAGAGCTGCCAAAGACCTCTCCCAACAGCAGCTTGCGGATCTGGTAGGAGTCAGCCGTCAAACAATAAATGCTATAGAAAAGGGAGACTACAATCCCACAATTCGCCTATGTCTATCTATCTGTCGCGCACTTGATAAGACTTTGGATGAATTATTCTGGGAAGAAGAATAAGAGGGTACTTGCCCTCTTATTTTTTAACCTACTTCTTCGCCAAACTTAGATAATGTAATCTTCTTGTATGCATTAGATTTATCATTAGGGTGCGGTTCCAATCCGATAACGGTAATATCGTTTTTTTCCGGTCCGTACACCCAAAAAATCCTACCTGCTCTTGGAGTATTATTTTCCAAATATGATTCCCATACCTTTAATCCGTATCTCTTTGACAAAGAGTCTATCTCATGTGTTTGCAGACCTGGATATCTTGGATTTTCCGACAATAACTTAAGCGCTTTACCTATCTTTTTATATTGCTTTTCATCTTCCTTATTTGCAGTATTGTTCTTTATCTTTGATGAAAGGTTATTCCAAAAATTTTTCATTTCAGGTACACCCAATTTTATTATATACATATCTCACCTTAGAACTCGGATAAGTCGATTTCATCTGATGTAATCCCGGCTTTAATATTTTCAACTGCTGTATCCATCATATGTAATGTATTTTCAGAAATTCGGAAAGGCTCTCTAAGTTCACGAGGCTCAAGCAGTATTGTTCCGTCTTCTTTCTCTTTCACATGGTAGTACTCAAACATACATCCTCTTAAAGTAATTCTTTTTCTTTGAATCTAACTTTGCATCATATTCTCTTACACTTGTATTCATAAGTTCCTCTAAAATAAATGCTTAATTTGTGGGAATTCCCACCTGTGTTTATAGAATAACATTATAATAAATCCCTGTCAATCTTCACTACCACCTATTTTATTTCCATCCTACATACAAATCCTACATCCTCACCGTTATAAAATCTCACCTTCCATCTATGAAACTCCACTACTTTCTTAACTATCTTAAGTCCAAGTCCATGTTTTCCAACGCTTTTTGCTCTCAGTGAACGATCTTTGATTCAGCCTTTGCAAAATTTCAGCCGATACCCCGCTTCCGCTATCTCCTATCTCCAAAATCGTTTTTTTATTTTTCTTTATATAGATTTATATATACTTGGCATCCGTCGGGATTGTGACGAATAGTATTATTTAAAATATTTACAACAGCTCTTTCAAACAGTTCTTCATTTAATAAAAACTTCATATTTTTTTGCATTTCATCATCTATGTTCAGTTCAAAATCATACTTAGACTGTGCGTCAATATCAAGTGAATTTATCATATTGCTTACAATCTTTCTAATTAGTACACTTAGAAAAACCTTAGTTTTTTCAAATCTTTTTGTACTGAAATCCAGCTTACTTGTAATATTTAAATTCTCTACTAAGGCTCTGATACGAAGCCCCTGACTTTCAATAATCTCGGATTTTTCTTTTTTTATTTTCATCAATACTGCTTTCTTTAGGAATCATTTGTGCATTACCTAAAATAACAGCAAGCGGTGTTCTGATATCATGAGAAACTCCGGCAATCCACTCTACCCTTTCTTCCTCTATTCTTCTTTGTCTTGCCTTATACATCCTTATCGAAACAAAGATAAACAAAATGATATTAAAAATAAATAATACAGGTGTTATCTCCAAGAATGTCAAAACATTTTTTGCATCATATTCCAGAGTATATTTCCATATATCCGCATTCAACTTTTCCGACTATAAGCAATCTGTCTTCACTGACTATATAAGTACGTACAGGATAGTCATCCAGATAATACCTTGTAAACTTAGCTACATCCTGTAAAGTATACTTTGATTTTTTCAAAGATTCGGGCATATTTTCAGACCATATAATATTTCCGGTACTATCAAGTAAAAAAGCAAATTCATCATTCTTTTGTAACTGTGTACTTTCTTCATCACTTAAAATATATTCACCGCTATTATATGATAAACTCTCCATTATTTCGCTTGCATCCGTATAGTTTATATCTGAGCTTTTGTACATCACAGCCATACAGATTATGAAATCTACAAACAATATGGCTACGGCAAAAACAAGTACCCACAGTATAAATTGTAATCTTCTCTCCGGGCTTTTTCTCATATCTTCTCCATCTTATATCCCAGACCTCTTACCGTCTTTAGAAAAATCGGTTTTGAAGGATCTTTTTCTATCTTTTCTCTTAAATGGCGCATATGCACAATCAAGGAATTTTCAAGTCCGAAACTGCCGTCCGGCCAAAGCTCTTCACAAAGCATATCTGTGGTTACTATCCTACCTCTATTTCTATAAAGAATTGAAAATAATGCAAGTTCTTTGGCTGTCAAGGTTATGACATCTCCATTCTTTTTTACAATACCTCCATCTATAGAAACTCTGCTTTCACCTAAAATAATATCTGATGTGTTTTCATCAAGTGAATAACATCTTCTAAGTACCGCACCGATACGTAGTAACAATTCTTTTGGAAGGAAGGGCTTTGTTATATAGTCATCCGCTCCCAGTCCAAGACCGTGAAGTCTGTCTTCATCCTCATCTCTTGCCGACAGGAAGATAACAGGAAGTTTTGGAAATATACCTGACTTTTTTTAATTCTTTCATAAAAAAATCAAATCCGTTTGCCGTCCCCAAGCATTACATCAAGTAAAATAAGATGAATCTGAGTGCTGTCTATTTTCTCTCTTCCTTTCTTTAGATTATCGGCATATTCTATATCAGTATATCCGTCACTTTTTAAAAATATCTCCTAAAAACCTTTGACAGTTCTGTTTCATCATCTATTATCAGGATTTTTACAATCTTTCTTTTCCATATATACTCCTAAATTATTTTGTTTTCTTATTATATCGCATTTTAAGTAAAGTCGCTATAAAAAAATACTTTTTCTTAATGTAAACATAATGTGAAGATAATCGGATCAAATTGTTCTTAGAATAAAACAAGATTTATACTTGTTGTCCGGAGAGACTTATACTATAATGTTTCACTATAAATTTGCTTAGATTTTCAGGAGGAAAAATCAATGAAAGTCTTGTTTGTAAACGGCAGCAGTCACAAAAAAACGGTACTACAATGCAGGCTGTAAAAAGAAATGCAAAAAAAGTATTTGAAGCTCAAAATATAGAAACAGAAGTAATTCAGCTTGGAAATAAGCCTATACAAGACTGTATTCAATGCGGATACTGCTATACACATGCTAAATGCGTATTTAATGACGATGTAAACGAGTTTATAGAAAAGGCAAAGGAAGCTGACGGTTTTATCTTTGCAACACCTGTATACTATGCTCACCCTTCAGGAAGAATACTTTCATTTCTTGATCGCGTCTTCTATGCGGCAGGAGGTATTGAAGAAAATCCTTTTAAGTTTAAGCCGGGGGCATCTGTTGCTGTAGCAAGAAGAGGCGGAACAACAGCATCTTTTGATGTGCTCAATAAATACTTCGGTATTTCTCAGATGCCGATAGCAGGCTCAACCTATTGGAATATATCACATGGTGCAGTAGCTGAAGATGCCGCCAAAGACCTTGAAGGAATGCAGACAATGCGAAATCTTGCAAAAAACATGATTTGGATGATGAGAAGCTTTGCACTGGCAAAAGAACACGGTATCCCTTATCCTGATACTAAAAAAGACGAACACACAAACTTCATAAGATAAAACCAAGCGATATGGGATATTCCATATCGTTTTTTAGTTTCAAGTTTAAACTCTTAATGTAATCATAATGTAGTGATAATCTTCCTTTAATCTACAGTTATTATCATACTCACATATCAAGCAAAAGGAGAAAAACAATGACTGATACAATACTTGAAACAAAAAATTTATCTAAAAAAAATCGTGTACATGACTTATCCATAAGTGTACCTAAATCCTGTGTATACGGATTTCTTGGACCGAACGGAGCAGGAAAAAGTACTACATTAAAAATGATTTTAGGACTTATAAAGAAAGACTCGGGAGAGATTAAACTCTTTGGTGAAAAAGTTTCAAACAAGAATCTGTTAAATCTGCTTCATAAAACTGGTAGCCTTATAGAAAATCCCGGCGGATACCCTCATTTAACAGGACTTGAAAATATGCAAATCATAGCAAAGTTAAAAGGTGTCAAAGAAGCTGAAATAGAAAAAGCTCTGAAAACAGTAAGACTGTATGAACAAAGAGATAAAAAGCTTGCCGCTTATTCACTCGGTATGAAGCAAAGGCTCGGTATCGCTATGGCACTTCTGGGAAATCCGAAATTGCTTATATTGGATGAGCCTACAAACGGCCTTGATCCTGCCGGAATAATGGAGATAAGAAAACTTATAACTTCCCTACCGAAAGAACGAGATATAACTGTAATTATCTCAAGCCATCTGCTTAATGAGATAGAACAAATGGCTGACTATGTAGGTATTATAAATCATGGTCAAATGCTCTACCAAGGAAAGCTGTCAAATCTTGAATCATCGGGTCAGAGTTTGGAGCAGATTTTCCTTAAGCTTACCGGAGAAAAGGAGTCATTATGAAACAAATCAGCTTAAACAAGTCACTATCCATTGAATTTACAAAAAATAAATTCCTGATTTCATTATCATTATTATTTATTGTAACAGGACTAAACTATTTCTACATCTCATATGGAGATTTACCTAAAGGACAGGAATGGCAGATGATCTTCAGTTCAATTCCGTTTTTGAATACAATGTTGATCTCCATTATGATGTCGGTACTGGCAAGCAGATGTATCGATATAGAAAAATAAAGGAAATATGTGGAATACTCTTCCCAACACTGGAAAGCAGGAAAAAGACTCTTTTTCTTCCAAACTTTTTATTTCGGCCTAATACATATAGCTTTATTTTTGTTTTTATACAGACAATAATGATTTTTATATTTAGGTATTAAGATGATGATTGGTGGCGGATTCCCAATTTTTGCATTACTTCAGACTGAATTTGCGGAGATTATTTTCGGAATGATTATATTTCAGCTTCAATGTCTGTTGTCATTAAAATTTAGGAATCAATTTGCAGCACTTTCAATCGCATTCGGAGGCACACTTGCAGGTGTATTTATTGCTTTTGTAAGTAAATCGGCACTTACTCCATGGTCTGTTCTGTTTTCTTTAAGTACAGTTACTATGGATTATGACTCTGCTACAAGAAATATGCTGCTTTCATGGAATGCAATAGATATAAAAGCGATATTTATAAGCTTTTTATATTTCTTTGTTACATATAAGCTTAGTCTGTCGGTGTTTAATAATCCTGAAACGGGTAATTTTAAGATTGCTCATGTAAACAGGAAAAGCAAAAATGCTCATACCATATTGCCTGCCGAACTTATCAAGATGAAGAGAAACCCGGTATGGATTCCCTTTGCATTGATACCGTTGATTTCTGCGGGTATCGGTATTATAAATTTCCTTTCAAATCAAGGAGTATTGTCATTTGACTGGGCAGCCCTTTGGACACAGGAGTCATTATTTTTAGGTTTGTTTTTCCTCTCACCTTTAATTGCTATACTTGCAAGCCTTGATTTTCGCATGGAACATCTTGGAACCAACTGGAATATAATGCTTACATCAAGCTCACGCTTCAAAGTATTAAAGGATAAGTGGCTTACTGTAGCTGTCATTTCAACTATTTGTATGTTATGGATTGCATTTATCTATGTTGTTTCAGGAAAGCTTATCGGGATTACCGGAAGCATACCGAAAGAATTCTATTTAAGAATCTTTGCAAGTATACTTTGTATCATTGCTATTTCAAGCTTTCAGTGTATGCTTTCGCTGATAATACCGTCCTTTGCAATACCTGTAGGCCTTGCCTTCCTTGGAAATATTTTAGGACTTCTACTCACAGTAAAGGGATTTTTCTATGCAACACCATTTTCAATGCTTATATACTCTATGGGCAGCACAAATATAACCGGTGAAATAAATCTACCTGTTGTAATAATAACTTGTTTACTCTATATTTTTTTATTTCTTTTTGCTATAGGATTACTTTTATCTGAACAGTACTGATATAAAAAAACGGGGAGGTAGAGGGATATTATTATTCATATTTGAGCTTTTAATTTTGCAACTATTTTTTTAGTTGTAAAATCATCTTCAATAAGATACAATATAGAAAAGGAGGAACGCTATGGGGCAAAAAGAAAAAAACTTATAAAACATCTTAAGTCTAATCCTAAAGATTTTTACTTTTTAATGATGCCGAAACCCTATTAAATTACTTCGGCTATTTCCGCTCAAATAAAGGGAAAACCAGTGGCTCCAGAGTAATCTTTGTTAATGATAACTTTGGAAGTATTTTTGCTTCATAAACCGCATCCACAAAAAAAGAGTTAAAGGCATATCAAATAAAACAACTTATAATAGTTCTGGAACAGGAGGGACTTATATGAATAATACTATTATGTATAAAGGATATATAGGAAGCGTTGAGTTTTTCTGAAGAAGACTGTATTTTTCTTTGGAAAAGTTCTAGGTATAAGATCATTGATCTCTTATGAGGGTGAAAATGCTAAAGAACTGTTAGATGATTTTCATGGTGCTGTTGATGACTATCTTGATGTATGTAAGTCTGAGGGTAAAGAACCTGAGGTTGCATTTAAGGGAAGTTTTTAATATTCGTCTCTCACCGAACTCCACAAGAAAAATCTTTGTATATGCAACAAGTAATAAGATATCTATAAACAAATATATTGAAGAAACTTTAAATAATTCTCCTGCTGCCAAGATAAACATATAAAATGTCCCCACATCAGATCTTTTTATCCGTGTGGGGTTACAATCTTTCATCATTTTTCTCTTCTTATTGTCTCTAATCTTTCAAATGCTTCTATTTTTTTCTTCTATTATTACTTTTTCTCTCTAAGTCCAGATACATCAAATCCGCATCTATATATTTACCGTTTATTTTTTTGAAAAAAAGCAGGTATCCGGCCGATTTTTTTATAAATCCAAACTTTTTTTATAGAGGCTGATTGCTCGAAAATTATCACTCCTGGTATCAAGGTCTATTATTTCTATTTCATTTTCTTTTGCAAAGGAAATACATTTTTCTAAAAGTGCACTTCCAATTCCGCTTCCCCATTCCGATTTGGCAACACTTATAGCAAAGTTTGCTCTATGACTCATTCTTCGCTTCATACCGCTTATATTTGCACATCCGACTATATCATCATTTTTCCATGCAAAATACATTACAGACTTTGAATCTAAACTAATTCTTTTGATAAACTCTTCTACCTCATGTGTATCTCCCGCTCCTTCTTTACCGAAGCTTAGATTATCGGTTTGCGCACCTACTATCTTTGTGTATTCAATCAGCTTAGCTACATCTTCAGGTTTTGCTTCTTTTATTATTATGTTTACTTCGGGTGTAAATATACTCATTTTTTCTCCACTCCTTCATTTAGGTAAGCTTTAATGTTTAAAAACCGGCCACTCTAAAATCAATTAGAACATCCTTTTATTATGTCACTAATATTGTATATTATTCGTAACATAATTCCAATATACGCCTTAGAACAGTTACTTTTCTTTAATCTGTGACAGGATTTCCCCAATATCCCCGTCAATACATATACTTCTGTCATTTATCTTCTCAGGGCAGAAGGATTCTCCATAATTTAAACAGGCATATACCGCCTTTTGATTGTCATATGTCATCTGCCAAAACGGATATTTTATAATTACAGGAGTATTTGCTCCTACTCCAAGTTCTAAAAATAGTACATGCAAGTTTTCATGTCTTCCTATAAAATCAGCATAATTACTTGAAGCATTATGCCACCCCTCATCTTCTACAAAAGTATCATCAACTCTAAGATTTGTAGTCACATCATCACCTTCCTGAGTTTTCGGTATAAGTTCAGTAGGTATTTCCATAAGAATATCTTTATTCACAGGTACAATAAACTCATTCTTATCATTTCTGATAAATCCCTGCGCTTTTAAGGCTTTTTCTACCCACACTTTATTATCAAAGGTATCTTTGCAATCCGGATTTGTACTTTGAAAAAGTCCGAAATCTCCCTGAGTGTAGAAAAGTCTTTTCTTATCAAATCCTGCTCTTTGGAACTGATGGTCTACATTTGTCGTAATTACAAAATAGTCCTTATCCTTAACCAAGTCAAGTAAATCCTTATACACAGGTTTTGGAGCATCAACATATCTGTTAAAATAAATACTCCTTGCCCACCATGCCCAAAATATCTCTTTCTTCGGAAAAGGATAAAAACCGCCTGAATATATATCTTTTATACCGAAAGCCTTTGCAAAATCAAAGAAATACTTATCAAATCTCTCACCGGAGTATGATAATCCGGCAGATGTGGAGAGGCCTGCACCGGCTCCAATCAAAATTGCATCACAACTTCTAATTTCATTCTTTAATCTTTGTAACTGTTCTTCTCTGTCGCCGGTTCCATACTTAACTCTGCCCTTAAAATACTGCATTGCAGCTATTCCTTTGCTGATAGACTCTCTGTAACCGTCAGATACTTTAAAAACTTCAATATCCATAGTTCTGCTCCTTTCTGTGAATTTTCTAAAATAATTAATCCAATAATGTTTTTCCAATTATCTGATTTATAAGCCTCAAAACATATTTTTGATTTGTTCTAAAGTATTTTTTTCTCTGTTGCCAATTCAGGTAATTCTGATATTGAAAAATAACGATATTCTGTTGTTTCATTATTCTCTTCAAATTTACCACCAATTACAGAACATTGGACAAAAATTTTACATATTCCATATGCATAGACGGGTAGATTATGTTTTGATCTGTCTTGAATCGCTATTACTTTTTCTGTGATAACATCCAATCCTGATTCTTCCTTAACCTCTTTTACTACATTTTCGCCTACTGATACATTAACATCCACCCATCCTCCGGGTAAAGACCATTTGCCGTCATTTTTCATGTACAAGAAGAATTTTTTTCATCTTTAAAAATAGCGGCTCTTGTGTCAAGTTTTGGTGTCTGATAACCACTTTCATTGCAGAAAAGATTTTTAACTTTCATATTTGGAATATCCGTCATAAATGAAACCATTTCTGCAGAAATATCTCTGATTCTCTGATATCTTTCTTTATCATATATATCTTTACAATAATTAAGACCTATCTGTGCCAGACTCTGTAATTCTATTGACCACTGTAACCAACATTCTTTTTTTATCCATAGTTCCCTCTCGTAATATTTTCTTATCTTCATCCTTAAATACATTAAATATTACAAGGTCCATTTTACCTTGATTTTCTTTTAACCATTCTCTTACAGTTGCTACTGCAATTTCAGCAGCTCTTTTATTCGGAAAATGAAATACTCCGGTGGATATACAGCAAAATGCCACGCTTCTCAATCCGTTTTCAACGCAAAGATCTAAAGTGTTTTTATAACAGTTTTTTAGATCTTCCTCATTCCTTTTGCTAAGTCCCCCTTGTAAAATAGGGCCGACTATATGAACAATCTTTTTTGCGGGAAGATTATAAGCATCTGTGAGCATAGGAATTGCTGTAGGTTGTTCATAATCTCTGCCATAGCGGATCTTCAGCTGATTCATTTTTTGTTGCATTCATTTCTAAGCTCCACACCGGCAAATGTATGTATACAATTATCAATACATGTATGCATGGGAATAAAGCAACCAAGCATCTGTGAGTTTGCGGCATTAACTATTGCATCCACCTTAAGCCTTGTAATATCTCCCTGCCATATAGAGATATTGTCTTCCACTTTATCTATATCGGAAAGATATACTATACCGTTTTCATTTATAGCTTCTCTAAGATATTCATCCTGTATTTTTTTAATACCTCAGTATTCATTTCCCTCGGCATTCTAATATTCATAAGAGAACGTAATATTCTTTTTCTTACCGTCTGTATCTACAGGTACTTTTTAAGTTCTTATACTCTACGGAATCTTCTTTAAAAAGCTTCTATGAGATAATCAAGTCTTTCATTTTTGATTCATACTTACCTCCTTTAAAAAAACAGAATATATACTAGTTGTAATATAAATAATTACATCAAATTTGTCAATACTATAATTTAAAAAAAGATGCCGTTATAAGCATCTTTTAGTCTTAAATCTCTTTTATACCCTTTTCAATATCCAAAAGAGTATAGGTTTTCATCTTGTTTTCCATAGCATCCTGTATTTCACTAAGCTTACCGTCCAATATTCCATGTATATTTTTCCCTACAGGGCAAGCAGGATTTGGCTCCTCATGGAAATGAAACAGTCCATCTTCTTTAACTGCTTCAACCGCCTTATAAACATCATAAAATGTTATCTCAGACGGATCTTTTATAATCTCTATACCTCCGGTTCCTCTGACTACATTTATAAGTCCGGCTTTCTTTAACTGAGAAAGAATGTTTCTGATAATTACCGGATTTGACCTTATACTACCTGATAGAAAGTCACTGGTTATCTTCTCTTTATCTTTAAAATATTCTACACATGCAAAAATATGTAATGCTATTGTAAATCTGCTTGATATCTGCATTTGTATACTCCTTTTTTAATAAAATAATATAGCCTATTTAATGTAATGTCAATGTTTACATTAAATACAAATCTACACACCCGTCTCATGCATCCTCTTATGCTCCACACTGTTTATATAATCATCATGACTGTGAGAATGTTTTTCTTCTGAAACCAAATGAGAGTGAGTATGCTCATGCTTAATTACATGCTTATGTGTTGAGCCGTTATGTGTATGAACAATCGTATGTATATGGTAATGAATATGATTTTTTAACATCGTATCATATACAACAATCACGCTTCCAATTATCATAAATATAAGTCCGATAAAATAAACTTCTGTCAATCTGTCACCGTCTACAACAAATGATAAGAATGTACCTATAAAAGGAGCTATTGCATAGTATGCACTTGTTTTGGCGGCACCCAAATCTCTCTGTGCCCTGATATATAAAAATATACTGAGACCATATGCCACAAACCCAAGCAACATTGAAGTCAAAATATATTTTATATCAGGTATCCTCTCCCCAAGTATTATTGCAATTATAAATGAACCTGTACCTGAAAATATTCCTTTTAATATCACAATCTCATAAGTACTCTTATTTGAAATCATTCTTGTACAGTTGTTTTCAAGTCCCCAACAACATGTTGCAAGTATTACAAACAATGAGCCCAAAGAGAATTTAAAACTTCCGCTTCCTTCAAATGATAGAACTATGCTTGATAATGTAATAAATCCTATGGCAAGCCACAGCCTTGATGTTACAACCTCTTTGAATATCAAAAGAGCGATGAGTGTGGTCGCTACGATTTCAAAATTTCCAAGTAATGATGCATTTGAGGCCGAACCTATATTTATTCCGATCATTAAAAATATAGGTGCCAAAATATCAAGAACAATCATCCCTAGAGTATATGGCAAGTCTGTCTTTGACAGCTTTTCAATATTCTTCTCTCTTTTTGAATTAAGCAGATACATTATACCTACACCGATTCCGGCTCCCAGATACAAAAATGAAGCCATAAATGTCGGTGTAACATTTTTCAAAAGTACTTTTAGAAAAAAAGGAGTATTTATCGCATAGAATGTCGCCGCAAGTAATGCCATAATTACAGACATACTTTTTTTGCTCTTATTCATATATCTACTCCTCCAAAAATTCATATTCGGCCAAAGCTTTCTTACAACTTCATTCGGATACTCATTATCTATGAACTGCTCTATTACATTCCTTGCTTCAGGGTGTTTTTTTCTATCTGTAGTTCGTATCATCACCATTGAAGTAACCGTTCCGTTACAGATAAAAAACAGCGCTATAAATACTGCAAGTACCGAGCCTGTGACAGGCGGGATTTTCTCTATAAACTTTGAAAAAGGAGGGTATATAAATTTAAACCATACCAAAGCCACTATGCCCCAAAAGAACATAAACAAAAGATTTGTTCTGCCGTCAATATTAAAAGGCATATGTGAATAGTCCCAGAACTTCATACCGAAGAATACTTCAGTAAATACGGAGCACAAGTATTCAAATACTCCTCCAAAAAAGAAGCCTGATATAAATATAGACAGATTATTCTGCCTTTTTACCTTTGAAAGTGCTAAGGTAAGTATTACCGCACCAAGTCCCCACACAAGGCTGAAAGGTCCGAGTACAAAACTTGAGCGTCTCATAAGTTCATGGCCTACAATAAGCACATATATGGTTTCTACGATATCTCCGATAAGTGAGGATATAAACAGTACCCAAATAAGCTTAGCGGCATTTATTCCTCTTGCAAATATAATGCCCTGTTCTTCAAGTAATTTATCCGCATCTGAAATACCTTTATTGCTGTCTTCAAAATCATCCGATAAAAGGCTTGGGTAAATTTTATAAATTCTCTTCCAGATGTTTTTTGAAATCCATTCTCCAAAAGTATTTTTTCTCTTGGCTATATTGCTGTCCATACTTTGCATAGGGTATTTTCTGACAAAAATATATGTAAATACAATATCCGAAACCAGAAGCAGTAAGAGAACAATGGCAATTATATTTACTATTATTCTTGGAATCAGCGATACCAAAAGAAAAATATAATAGGCTGTAAAGTTTTTTTAAACAGGTAAAACATACAGCTGTTATAATAATCGCATTTATTAAACTAATCCTCAGGTTCTTACCATATCCCAACCTTTCAGGACTTATTTCCTTTTTTTAAAAAGAAGCCTTTGTGAGAAGAACAGTCCTAACTTATCCAGTATAAAAATAATCTATAAAAGCCATCATAAGCATTCCGTAATAGCTGACATTTTTTTCCTGATGATACTATGATCATCAAAGTCATAATCAAGGCAGGACATATAAGAATCGGAATATTTAAAACACCCGTATTTATATACTTTTTGTTCTTTTTAAACTGTATATAACCGTATTCAGTACCCAAGCCAAAAGCCCGTATATAAAGAAATATATAATTAGGTCCGCACCGCCAAATAACTTCATAAGACTCCTATTCTAAACCATACTTTGATAAATCCACTTTATTATCTTTAACTTCTATTCCCTCAGCCTCTAAAAGCTTTCTCTGTTCGCCAATTCCTCCAAAGGCAAATTCAGGTGCAAGCTCACCTTTTGAATTGACTACACGAAAGCAGGGAATATTTTCAGGATCGGGGTTTTTGTGAAGAGCATTTCCTACCGCTCTGGACATCTTTTTATTTCCTGCCATCTCCGCTACCTTGCCATAGGTTGCAACCTTGCCTTTAGGTATTCTCTTTACAGCCTCATATATCCTTTTTGTAGGTGAATCCGTTACCAAATCATAGCTTTCGGCAATCATCCTCTTTATATCATCTTCCTTTATACTGCCGTCAAGTATGAGCGTATTCCAGTGTTCCTTATTTTGATGATATCCCGGAATAACTGAAAGGTATGTATTTCTCCAAAAGTCTCTCCAAACAGGATCAACTTTTACATTTAAATTTACAAAACCGTCTCTTTCATAAATACAAAGAAAGGCTTTCTTGCTTTCTTTTATTCTAAGAAGTTTCCAATCAGCCTTTCTAAACGGAGTATCAATATATGTATTTTCAAATGAAAGCCCGAAGTTTACAGCCTCCCAAACAGTAGTCATATATACCCCCTCTATAATATTATTTAAAACATATCATAAGAATTTTCATCAAGTAATGCACTGTCAAGTCCTTCTTGAACCTGCTTATCTAAAGGTTTTATATCCATACATTTTCCAAGTACCTTAAGTATAATTACAGTAAGTATAAATGAGTACACCGCAATAAATATAACCGCTAAAGTCTGTACCAAAAACTGATGAACACTGCCGCTTACTCCGTTGACAGACTTGCTTGCAAAAATACCTGTAAGAATAATTCCACTAAATCCGCCTATTCCGTGAACTCCCCAAACTCCAAGTGCATCATCCCATCCTTTTTTCTCCTGGAATGACAGGGCTATATTGCATATAATTCCTGCAAGTAATCCTATAACTATTGCAGATCTCATATTCACATATCCTGCTGCAGGGGTTATTGTAGCAAGTCCTGCCACTGAACCTGTAAGTACATCTACAAAGTTTACTTTTTTTCTTACAATCTGTGCATATATGCACCATGAAACCATTCCTGCCGCAAGTCCGATTGCGGTATTTACAAATGCTGTAGCGGCCAAAACACCTGCCTGCAATGCACCGCCTGCATTAAATCCGAACCACCCGAACCACAAAAGTCCGGTTCCTTCAGCTGCCGCCATAAGATTACTTGGTGACATCTCTCTGTTTTCGATGTTTCTCTTTCCCAAAAACAGTACAGCCGCCAATGCCGCAAATCCGGCTGTGGTATGGATTACCGCACCTCCCGCAAAATCTACAAAACCGAGATTTGCTAAAAATCCCTGTCCCCATACCCAGTGACAAACGGGAACATATACCAAAATTGTCCAAAAAATCAAAAGGCCTATATATCCCTTCATATTAAGTCTTTCTGCAAATGCACCGCTCATTAGCGGCACTGTGATAACACAAAACATCATTTGGTATGCAAAGAACAGTGCAAAAGGAATTGATGCGGCATATATTCCGCTCGGCACAAAATCTATATGACTGAATGCAAAATAGTCGGTAATATTACCGATTATTCCATGAATATCCTTGCCGAATGCAAGTCCGAATCCTCCAAAAATCCATAGCATAGTAATTATACCCATAGATATAAAGGATTGTAACATCATGTACAAAACATTTCTCTTTCTTGCCAATCCTCCGTAAAAAAATGCAAGTCCCGGCGTCATAAGGCAAACCATTGCGGTTGCCAGCATCATAAACGCTGTATCTCCGTTATTGATAGTCATAATATACCTCCATAAACTACAATATTCCTCTATTTTTATCTTATTAAAAGTAAATGTGAATACACAACAGTCAACTTCGTCATAATAATCTAAAAATATGAAGTATTATTTAATAAGTATAATCATTTTTTTATTTTTTTAGACTCTTTAAATATTCTTTTTTCTCATCACTGATTCTAAGACTTTCCACCGCCTTTTTGTATTGCCTTATTATGAGTCCATATATCAAGACTATTGTTTTTCAATAAATGGAATTACACTCTCATACTGCTTTTGCTAAAAGCTGTTGCAAAAATACCAGGCAATCATCATATTTATATAGTATTCACCTGACCTTATCTTTGAAACCGTCTCAGGATATAATATATCAAAATCCTCATCCAGGAAATGCTCCATAAGCATACCTATTCCAAATCTTAGAGTGTAGACCTTATCAGATTTCAGCCAATCTTTTATATATTCAAATAATTCATTATGATGTTTCTTAAATACCTTCGGTGAGAGCTGATCGCAGGTCTCCCAGTTGTCTATATATGGGAGAAATCTGTTTATCTCATCAATACAGTTTTTAAAGTCCTTTATTTTCAGAAATAATAAATGCATGCAACTGATTTTTCATCAAAAATATTTATGAGGTAAGGTTTGTAAAAAAATTCTATAACATCACTACTTTTACCGAGTTGTTTTGCATATTTTTCTAAGATCAGGTGTCCTTATGCCTATCATACTTTCCTTATCAACTGTAGGTATCAACTTACTGTTAAAAATCTCTGTAATCCATATCCTGCATTTTTAAACAATTCCACTCTTATCTCATTTAAGTTCATATCAGACTCCTTTTTAAATACAAAAGTTTTACCGATTCTTTTACCTTATAAGTCGTATTATAATCTATATTACAACCAATTCCAATATGGTTGCATTTTAATATAACAGGAGGGAATAGATATGAGTCAAAACAAATTATTTTTGATAATACCGATATTTATTGTTGCAGTAAGTTTATATGTATTTACTGCGGGTTTGAAAAAGAAAGAAGAAAATTTTCCAAATGATGAAACCACACAATATTCCGGTAAAGTAAGTAATATATCTCAGTCCGGTAATCTAAAAGAGATATATCTTGCAGGTGGTTGCTTTTGGGGGCTTGAAGCCTATATGCAAAAGATAGATGGTGTTGAGGATGCTGTCAGCGGATATGCAAACGGTAAAACCCAAAATCCGAAGTACCAAGATCTTCATACAAGCGGTCATGCTGAAACTGTAAAAGTAATATATAATTCCGATATAGTAAGCCTTGAAGATCTTCTGGAGTATTACCTTCGTGTAGTAGATCCTGTAAGTGTAAATAAACAGGGAAATGATACAGGTACTCAGTATAGAACCGGAGTATATTATACAAATGAAGAAGATAAAACTATAATAGAAAAGATTCTGGCAACTGAACAAACTAAATATGACAAACCTATCGCAATAGAGGTTTTACCTCTAGCTCAATTCTTTGATGCTGAAGATTATCATCAGGATTACCTTGCTAAAAACCCCGGTGGATACTGTCATATAGACTTATCTCTTGCAGATAAACCATTGGATAAGAAAGCTGAAACACAAAGTAAAGAACCAAAGATAGATATTTACAAATATCCAAGACCTTCAGATGATGAACTCAAAAAACAGCTTACAGATGAGCAGTACCAAGTTGCTGTTAACAGTGATACTGAAAGACCTTTTGCAAATGAATATTGGAACAATTTTGAAAAGGGAATTTATGTAGATATTACAACAAAGGAACCACTCTTTGTCTCAACAGACAAGTTTGAATCAGGTTGCGGTTGGCCAAGTTTTTCAAAACCTATAAATGAGGATGTAGTAAAATACAGTGAAGATGACAGCTTCAATATGAACAGAACAGAGGTGAGAAGCAGAAGCGGTAACGCCCACTTAGGACATGTTTTTGATGACGGACCTAAAGAATCAGGCGGTAAAAGATACTGTATAAACAGTGCCTCACTTGAGTTCATCCCCTATGAGAAAATGGATGAAATGGGGTATGGATATTTAAAGTATCTGCTTGAATAATATATTTTAATGGCTGAGAATACATGTAAAAATGGTCTCAGCCTTATCTTTACTTATATATTATCCATATTTCACACTATCTTATTATAGTATCCCTCAAATACAAACTTCTCAGGATGAGATTTTATATATTTCATTTCAAATGCATAGTCATAGTCATACAAATCATATACAACACTGTCAGCCTTATCCAAAAGTTCCTCAAAGTCTTCACTCATTTTATCCATAGCTTCCCATCTCTCTTCTCTGTCAAATGGAATCTTTCCTACAAATAAATCTACAACCTTTTTAAAGTTATCAGCCAACTCTTCCATGCCGAACTCCTTAAGTCCGTTTAGTGCATCTTCCCAAACTATACCTGTGGAGTTGTCAAAAAACTGAAAATGCCCTCCGTTATTTACTTCCATAAAATACCATGATATTGCGTTAAGATATCTTTGCTCCAATGTAAAATCCTTGGCGGAATTTAAGTACTCCTCATACGAACTGTAAATATCTATAGTCCAATATATCGGATCTAAAATATCCCAAAATTCTTCCTTATTTTTCAATATCTTCTACAGTTATCTTTGTATAAGTTTTACCTGTTACTGATTTGTCAGGATTTATACTTTCGGGAACTTCTATAGTATTCTGCGACTCATTTTTTTATCAAAAATTTTCAAATAATTTCATATTTACCTCCGATAATATTTTTATTGTATATTTATATTCTTAAACCTAAAATCCTTTTTGTCAATATAAAAGACCGCCCATCGGTTTGACAGGCGGCCTCAAATGTAATTTCACAATGTTACTGCTCTACGCCGAAATCCGTCCGGGATGATTCATCCAGATAAGATTCGATCTCTGAAATTCTTTCTTCCAGATATGCCTTCACATCTTCACAGCATTTTTTGCCGATCAGGATCCTTTTCGGAAGTTTTCCGCTTTCAATGATACTATACAGAAATGCTGCTGCTTTTTCGGGATCTCCTTCCTGCTTGTGATTATTGGCCACGAGAAAATCCCTGGCCGCGTGAACAGCCGATCCTTCATAAGCTGCCAGCGAAGTTTTTGCATGCTTCATAGAACTGCTGTCACGGAAACCCGTCCGAAATGAACCGGGCAGGATAGAAGCAACCTGGATTCCGAAAGGCGCCAGTTCCATACTGAGCGCTTCCGACAGTCCCACAACCGCATACTTGGAAGAACAGTAAGCGGAGCTTCCGAGGAATCCCATGGCTCCTGCCTGAGAGGATACCGTAAGTATCATGCCGCTTCCCTGATTACGCATAATGGGGAGGACAGCCTTGGTAACGTTCGTAACGCCAAAGAAATTCGTTTCCATCAATGTTCTGAGTTCTTCATCCGATACTTCCTCAAAGGCACCGCTCATACCGAAACCGGCATTATTGATCAGCACGTCAATCCTGCCGAATTTCTTTATTCCTGCAGTGATCGCAGCGGTGACTTCCTCTTTTTTCGTAACATCCATAATGACCGGAAGCACATTTTCGTTTTTCATCAACGGATCCGCATCGTTGATTTTGCGGACCGTGGCAATAACCATGTCGCCGTTTTTGACCGCTTCCTCCGCAAACGCAAGGCCCAGTCCACGGCCGGCACCTGTAATCATCCATACTTTGTTCATGTTTCTTTTTCCTTCCTTATCTTACTTATTGAGCGATGTAAAGAATCCGCCCATCTGTTCATAGTTAATATTGAAATACCGTCCTTCTTCACCTTTGTCCTGTGCCCGGATCTGTTCCATTTCCTCATCACTCAGTTCAAAATCAAAGATCTCGATGTTTTCACGGATATGATCCGGATTGGTGGAACCGGGAACTGCGCACAGGCCTTCCTGCATATGCCGGCGCAGAATCACCTGGACGACGCTCTTCCCATGTGCTTCAGCGATTGCTGTCAGGGTCTCGTTCTGCAGAAGATTCGGGTCCGCATGCCCAATAGGATGCCGGCATTCTTCATATTGCGCTCCCAGAACTCCGCAGCACGGTCGATCCAGCCTTCCGCAACGGTGCCTGTGCCAAGCCCGAAGCCGTGAGACAGGCCATTAAAGACTTCGATCTCCGCATCTGTGCCGTTTGCCCGAATGGCATTGATGCGACGCTCTATCGTCCTGTAGGAAGCAATGCCATCATTCGTCCCGACGGCGCTGTAGGTCGGTGGTTCATCGCCATATACTTCCGAAAGTCCGGTATAATTGACAAATACTGCAGCCGGACGGGGGTAAGCATCTTCTCCGAAGCTTTCTGTACCGTAACTGCCAAAGCCACGCTGCCATTCTGGCTCCGCCGAACCTCCCCATAAGGAATAGTCGGATGTGTCAACTTCCAGTTCTTTTGCATGTTCAAATATAAATGCGATTGCTCTTGCCAGATCCTCGCAGGCAGTCTGAGCGCCGGGACGGTAGATCAGAGCAAATGCGTTGTAGCCCCTCTTTGAAAGCTCCAAAGCATGCGGGAAGCTGTCGTGCATCGCACCGACGTAGGCAAAGCCGCCTCCAGCGTTTACGAGGGCAAACTTGGCACCGGGATCACCCTTGAAGAAGAACAGACCGGTATCTCTTTTGGCCGGATCAGCTTTCTTTTCTTCTTCCGTGTAAATGTCATAAAAGATGGTATCCCCGGTTTCCGCATGATCTCTCATGTAGTTGCAGATCTCCACCGTCATATCCGGATCAATGTTGTTGTACCAGGTAAGACGAAGACTCCCAAGCGTATCACCGCTCATATATCCGCTGTTTACAGGAAAGAGCAGCCTGCCGTAATCGCCGAAAGCAGGATCGTTCTGAACATCTGCGATCCCGTTCTCCTTTGTATAGAACGCGGCCGAAGCCGTGCCGACAGTCACCTGATCATTATCCGAGTTCCGGAAAAACAGCGGTAGCGCATTGTACAGATATTCCTGTACGGCATCAAAGTCATGATACCCGCCGTCCTTCAGATGGAACATATAATGCTCCGGTGTGAACACATCAGAACGCTCCAGCATTTCCTCCGCCATGTCGATGGACTGGCTCTTTACCGCATCCTGTGTGCCCACGGCGTGATATATGAAATAACCGCGCTCATCAAGGTCGTTATCCTTCACCAGCTGTTCGATGAAGTCCACATTCCTTTCGATCTGAAAATCTCCGTAAGTGCCGTAATACCAGCAGGATCCGCCCATCGGCAGGAAGTAACGAATATAATCTGTGTCATAGCAGAACTGCAGCCAGGTCGTGACCGAGCCCAGGGGAGAATCCACCGAAAGCCCGATGATCCCGGGATGCCTTCAGATCCTCATTCGAAGCAGACTTTGCATAAGTGTGAAATCTTCCTTCCACCGTTGGCATCAGGTTTTCTTCGAAATCCCGGTGGAACCGGCGGAACTCGGCAATTGATCCACTGAAGCCCGTGTCGCTGTTATCATTGTAGAACGTGGCTGATACGATGATGACCGGTGGGATGTCGCCGTTTTCTATCAGGTGATCAAACACGTTTTTGGTTGAAGTGTATTCAAAGTATTCGCCTGCGTGTCCGCCCCAGCCGTGCATCAGATAGATGATGTTGTATCGGGTTTCTTCATCGTTTTCATCATAGCCGTAAGGGGTATAAACGTAGGCTGTTTTTGTGATTGCTGCTCCGTCTCTGACATAATCCTTCGAATCATAATCCACCCCGGTCACAGTACCGGGATGGTCAGATGCGGCCTTATATGAAGACGGAACAGCGGTTGTATATCCTATTTGTTCCATAATTTCCTTATTCTCTAATGAGGTGACATCTGAAGGTTCTTTCGTGTCCTCAGATGATGCCTCTGTTTCATTTTGTTCTGTTTGCTGCTGAGGCTGATCTGAGGCTTTTGCGCAGGACACCGGTATACCGACAAGTATCAGCACGCATAGCAGCAGTATTATTCTTTTCATTTATGGCTTCCTTTCTTATCCAATACCAAAGCCATGCCTCAAACCTTTATAGACTTGAAACCTGCTGTCAATTCCGATTTTTTTCAAGTTCTTCAGTCGATTTTCCATCACCTGCCAGTTAGCAATCCAATCGTTAGTGCCACAATTAGCATAAGTTGGTGCATCATCTCTGGGAAACAGATGAGTAACCTGTATATTGACTAACAACCATGCTGGCAGAACCACCCCAAAGCGAATACCGGTTTGGGGCGACAAATCAGAGCAAAGGCATTGTAGCCCTCTTTGGCTTAAAGCCAAGAATAGCCCTGTTTCTCTCTTACTTGGATACTTCACCATCTCGTCCTCATCATAAATGTGGAATAAGTGTCCAAATCCTCTAAAACTGTGATGTTTGGTAATTTCTCTAATTTTTGTATCTTTTGTAAATACCATAATTCCTCCTTTAGGCAGGAGTCTACTTACTCCCTAAACACAGGTTCAACCCTTTTACAACGGCTAAATTTTTATGGTCAATAATCTCACTGTAACCAATGTCCAGCTGTTTGATTTGGTTTAAGTCTTCTTGGTCCAATTCAAAATCCCAAAGGGCTACATTTTCTTCCAAATGTATGGGATTTGTCGATTTGGGGATGACGCTATTGCCCATCTGCACACTCCACTTTAAAGCGATTTGAGCAATGGATTTCTGATGTTTTTTCGCGATATTTTCTAATACCGGATGCTGAAAAATATTTTTCATCCCTTCACAAAGCGGGCCCCAAGCCTGAACCTGAATCCCGTAATCCTTCATCAGTTTCCTTAGGGATGATTGATGAAAGAAAGGATGAAGCTCAATTTGATTTACTGCCGGAACAGTTTTTGTATTTAAAATAAAATCAAGCAAGCAATCTTCAGAGAAATTCGATACGCCAATAGCCTTAATTTTCCCTTGAGTATAAAGCTCCTCTAAGGCACGCCAAGATCCATAAACATCCCCCATCGGTTGATGAATCAAATACAGGTCAATGTAATCTGTTCCCAAACGATTTAGGCTTGTTTCAAACTCCTTCATCGTTGCCTCATAGCCATCAGAATGAATCCAGACCTTGCCCGGAAATAAAAAAATTCTCTCGAGCAATTCCTGAATACTTAATGGCCTGCCCTAAATCTGCTTCATTACCATAGATACTGGCCGTATCAAATAAGCGATACCCGGCCTCAATCGCCTGTTTGATGTAGGTTTGAGTCTCATCACCTTTCAGCTGAAACAGCCCCATCCCAACCTGTGGCATTTCTATTCCATTATTTAATCTAATCTTATTCATACAGCCACCTCCACTTGATGTCTCTATTTTACAAGTGCTTCAAAAATAGTACAATAGCAATTAGTTAGACTGCTATTCATAAAGTGAATAGTCACAAAGGAGAAGATATGATCAATTTACAGCACCTGGAACAATTGATTACGGTCGCTAAAGAAGGGACACTATCACGCGCAGCTGAGGTTTTGTTGATTTCACAGCCGTCTTTGACCCGTAATATGCGTCAGTTAGAAGATGACTTAGGCGTCCGGCTTTTCGAACGAAGCAAAAACAAACTTTCCTTAACGGAAACCGGTAAATATACTGTTCAACAAGCAGAAGCTTTGCTCAACCATGAGCAGCAATTTTTGAAAAATATCCAACGTTTTTCTCTCCAAGCCACGACTTTATTTGGCGGCATCTCAGCTCCCGGTGTAGAATGGGAAGTGAGGAATCGTTTGGCCGAGCAGGACTTAGAACAAGAAGTCCATCTCGAGTTACACGATAATGACTCTCTACTGGAAGGCCTACTTAGTCAGAAATTCCAGTTTATCGTGACAGACTTTCCAATTGAGCATGACGATGTGCTGACAACCCGGATTCTTCAAAGAACAACTTTATATTTCCGTTCCACCTGCCCATCCCTATGCCATGCGTGAGGAAATTACATTGAAAGATTTGGCAAACCTAACCATGCTCTTGCGGTCCAATCTGGGGATTTGGCAACCACTTGTGGATCAGCTAACACAAACCAAATTTATTGTCCAGACAGATTGGAAAGCCTTTGACGAACTGATCTCTGCTTCTGCTTTGCCAGCTTTTCAACCAATATCTCTCAGGCCGCCTCAGACAATCCAACCAAACGTGTGCATGTCCCAATCGTAGATAAGGAAGCCACAAAAACCTTTTACATCTCAACTTTAAAAAAGAATAAAAGTGTATTAATGCAATTCACTTTATAGTACAGAAAAAAAGTATGGTTCCCTCGAAAGAACCATACTTTTCTTTATTTGATAAGGATTACTGCCTAATTGCTCTAGGTAAAACGATGACCAGGAACGTAAACAACACCGCCCACATCATGGCAGAAGGGAAGACCGTCAAGGTCAAGACTAAACCTATTAGCTTTAGTGCAATATCAACCAGACCTTCCTTATCTAAAATGTTAAAACGGCTTGCTCCAACAGCATCGGTATTTAGTTTACACAATTCGTGATACATCCATATGTTACAAGCTGTTACCAGAAGAACAATGAACCCATAGCAGGTTTGAGCAACTGAATTGTTAAAATTAGCCGAAACCAAGGCTGTAGTGTAGGGGAAAAAGGATGAAAAGAATAGTAAGACAATCGAACTCCAAACCAAATTTGAGTTGATTTTATCAACCACATCCCAACTACGATGCAGATTAACCCACATGGTTCCCAACCAGAAGAAAGAAATGGTGTAGGCGAAAAAATTGGTACGCAAATCCCATAGAGCCTGCCAGCTAATCTGATCCGGCCGTTTTAATTCCAAAACTAAAATCGTCATGATAATCGCCAAGACGGCATCTGTAAAAGCGACTAAACGCTCTTTTGACATTAAATACATGTTTACTCCTCCTTAATAAAAGAGTATTATACCAAAATTTATTTCTTGTGAGAATAAAGAGTTGTTCTCTCTTTCCATAGAAATCATCTCTACATCATAATCTGCCCGGTTTTCAGGAGTCACTACTTCAAAAGGTGTTTCCCGTTGGGACTAATTGAGATACTCTTGGACGACACGACTATTTTCTTCATAAACCTCTCCCTTCCTTACCTAGTTATCATACCCTTGTAGTTCATTCCATACAAGCCGGCATAACGGCTCATAGTGTAGTTTCCCATATCAAGAACTTCCTGCGTCGGAGCTGAGCCTTGAAAGATGAAATACAACACTTTTCCTTTGAGCTGTTCTTCGACACGATTATACTGTCGATCCAGGAAATTCCGTACCAAACCATTGATGCTATGCCAATAGACCGGTGAGCCAATCACAATTGTATCTGCTTCAAACAGCTTTGCCAGCACCTCTTCAAATTGATCATCTGAGAAATCTTGTCCGTAATCATAAATTTTATAATCTACCAGATGAAGCGTTTCAAAAGATTGATCTCCTAATAATTTTTTTGCTAAAGCTACGGTATTTCCATTTTTATTGGGACTACCGTTTATAAATAATGTTTTCATTCCACTTTCTCCTTATCTACTGCACTTCTTTTCCGACCGCCTCTATTTATCTTAATAAACAGGACGTGTCAATCCTTGAGTATCGGGGTCTGCAAGACCTATACTTTCTCTATTGAGGTAAGTTGGATCAGCAATCATTTGACGACAACGTCTGCAATACTTTGACGTGAGCCGGAGACACCGACATATGATTCTCCTTTGTGCGTAATACTGTATTTCACCTCATCACGGTCATTTAACCAAGGCAAACGTAAAGTTGTGTAATCTAAGCCTGAGTTTTCTAACAATTCGTCAGAACGTCGAGCTCGATTGAGCCCTGCTTGCGTAAGCATTTCTGTATTCCAACGACCATATTCTCCGGGAACTTCTCCGTAAATTCCTAAAACATTTGAAGCTATAACACGTTTAACATCATTTTTAATCATTGCTGCAATAACACCTTGAGTCAGTTTGTTATCAGGGTCATGGTCAACATTTGCAATAAAAACAATATCTTGTCCTTGAACAGCCTTGTCCAACATTTCTTGGTCGTGAATGTCAGCATCTACTGTCCTTACACGCGCAGGATTAATAGCCACTAAGTCATCAACACGATGACTTTTTCGTAAATAAAGTGTCAATTGAACATCATCTTGTTCGCTTAAAAGACGCTTTGCTACAATCCGTGCAATTTGTCCATTGGCACCCAAAATTAAAATATTTTTCATTTATTATTCCTCAAATAATCTTAAAAATCAATCATTAGCATGAATGTCATAAGCTGACAAGAGATAATCTCCAACGCCCGGTGCGTCCGGGTCATGAGCACCTTTTCCTTTGTCAAGGGCACGAATCTCTGCCATTTCTTCAGCGGTCAATTAAGGCTTCCTTAACAGCTGTATAGGTCGAACCGTCTGCAGGAATCTTGAAAACACCAAATCCAACTGCCGGAATACGATTGCCATCATTTAAAGTAATTGTTTTCATCTTTAGTTTTCTCCATTTTTTCTCTGTTCAATCAAACGTAAGAACATGTCAACTGTTGAAGGATCTTGGTGATTGAAAAACAGACTTTCTTTTGTATCAAGTTCTGCAATGGCTGTCATATCTTCATCCGTTAAGTTAAAATCAAAAACATCAATATTCTCAGCCATACGCTCCGGTTTTACTGATTTTGTCAAGCAGACGATACCACGCTCCACCTGCCAACGAACCATAACCTGAGCTGTGGACTTACCATATTTTTCCGCAATCGCCACCAGTGTCGGATGAGAAAAGATGCCATTTCTACCTTCTGCAAAAGCAGCCCATGACTCCATCTGAACATTGTTTTTGATCATATTCTCTTGTGCGAAAATCTGTTGATTAAACGGATGGGTTTCAACTTGATTGACCTGTGGTGTAATTTCATTAAAAGCCACCAGATCACTCAGACGATCGGGATAGAAATTGCAGACACCAATGGCACGCAGTTTCCCTTCTTTATACAATTCCTCCAAGGCACGATAAGAACCATAGTAATCTGAAAAGGGCTGATGAAGGAGCATCAAGTCTAGATAATCTAAACCCATGACCTCCAATGAATGTAGAACAGCTTTTCTCGTTCTCTCATAACCGTAATGCTCCAGCCATACTTTGCTGGTAATGAAAAATTCTTCCCTTGGCAAACCTGATTCTGCGATAGCTTCACCAACTTCTTTTTCATTGGCATAAGACTGAGCCGTATCAAAATGACGATAGCCAACCTTAATAGCATCAAGTACGGCCTGCTTGGTTTCACCGGCAGGAATTTGGAAAACACCAAAGCCAAGAATTGGCATCTTCACTCCATTGTTCAAAATAACGTTTTTCATAGGATTTACCTCACTTTCTAACCTTATTATAGTTCTATTTTGTTTAGCTGTACAATAGCAAAGAAAAATAGCAGTATTCATTTTTTTAATACTGCTATCTATACTAAATCTAATCCTCCTTCAATTTTCATTTCTTTATCTTCTCCCCTTTCTATAAAAAAGTGAAGCAATAGCACCTATCACTTCACCGATCATAGATTACTTTACGTTTTCTTTCAACCAATTTTCAATATGAGCTGCAATCTCATCGCTGTTCTTATCTTGGAACATGAAGTGAGTATTTCCTTCAATACCTTCTTTAGGTAAGTCAACGACGCTTGCATTGCCACCTTCTTTCTCAATAGCTTCTGCAAAGTCATAGGCTGTTTGACGCATTGCTTGCCACATACCTGTTGCTTGAATATCTGCATCACCATTATCAATGTAGTCACCATAATAGAAGGTTACCGGGATATTTTTCTCAACAATAGCTTTGAACTCATCGCTATCTGTACTTGGTGCTCCACCCGGTTCAATGGCTATAATAGCACCGATATTATCTGTATAACGAGCGGCTGTCCATCCTACTACTCCACCTTGTGAGTGAGTCACTACAATTGCTTTTTTACCTGTCCTTTTATAGACCTCGTCAATAGTTTCTGCCAAAGCACGAGAAACCACTTCATTATCATAATCCGCTCCCATGTCTGACTGCATACCTGTATCCGGGGTCATTTGGCGGAAGAACTGATTCAAAGATTCCTCATCATTTGGGAATTGTGAATTATCGTACACTTTAGATTGACCATTTTCCCAACGACCGATACGGAATTGGGTATACCAACGTTGATCAAGTGTTTTTGTGGAAATATTTCCTGCAACGGATGTTTGTCCGGCTTCACCACGACGTGGTTGGTCAACGAGATAAACACTATGTCCTTTTTTTAAGAAATAATCTGACCAACCATCACGACCGTCCGGAGTTGTTTGCCAACCCATACGAGATTGACCATAGCCGTGTAGGAAAATCATTGGTGCCTCTGTTTCATCCTCCGGGACTTGATAGAAAATGTTGGCATGGTCAACGTGAGAAGTCTGACCGGCACCGGTTTCCTCCCATTGATTAGCCGGGTCAAAAGTTCCTTCAGATGTTGTTACAGTCCCACCGGCTGAGAAAATTCCTTGATCCGCGATGCGAAGTACATTACTATCAGTATTCGCTGATCTTGCAGTCGAATTGCCGGTCGAATTTGCTGAGCAGGCAGCCAGCAAAATGGTTGCAATCGCTGTTGTTGTAAATAATTTTATTTTTCTTGAATTCATTTCTGTACCTCTAAATCTTTTTTCTTGTCCTTTTGACATGATTTAGTATAAACGATAAAAACTCGTGGGTAAAATAGTGATTTTTTTGATAATAGTATTCAGAATGTGAATACCAGAATAGATTTAACTCTTCTCCGTCAACTATATTTATTCTGTTCCTGAGAATGTTAAAATTATTTTTCAAGCCTCCTCACCATATTTTTCATATTCATTGATTTCTTCTATTTTTTTGTTGAATGCGGACAGACTTATTCGTCTCATATAAGGCAGAGACTTATTGTCAAATGTCAGTTGGCGAATCTCTAAGATATTTAGTTGATGATTTGACAAAGCACCAATATAAAAAGGTCGGAGAATACTCTCCGACCCGAAATTATAATTATATTAAATTATTTTTTATTAAATGAAGCAACAAGAGCGTCTACCAATGCATCCATATCACTTTCATTGTTCTCTCTATATGAAGATGTTATATTCACTTCATCATCCAAAATATCCATATGCTTCATCTCTTCAAGCTCTGCCTTCATAAGATTACCTGAGTTTGGTGCCCATGAGCCGTTTTCAACTATGGCACAAGTTCTCTTTTGCAGATTGAGAGCCTTAAGATCCATAAGGAAGTTGTGCATCGGAGGAAATATTCCAAGATTATATGTCACCGATGCAAGCACCAAATGGCTGTATTTGAACAAATCCGAGATAAGATAGCTCATATGTGTACTTGAAACATCATAAAGTCTTGTCTTTGTAATGCCTTTTTCGCATAACTTTCTTGCCAAAACTTCTGCAGCGGCCTCAGTATTTCCATACATAGAAGCATATACTATCATTATACCCTTCTCTTCCGGCTCATAGCTTGCCCAGTGCATATATTTATCCAAGATATAAGGAATATCCTTTCTCCAAACCGGACCGTGAAGCGGGCAGATATACTTAATAGGCAGAGTAGAAGCCTTCTTTAATATCTGTAAAACCTGCGGACCGTACTTTCCTACTATATTTGTATAGTATCTTCTGGCATCATCAAGCCATTCTTTATCAAACTCTACTTCATCTGCAAAGAGCTTTCCATCAAGTGCTCTGAATGAACCGAAGGCATCTGCCGAGAAAAGTACTCCGTTTGTAGTATCAAAGCTTACCATTGCCTCAGGCCAATGTACCATCGGAGCTTTTACAAATGCAATTGTATGTTTTCCGAAACATCTGCTGTCTCCTTCTGTAACCTCATCCACCTGATCCGGTCTGATATTGAATCCGAATTGGCGAAGTATCATTGCAGCCTTCTCAGTTGTAATAATCTTCACATTAGGCCAACGAAGTAAGATCTCCGGAATTGAAGCCGCATGATCAGGCTCTACATGGTTTATAAGTAAGAAATCCAAGTTTCTGTCACCTAAAACACCTTCTACATTTTCTAAGAACTGTCTTCCAACTGACCAATCAGCTGTATCTACCAGAACTGTTTTTTCATCCATTAAAAGATATGCATTATAAGATACTCCATGATATATAGGATGAATATTTTCAAAAAGACTTAATCTATGGTCATCTCCACCGACCCAATACAAATCATCTGTAACTTTACGGTAATTATACATACTCTCCTCCTATTATACTTCAATCTCTATGAAATTATCTGCAGCTTCACCACAGTGTGGGCATACCCATTCTTTTGGAATATCCTTAAACTCCGTTCCCGGTCTTACATCACCCTCTTCATCTCCCAGAAGTACATCATATTCATAACCGCAACCGTTACACAGATAGAGCTTTCTTGAAGGTGTATGCTTCTTAGCTACAGCTCTCTTGATTTTCTTCATTGGTGGCGCGGGTTTCTTCTCACCTGTATCAAGTGCTTTTGTAAGCGCAGGTAATACCTCATTTACATCACCTACAATACCGTAATCACAGTTTTTAAAGATTCTCGCATTCGGGTCTTTATTTATAGCAACTATTGTAGAAGCATTCTTGATACCTTTTAAATGCTGTAATGCACCTGAAATACCGCAGGCAATATACAGATTTCCCTTAAACTTTTGTCCTGACATACCGACATATCTGTCAAGCGGCAAATATCCAAGAGTCTCCGCTACAGGTCTTGAAGAACCTATTGCAGCTCCGGTAGCCTTGGCTAAATCCTCTACAAGCTTCATATTCTCTTTTGAACCTATGCCCTGTCCTGCACTGACAACTCTTTCGGCAGCTACGATAGGTGTATCCATAGGAATACCTACACTGAAGTCATAGCCGTCCTTTTGAAGATTTGCTACAAGTAAATCTATTTTCTCTTTTAAAGTTCCCTCTGTGATAATCATTCTCTTTCTCTCACCAGTCTCAGGGCCCTTACTCTTTTTAACGGCAGCAGTTTCACCTCTTGATATCTTACCTAAGATATGTGCTGCTATTACGACTCTTTGGATTTCATTTGTTCCCTCATATATAGGAGTAATTCTGGCATCTCTGTACATTCTCTCTACAGGCATACCCTTTAAGTATCCGTTTCCACCAAAAATCTGCAGTGCGTCTGAAGTTATCTCAAGTGCCACGTCAGATGCATACTGCTTTGCCATAGCTGATTCCATTCCGTATGGAGCATGGGCTTCTTTAAGTTCCGCAGCAGAATATACAAGCATTCTTGCACATCTAAGCTTTGTTGCCATATCTGCAATTTTAAATGCAATTGCCTGCTGTGCAGCTATCGGCTTTCCAAACTGCTCTCTTTCCTTGCTGTATTCAACAGCTTCTTCGAAAGCTCCCTGTGCAATACCCAATGCCTGCGCAGCTATACCGATTCTACCTCCGTCAAGTGTAGCCATTGCAATCTTAAAGCCTTGACCTTCTTTGCCAAGAAGATTGGCCTTCGGTACCTTTACATTATTAAAAATAAGCTCACATGTGGCAGATGATCTGATTCCCAGCTTGTCATAGTGATCACCGAAACTAAATCCTTCCATCCCCTTTTCCAATATAAGTGCAGAGATACCTCTTGTACCTATATTAGGTGTGGTAAGAGCAAATATTACATAAACATCGGCTTCACCACCGTTTGTGATAAATATCTTATTTCCGTTTAAGAGATAATAATCTCCCATATCCTCAGCAGTAGTCTCCGTACCGCCCGCATCAGATCCGGCATTCGGCTCTGTAAGACCGAAAGCACCTATAAGTTCACCGCTGCAAAGTCCCGGTAAATACTTCTTCTTTTGCTCCTCACTACCAAAGGCAGCTATAGGATAAGTACCCAATGAAGTATGAGCTGAAAGGATAACACCTACACCGCCGTCAACTCTTGAAAGCTCCTCAACCGCTATAGCATAGCTGAGTACATCTGTTCCTGCACCACCATACTTCTTCTCGTATGGGAGTCCCATGATTCCCAGTTTGCCCATGTTCTTCACAACTTGAGTTGGAAATTCGCTCTTTACATCAAGACTGAAAGCTATCGGCTTTATTTCTCTCTCCGCAAACTCACGAACCTTTTCTCTAAGCAACTCATGTTCTTTTGTTGTTTGATAAGACATATATTCCCTCCACTTATATTGTTATCACCGATATAAAACATCGGCAAAATAAAACTGCACAGCAGTCTAAATCATTATAGAATATTTACTATAATGTAATTTTTCATACAATCAATCATATACCTTATGTAATACTTTACTTTATAAGTAAAGTATACTTCATTATTTAAAATAGTCAATATACTTTACCAAGAAAGTATAATTTCGGAACAGTGCATAATAAAAAGCTATAGAACTGTTCAATATCACCAATTCTATAGCCTTTATAAAAGTATCTGCCAATATTCTATTATTAAGTTGTTTTAACCTCTATTAGAGTTTATACTCGTCCATCAATTTCTTAAACACATCTATTGACTTTTCTATCTTTTCACTGTCTACACAAAAAGAAAGTCTGACATATTCTTTCATTCCGAATCCTTCGCCCGGAACCAAAAGCATATGATATTTCTTTGCTCTCTCACAAAATTCATTTCCGTCATCACTTGGAGACTTTATAAACAGATAAAATGCTCCTCTGGGATTTGCTACCGTATACCCCATATTCGGCAGTGATTCAAATAAAATATTTCTGTTGGTTCTGTATACTTCAATATTCGGTTGTGCGTCCACACAGTTTTTTATTACATACTGAAACATGGAAGGTGCACAGACATATCCAAGTACTCTGGCGGCACCGCCTACCGCCGCAAAGACATCTTCATGATCTGTGACTTTATTCGGTACCAAAATATATCCTATTCTCTCACCAGGAAGTGAAAGTGATTTTGACCATGAATATGCAACCAAAGTATTGTCATATATATTAGGCAAAAACTCAGGTTTTTCATTTGTAAACACAAGCTCTCTGTACGGCTCATCGCTTATTAAAAATATAGGATGTGAGTACTCCTTTTGCTTTTCTTTTAAAAGCGTCGCCAACGCTTCCAAATTTTCCTTAGGATATATTACACCTGAAGGATTGTTTGGAGAGTTTATAAGTACGGCTTTTGTATTTTCATTTATCTTACTCTCAATCTCAGCAATATCAAGATAAAGATTTTCACTGCATTTTGCAAATACCGGTTTACCGCCCTGACCTTCTATAAATACCTTGTATTCAGGAAAGTAAGGAATATTTACGATTATCTCATCATTAGGCTCTATAATCGCCTTAAATATAATATTAAGTGAAGCCGCGGCGCCGCAGGTCATAAAAATGTTTTGCTCATTATAATCTGTAGAAAAGCGTTTGTTTAAGTTTTTTGCAACCGCAAGCCTTGTCTCTGTATCACCTGCCGATGAAGTATAGCTGTTGTACTCTTTAGGTGAAAGTTCTTCCACCATATACCTTATAGTATTTGTCACCTCCCTTGGAGCCGGTGTACTCGGATTGCCAAGGCTGAAATCAAGTACATTTTCGGCCCCTATTTCCTTTGCAAGCTTGCTTCCATACTCAAATATATCTCTAATAACCGACCTCTTTGTACCGAGGTCAAGCATCTTTTTTTGAAACCATTTTCTCTCCTACTTTACTATAGTAACCGATGCCTGTGCCGGCAGACAAATAGCCGACTCACCTACATTTTTTATATAACCGAATCTTTCACAGATATGATCGGGACATTCACTGTGTATAAATGCAATCGCACCGTTTTTAATATCCAAATGTATTTTGATGCCGTTGCTCTCCAAATCTATTTCCCTGTCCTTTGACAAATCAATATCCAGACTTAGATTATTGCCGTACTTTAAAACCGCCTTTCCGCCTGACTTTTTATTTAATAAAATATAAAGTCCCGCTGCTATACCTATAATAAGTACAACAATAATCAAAATGATATCATTCTTTTTTAACTTCATTATTTCAGACACTCCAAAAGCTTTCTTGAAGCCTCTATCTCATCATTTATAGCTTTCAGTCCCGGAGCACCCTTTGTATTTCTCTTTTCAACACAGGTCTTTAGAGAAATTGCATCGTAAATATCATTATCAAAGACCTCTGAGATATTCTTAAACTCTTCCAAAGTAAAATCATCAAGCGCCTTGTTATTTTCAATACCGTAGAGTACAAGCCTGCCCACTATCTCGTGTGCATCTCTGAAAGGTACATTCTTCTTGACAAGGTAGTCTGCCGCATCGGTGGCGTTTGTAAATCCGCCTCTTGCACTTTTTACCATTCTTTCATTATTGAATTTCATACTTGAGAGCATTCCGCTCATAAGTTTTATCAGACTTTTTACAGTATCTATAGCATCAAAAGACATCTCCTTGTCTTCTTGCATATCCTTGTTATAGGCAAGCGGCAAGCCCTTCATTGTTGTAAGAAGAGATATCAGACTTCCGTATACTCTTCCGCTTTTGCCCCTTATAAGTTCCGCAATATCCGGATTTTTCTTTTGTGGCATTATAGACGAACCTGTAGAGTAGGTATCATCCATCTCTACAAATCTGTACTCATCCGTATTCCATATGATGATTTCCTCTGAAAGACGGCTTAGATGCATTGACATTATAGCAAGATCTGATAACAGCTCCAAAAGATAATCTCTGTCACTTACGGAATCCATACTGTTTCTTGTTGCCGTATCAAAATCAAGAAGACTTGCCACATAATCTCTGTCAAGATCATATGTTGTTCCGGCAAAAGCACCTGCACCCAAAGGTGAAAGATTCATTCTCTTTCTTGTGGAAACCAGCCTGTCATAGTCTCTTATAAACATCTCAAAATATGCACCGAAATGATGTGCCAATGTGGTCGGCTGAGCCTTTTGTAAATGTGTAAAGCCCGGCATATATGTAGACTTGTTCTCTTCCATTATATTAAGGACTTCACTAAGCAGTTCATATAAGAGATCCTTAAGCTCATCAATCTCATCTCTTACATAGAGCTTCATATCAAGTGCCACCTGATCGTTTCTGCTTCTTCCGGTATGAAGCTTCTTACCGGTATCACCTATTCTCTCTATAAGATGTGCTTCTACAAATGAATGGATATCCTCAGACCCGTCATCGAATTTTTAATTTTCCGGAATCTATATCCGCTTCTATTGAATTAAGTCCCTCAATGATTTTATCTCTCTCATTATCTGTAAGTATATTTTTGGTTTTGCAAGCATCTTTACATGAGCAATACTGCCTCTTATATCCTGCTTATAAAATCTGTGGTCAAATGAAAGTGACTCATTGAAGTTTTTCAACAAGTTTATTTGTCTCCTTTGTAAATCTTCCACCCCAAAGTTTCATATTTTTCTCCAAATCTCTATTCTTTATCATCGCCATCACCATTTGTATCGGCTTCTTTATTACTTTCCTCATTTGTATTGGCGGATGCGATATGCATCATAACATCCACTATCTTCGGGTCTCTTGATGTGTCTTTAGTGTTTATATTTTTTTAAATTCCTCAGTTTCGGATAACACCTCATCACCTGACTTTTGCTACAGTATCCGACTCTTCATATAAGTCTTTATCTGTGTTTTCAGTATCCAAGTCATCATTATCGGCTTCTTCATCATTGTCTTCGTCATCTTCATCCGACTCGTCGTCATCGTCCAAATCTATCTCTTCTATTTCGTCTTCTCTAAGTCCAAGTTCTTCTTTTCTGAACTTAAAGCCGTTATTTTTTTAAAGAGTATAAATAAGTACATCAAAAATAAGTATCGCTATTGAAGCTCCGCTTATTATTGCACCCTCTATAAAACCGACAGTCTGATACTTAAACTCTATCTGATGTTGACCTTTTTCAAGCTTGAGACCGATAAATGCGTCCAAAAGCTTTATCTTATCAACCTTTTTCCCGTCTACATATACATTCCAACCCTCATCATAAGGAATGGATGTGAAAAGTGTTGTACTCTCCACCGAATGAACATTTCCGACAAGATTTGTATCCGATATCTTACTGAGGGTAAGCGGATTTGTGTTCAAAATATAATAAAGCTTCTTTAATGAATCGTAGTTTACTCTGTAGACTCTGACATCAAGATTTTCATCCTTATTCTTATCGTCACTGTTTACAAAATGTCCGTTCTTTTCGGCATCCAAAGTACCCAGTTCCATCAAGTAATGTCTTTTCAGATTTTTGAAAGTTTTCTTGCTTTCACCGTCACCAAAGCTAAAATCCACCTCATCAATACTTGGATTGGTCACATAGGCATAGTATTCACCGTCTTCATCTGTAGTAAAGTTTACAGAATTTGACTCGTTGAATGTCTCAACCTGTTCAAATATATCAGGTAAATCATATACGGCTGCAAGGTCGTTTTGCACCTCTATCGGGTCACCTAAGTTTATATTCCACTCATCACTGAATCTTTCATCCACCATAAATCCAAGCGGCAATGTATAAGGGTTTTCATACAGGTAGCTGTTACCCGACACATCAAGCAGTGAAATATTTGCATTTCTTGTCTCTCCCGTATATATTGCATACTTCACACTAAAGAGCATATCAAGTAAAGGAGTCTCTCCTGTGATGGAATATGCGTTTGTAGACGCTTCGTTTCCAAGTTTCTCAAAGAGATCTGAAAGCGACGCATTGGCGGTTGATGAAAATATGGATACCGACCTGAAGTTCATCCATGCTCCGTCATCCTTTGTCTTTCTGTCCACCTTGTCAATACGATAAAATTCATCCTTAGGGAGCTTGCCTACAAGTGCTCTTACATCCTTGTTGTCGTTTATATAATTGCTTCTGTTTATTGTGGTTACACTGGTGACAGACATATTTATACTTGACTCTATCACCACCAAAGCAAGTGCACATAAAAATAAGCTTGTAGTTGAAAATCTCTTCTTTATATACATATATGTAAGTATCGCATACACAGAGATAAAAATCATCGCTACATAGAATACCGCAAAATGGAAATCTTCGTTGTTCACTATCTTTTGCGCCAAAAGTATATAACCCATACTTATACCAAAAGCAATAAACAGGTCTCTTGCCGTATTTTCCTCAAGCCTGTCATATGCTTTTGCACACATAAAAAGCACAAGGAAAATATATATAAAGCTCTGTCTGGCAGGGAGTGAGTTAGGATAATGAAGTCCGTGCCAGATATAATTAAGTACATTTATAGAAAATCCTGCAAGGAAGAATACAAGCAATGTAGTATACACCGCCTTTTCCTTTTTGCCGATTTTTTTGTTCAACAAATAAAGTATTACAAACAAAAATATTCCGACTCCACAATAAATATTCGGCCAATGGTCAAGTCCTATTTCTATCTGAACATTGCCCATATGTCTTGCAATCATATCAAATATGGAGAAATATGATTCAAATGTTGTAGGGAAGTTGAAATCTCCTGATGCGGTAAGCTTCAGCGCATATATCTCAGGTAAAAGCACCAAGGCGCTTAATCCTCCTGCAAGCAATGAAAATACCGCAAACTGTACGGATGTTATGATAAACTTTTTAAAATTGTTGTCAGATTTTAGTATCTGTAATGATATAAAATATATCACCATAAACAGACATATCATTATGGAAATATAGTAGTTTGAAAGTATACATATGCCGAGGCTTACAGCGTATAAAAATCCCTTGTTTTTCTTTACAAGGCTTTCAAGGCCTAAGCATACTAAAGGGAACAATACTATACAATCAAGCCACATGATATTCCAACTGTATGCGGCTATATATCCTGAAAGTGCATAGAATATTCCAAAAAAGACTATTCCCGATTTTTTCTTTGTGGAATGCTTTGATAAATAATATGTAAAACTGAGACCGCAAAGACCTATCTTTACCACAATCATATATGTCATAAACTCTATAACATACGCCTGTGGGCAAAGTACAATCAGCCAATTGAGCGGACTTGCCAGATAGTATGCATACAGTGCCGAAAAGTTGATACCCATACCAAGGTCCCAGCTGTATAAAAGTGAACCGCCGTGGCTTAACTTATATTTAAATTCCGAGAAAAACGGAGCGTACTGATGATACATATCAGTTCTTAAAAAGCTCTCATCTCCAAAGGGGAATATACCTCTTTGCACAAATATCAATACCATTATAAAAACCGGTATAAAAAAGGATAAAATAAATACTGCCCTCTTATCCAGTATAGTTTCTTCTCTCTGATTCAAATTCAAATCTTCCATCTTCTTCCTCCGTCTTCCCACTAATTATAGTAGAGGTTATTTTTTAAATCAATCAAAATCATAATATTTATATACAATACTAAAAAAAAATGCTATACTTCTACCTAAAAGTCGTTAGGAGATATATGAAAAAGAAAATTTTATTACCTATTTTGGCATTCGCCGTATTGCTTATCGTGATTGCCGTCATATTTTCAAATAGAAAAAATAAAAAGGAGCCTGAAACTACAACGGAGGCTACCACCACGGTAGAGGAAACTACCACTATTCCTCCCACAAAGGCATATGAAACGGATGAAAATTATAAAAGAAAGATAGACTTTGATTCGCTTAAGGCTACAAACCCCGATGTTATAGCTTGGGTATATATCCCCGGTACCGTAATCGACTATCCTATTCTATGGAAGGAATACGATATTGAGTACTATCTGCATCATGACATAAACCACAAAGAATCATACTATTCGGTATATATGGACGGATACAGTAATTCGGATTTTTCAACACTCAACAATATCATCTACGGACACCATATGAAGGACGGCAAGATGTTCACGGATATAACCAAGTTTAAGGATGAAAACTTTTTCAAAGAACATAGGATGATATATATTTATACACCTAATAAGACATACAGACTTAAGACTTTTGCAGCGCTTTATTCAGACTCCGCTCCTGAGAGAAGACAGACATATTTTGACGATATGGACTATTTCCATAAATATGTTGACAGGATGACCGAAAAGTGTAAGTTCAGAGATATTCCTGCAAGCGGAATTGATAAGATATGGTCCTTTATTACCTGCTCATATGAAGGCGATGATACCAGAACCATTCTGTATGCTTATGAGTTAAATGATGATGACGAACCGCAAAGATATGATTTGTCCGGTATTGATTTCGGTGCGGATCACAGGTAAAATTATAGCTGTTGTCAAATACTATAACTTTTAGTTATAGGTATTATGTTATATAATAAATTGACATTTATAATAATGGTGCTATAGTAAAGGGCGAACCAATTTATTTTATTGTTTTGTCAAAACTGTTATTACCACTTTAAAATATTTGGAGGTAAAATGAGACGAGTATTTTCACTTATCGTAGATAATTCTTCAGGTGTTCTGAGCCGTGTGGCAGGTCTTTTCTCAAGAAGAGGCTATAATATCGACTCACTCACTGTAGGCGAAACAGCCGACCCGCGTTTTTCAAGAATGACCGTGGTCTCTATAGGAGATGAGGACACACTTGATCAAATAGTAAAACAGCTTCGAAAACTTGAAGATGTAAGAGATATCAAGGTTTTGGAGGAAGGCAAGAGTGTTTTCCGTGAAATCATTATGATAAAAGTTAAGGCAAACGCTTCACAAAGACAGGATATTGCAGCACTTTGTGATATATTCAGAGCCACTATTGTCGATGTGGCAAAAGATTGTCTGACTGTTATGCTTACAGGCGACAATTCAAAGCTTGAAGCACTTTCAAATCTTCTTTCAGATTATGAAGTTTTGGAGCTTGCCAGAACAGGACTTACCGCTCTTTCAAGAGGCAGTGAGGACGTAGTTGTTTTAAATTAATTTTTTTGACGGTTCACCTATTAGGTTAATCATAAAAAGTGTTTTTAGGAGGTATTATTTTATGTCTAAGATTTATTATCAGGAAGACTGTAATCTTTCAATGCTTGAGGGTAAGACTATTGCCATCATCGGTTATGGCAGCCAGGGACACGCACATGCATTGAACTTAAAGGAAAGCGGATGCGATGTAATCGTTGGTTTATATGAGGGCAGCAAGTCATGGGCTAAGGCAGAGTCACAGGGACTTAAGGTTTATACGGCTGCAGAGGCTGCAAAGAAGGCTGATATCATTATGATTCTTATCAATGATGAGCTTCAGGCCGATATGTACAAGAAGGATATCGAGCCGAACCTTGAGGCGGGAAATATGCTTATGTTCGCTCACGGTTTCAATGTACATTTCGGATGTATCAAAGCACCTAAGGACGTTGATGTTACAATGATAGCTCCTAAGGCTCCGGGACACACTGTTCGTTCAGAGTACCTTGAGGGTAAGGGAACACCTTGTCTTGTAGCTGTTGAGCAGGATGCTACAGGTAAGGCACTTGAGCTTGCACTTGCTTACGGTGCAGGTATCGGCGGCGCAAGAGCAGGTCTTTTGGAGACTACATTCCGTACAGAGACTGAGACTGACCTCTTCGGTGAGCAGGCAGTTCTTTGTGGCGGTGTTTGTGCACTTATGCAGGCAGGTTTTGAGACTCTTTGTGAGGCAGGTTATGACCCAAGAAACGCATACTTTGAGTGTATCCATGAGATGAAGCTTATCGTAGACCTTATCTATCAGTCAGGATTTGAAGGAATGAGATATTCTATCTCAAATACAGCAGAGTACGGTGACTACATCACAGGACCTAAGATCATCACAGAGGATACAAAGAAGGCTATGAAGAAGATCCTTTCAGATATCCAGGACGGTACATTTGCTAAGGAGTTCTTACTTGATATGTCTCCTGCAGGTCGTCAGGTACACTTCAAGGCTATGAGAAAGCTTGCTTCAGAGCATCCTTCAGAGAAGATCGGTGCAGAGATCAGAAAGCTTTACAGCTGGAACAATGACGATGAGAAACTTATAAACAACTAAACAAATAACGGGGTAGCGCTTGCTACCCCATTTTTTATTTCATCTTTTAAATTTTATCTATTCTCCCTTTAAAGGTATAAATGTTCTGCCATCCTCAGCCTTGCCGGCTTTTACGGCATTTTCATAGTACACCTTTGCCTCTTTGACAAAGATTTCCTGTGAGTTTTTCTTTGCTTCATTGTTTTTCTTTACCTTTTCATAGCTGTCGTCAGGTAAAAGTATTGAAGCCTTTACATTGTCTTCAAGCTCAACCTCAAGATAGTGCTTGATACTCCTTATGATCTCCTCATCCGCTACCGGGAATACTATCTCAACTCTCTTTTCAAGATTTCTGTTCATCCAGTCTGCACTTCCAAGGAAAATCTCCTCTTCACTGTCAATGCGAAAATCAAATATTCTGGCGTGCTCAAGGAATGTACCCACTATAGATCTTACCGTAATATTTTCAGATACACCCTTTATACCTACTCTGAGGCAGCATATACCTCTGACTATAAGCTCTATCTTTACTCCTGCACAGCTTGCGGCATAAAGCGCTTCTATAATATCCTTATCTGAAAGTGAATTCATCTTGGCGATTATATGAGCATCACTGCCGTTTTTTGCAGCCTGTGTACATTGATTTATCTTATTTAAGAATGTATCCTTCATCCAAAGCGGAGCTACAACATATCTCTTCCAAAACGGAGGCTCGGAATATCCGCTGAGCATGTTAAAGACTGCCGTAGCGTCCTCGCCGTAACTTTCTCTTGCGGTAAACATACCGAGGTCAGTATACAGTTTTGCTGTGGAATCATTATAGTTTCCCGTTCCAAGGTGCACATATCTTCTGATACCGTCTTCTTCTCTTCTCACTACAAGAGTTATCTTTGAGTGGGTCTTAAGCCCTACCAGTCCGTAGATTACATGGCATCCCGCCTTTTCAAGCATCCTCGCCCAGTTGATATTGTTCTCCTCATCAAACCTTGCTTTAAGCTCCACCAAAACTGTGACCTGCTTACCGTTATCCGCCGCATTTGCAAGTGCCTTTATGATAGGAGAATTTCCGCTGACTCTGTAAAGTGTCTGCTTTATGGCAAGTACATTCTTATCGGCTGCCGCCTTTGATACAAAATCTATTACAGGGTCAAAACTCTCATACGGATGTGAAAGTAATATATCTTTTTTCTTTATTTCCTCAAAAATATCTTCACAGTCCAAAAGTCTTGCATTGGCTACAGGGATATGCTTTTTATCCTTCAGATTGTCAAAGCCGTCAAGAGAGTATATCTTCATAAGAACTGTAAGATCCAGCGGTCCGTCTATTCTGAATACATCCTCTTCGTCAACATTCAGCTCGTTTTTTAAAAAGTTTAAAAGGCTTGCATCCATCCTCTCTTCCACTTCAAGTCTGATTGCCTCTCCCCACTGTCTTTTCTTTAACTTTTTCTTGATTTCCTCTAAAAGGTCCAGTGCCTCATCCTCATCAAGCTTAAACTCGGCATTTCTCATTACTCTGAAGGTTGCAGCCGAGATTACCTCATAGTTTAAGAAAAGTTTATCAATATTTTTTTCGATAATATCCTCAAGATATATTATCTTTCTTTCTTCACAATCTGTAGGAATCTCTACAATTCTTGGAAGTACTGAAGGTACCTGTACCATTGCAAAGTCCATATCTCCATCCACATTTCCAAGGTAAACATCCTTTTTCTTCTTCTTTGAGCTTTCATCCTTTCTCTTTCTGATAAGAGCCGCAATATTAAGTGTCTTATTTCTTACAAGCGGAAACGGTCTTGACGCATCCACAGCCATAGGTGTAAGCACAGGATATACAAACTCGTCAAAGTATTCATTTATAAACTTCTTCTCACTATGTGAAAGTTCATCGCCATGACCTAATATATGCAAATGATTCTCTTTTAGAAGCGGAAGCAGTGAACTGTAGATTTCATACTGTTTTCTTACAAAATCATGTGTCTCTTTTGCAAGTAAATTAAGCTGCTTATCCGCACTCATTCCCGCAATATCTTTTTCTTATAGTCCGCATCCACCATATCCTTAAGTGATGCAATCCTTACCATGAAAAATTCATCTAAGTTTGATGATGTGATACTTAAAAATTTCAGCCTCTCAAAAAGCTTTACATCATCATCTTTAGCTTCGTGTAAGACTCTTGTATTGAACTTAAGCCAAGACAGCTCTCTGTTGGTAAAATATTCCACATTGTCAAACTTTTCCATAAAGCCAACTCCTTTCTATCAAAAAGTCCTTATCTGTTTTAAAACAAACTCTATTCCAAAAATTTCTCTAAAAAAGTCTCTATGTGAATTAAAGCTCAGCATCTCAAGGCTCAAATCTCCCATATACCTTATCTCTAAAATCAGTTTATTATCGTCAAGTTTCAAACTGTAGTCCTTTATCTTTTGCTTATGTGACCTGTCAAGCGCATTTGCCATCTGTAATATCGCACTTAACTTTGCCAATCTGATATCTCTTTTATTGTAGATACTTTCTTCAGTGTCGATATTTGACATCTCGGCAACCAACATTCTCTCATCATGTGATATACCTATAATCTCACTTGACGAAATAATATTGTAGGTGGCCACATCACTGTTTTTCATATTTATGAACTTACCGATATTATGTAATATTGCCGCTATCTGTACAAGCAGTCTGTCTCTTTCACTTAGACCGCTTAGACTCTTTATTGCATCAAATATCATCAGGGCATTTTTTTCCACCACTGTAGTGTGCTTACTGTTACCTCTGTATCTTTTAGCCAGACTCTTTGACGACGCAATAATATCCGCTCTGAAGTCATGTCCTGTGTTTACTATATTACTTTTCTTGGCATACTCCGCCGCAATGCCGTCTATAAACAAAGTTCCCGGCAACCATATTTCCTTGGCATTGAAAAGATCAAAGATTCTTTGGAAAATAAGTACACTCGGTATTATCATCTTTGCGTAGTTTTTGCCTACTCCAAGTATAGTTTCTATTTCCTCCACGCTCTTATCCCTTATCTTATCAAAGAGTGAGATAAACTCCTCATAATTTACTATCATATCATCGGCGTCACTGTTCATATATTTGAACATATACATAAGCGGCTCTCCGACACCTATAATAGTCTTTACCTTTTTATCTTTAAGATATATCTTTTTGAAAGTATTCAAATCGTTATCTATCAGCTCGGTGAGTACATTGTGCTTTTTTTTTCGGTGATATTGTCTATCTCTTCCACCATCTCTCTAAGCCTTAGAACTCCCAGTGAAAGGTTTTGAGTACTCTGTATCGCGCCGTTATCATACAGTGTAAGCTGCATACTTCCAAAACCTACATCAGCAACCGCGGTACCGCTTCTTATATACTTTTCAAAAAGCTCACCCTTTGCATCAATAGACATATAGTTGATAAATCTTTGCTCAGAGTTTGATATGATAGATATATCTATACCCGCTCTTACCTTTATCTGGTCAAGCACCTGCATATTGTTGGAGGCTTCTCTCATAGCACTGGTAGCATAGGCCTTATAATCGTCCACTCTGTATGATTTCATTATTTTTTTGAAATCGGATAATACATCACAAAGCTCGTCAATCATTTCATAGCTTATCTTTCCGTACTTATATGTATCACTGCCAAGTGCAATGGTGTGCTTTATATAATCAACTCTCTTTATACCGGTCTTTGCCGATATTTCATAAATTCCAAGTTCAAGTTCAAACGAACCTACATCAATAGCCGCAAAATATCTTATGTCTCCCTTTTCCATACACTCTCCATATTATTTTTTTGACCCTGTAAATAAGTTATAAACTGTGTTGCGCTTCTTCCTGACATACCTCCGTGTGAGAGTTCCCACATATTTGCCTTTGCAAGTATTTCCTTCTCGTCCATATCAATACCGTGCTTTTTAGCAAGTGAAAGTACAATGCCGTTAAACTCCTTCTTATCAGGTGAACCGTAGTAGATCTTTTCACCGAATCTGGCTGAGAGTGAAAGTTTTTCTTCCACTGTATCGCGGCTGTGAAGCTCTTCATCAGTCTCAGTCTTATCTCTGAAGCTCTCTCTTATAAGATGTCTTCTGTTGCTTGTAGCATAGATAAGTACATTCTCAGGTCTCTTTCCGAAACCTCCTTCAAGTATAGCTTTGAGATATTTATATTCAAGCTCAGACTCCTCAAAACTTAAATCATCCATATATATTATAAACTTATAGTTCCTGTCCTTTAACTGCTCAAGTATATCTGACAGATATCTGAACTGATGTTTATAAATTTCTATGATTCTAAGCCCTCTGTCGTAGTACTCATTTACAATCGCCTTGACACTTGATGACTTTCCGGTTCCGGCATCTCCATATAGCAGACAGTTGTTTGCCGGCTTACCGTTTATAAAACTCTCCGTATTTTCTATAAGTTTTTTCTTTTGAATATCATAGCCTATTATATCCTTCAAATATACGTGTTCAACCCTTGTAATCGGTATAATATTTGCAGAATTAAGATCATTGCTTTCTTCTATACGAAATGCCTTATTGAGACCGAACTTACCTACACCGTACTCCTTATAAAACTCTGTAACGATATTTTTAAACTCCTCATCCGACTTTGCGCTTGAAAGCTGCTTTGACAATCTTAAAATTCTGTCTCTGACTCTTGTATTTACAAGCTTTGAGTCTCTTCCGTTACCTACATAGTGTGATATTGCATCTAAAAGTTCATCCTCAATATCAGGCACAAAGTGAAACAAATCTCTAAAAATCTTAAAGTCATGCAGCGCAAAGGTATTTATACTGCCTTTAGTCTCACCGATGATTTCTGTAGCTTTTGAATATACATTTTCATTGTATGCAAGCGCAAGTGCAAGTATATTTTCCCAAAGGTTACCGTCAAGACCGTACTCTCCTGCAACCTCAAGCAGCCCTGCAATTGTCTTACTTGTATCTACACTGTCCTTATTTAAGGAACAAAATTCTCTTATTGTATCTTCAAATTTCAAATTTCTATATAAAATCAAATCATCAATTATACTGTACATAAATACTCCTTACTTTACTGAACAATAATTCCCTAAAATTTTTAAAAAAGTGACTTCTTTTTTCAGTATCTCAAGCACATTTGAGACATTGGACAAACTCAAATTCCCTTCGATATCAATAAAAAACCTGTACTCAAATGTCTTCTCAGGTATCGGTCTTGACTCCACCTTTACAAGGTTTAAGCCGTTGAGTACAAATATTCCGAGAATATTGTAAAGCATACCTTTTTCATGCGGCAACTCCAAAATAAGGCTGAGCTTGTTTGACTTTTTTGAGAAAATCTTCTCCTTGCTGAGTACCACAAATCTTGTAGTATTGTTTACATTTCTATTGATTCCTTCATCCAAAATATCAAGGTCATATAAATCACCTGAAAGTCTTGAAGCTATGGCGGCCTGTGATATATCTTTATCATCCCTTACCTTTTTTGCTGAAAGTGCCGTATTCAAAAGGCTTATTTGACTCCAGCCCGGATGCTCCTTAAGATAAGCGCTACATTGCATCAGTGCCTGTGGATGAGAATACACAGTCCTTATATCATCAGGCTTTGCACCTCTTACCCCCAAAGACAGTGACTGATATGAAGGTCATACTCCGCCACAATAACAACATCTTTTTTTAAAAGCAAATCGTATACATCACTTACTATTCCGGCTGATGAGTTTTCTATAGGTATTATACAATACTTTGCATTTCCGTTTAATACCTCATTTATCGCATCTTCAAAAGTATTTACATTCTCAGTCTCCACATTCGGAAAAAGTTTTTTTGTAACTATATGTGAATAAGCGCCCTCTACGCCCTGATACACAACTCTTTTTATGTCAAAGTCCATATATTCCTTACAAATAAACTCGGCAGTGCTTTCTTTATATTTTGCCTTTGATATCAGCTTTATGAGCTCTCTTTTTTCATCTATAAGCTCTATTATCTTTTCATCCGTCTTATCAAGCTTTGCTTTTATCTCTTCAAGTCCTTGCATACCACTCCTAAGCCTTATTTTGTGCCGCCATATTTTCAAGCATCTCTACTATCTTGCTTCTGGTATAGGCTCCAAGCTTTTTCTTTTCAGCATCAGGCAACTCATCTATTATAATCGGCTTTCCGTACTCTATTATTACTTTACTCTTTCTCATATATGGCAGGTGCTCTTCCCATATCTCATATGTACCGTATATTGCTACAGGAACTACAGGAACTTTTCCTTTTTCCGCAATCTTTAATGAACCTTCTTTGAACTCTTTCACATTCGTTACATCCGGGTTCATATTTCTGCCGCCCTCAGGACAAATCCACACGGAAACGCCTGATTTTACCTGATCTATGCCCTTTATAATAGTCTTTAATCCCTGCTTGATATCCTGCCTGTTCAAACAAGCAGTTTACAAGCTCCATCCACTGCTTCAGAAGCGGTGCATGGATCATCTCATACTTTGCGACAAACCCCAGCGGCTTTTTTGTGTATCCGAAACCTGTAAGAATATCAAAATAACTCCTATGGTTACTTACAAACAGCACACCGCCGTCCTTAGGTATATTCTCACTTCCTCTCACTTCCACTTTCGAGCCTGTAATAAAAATCATAAGCCTGAATACCGCACTTACCATACCTTGTGCAACAGATGTCGAAACATCAGGTCTGAACTTCCTTACAATAAGCAAAATAAGCATTACAGGTATAAAAAGTACCAAATACAAAAACAGTCCAAGTGCTACCAATATAAATTTTATCATATAAAAAATCCTCTCATTATAATAACGGGCTTAGGAGTCTGCTGACCTGCTCTTTTATTCTTTGCAGGAGTGAGCGATTCTTATACATATCAAATGTATACTCCTCAGAATCATAAATATCTCTCATAAAATTATCTTCAAGTTCCGTAGTGACTTCCTCGTCATAGATCATAGCGTTTACTTCAAAATTCAACTCAAAGCTTCTTATATCCATATTTGCGGTTCCTACACATGCCACCTTACCGTCGGCCATTACAGACTTGGCATGCAAAAATCCCCTCTCATATGTGTAGACCTTGCCTCCGGCCTCAAGCAGTGTGCCTGCCCAGCTTAACGTGGCTGAATATACAAAAGGGTGATCCGGCATACATGGTATCATAAGCCTTACATCCACACCCGATCTTGCTGCTACATTAAGTGCGCTCATAAATGCTTCATCAGGTATGAAATAAGGCGTGTGAATATACACATGGTCCTTCGCATTATTTATAATCTCTATATAATTATCTCTGATAAGCTTGTCTCGGAATCCGGACCGCTTGATATTATTTGCATTCTGAGAACATCGTCACCGTTTTTAGGCAAAATATTCATTTCCTCAAGCGGCTTAAAATATTTGTCACTGTTAAAGATATCTTCCTTTGTGGCATAATTCCAGTCCAGACCGAATCTAAGTTCAAGCCCGTTGACCGCCTCACCCACTATTCTAAGATGTGTGTCTCTCCAGTGTCCGAATTTTTTTGAGCCGTCCACATATTCTTTTCCTATATTAAAACCTCCGACATAGCCTATTTTACCGTCAATAACCGCTATCTTTCTGTGATTTCTGTAGTTTATACGGAAATTTATCTTGCCAAGTGCGGCAGGAAAGAATACACCTATTTTTATCTTATGGGCTTTCATATTGTCTAAGAGCTTCTTTGACATAAATCTGCCGCCCATTCCGTCAAACAGTACTCTTACTTCCACTCCCTCATCAGCCTTTTTTATAAGCTCTCTTGATATATTCCTAAAGAGGTAATCATTTTTTATTATATAATACTGTAAATGAATATACTCCTTTGCATTTTTTATATCCTCAATCAGTGCATCAAACTTGTCGTTTCCGTCGTTGAATATTTTTAATGTATTCTTCATTGTCATAAGCGACCCGCCGGATATCAGATTATACTGCATCTGCCTTTGGTATTTTTTTGTATAAGGGTCATTTAACACCCTGTCATTGTTTGCAAAAAACTTTTCCTGCTTTATTGCCGCCTTACTTATACTGTCTTCAACATTTTTTATCTTAAACATCTTGGACTTTCTGTAATCCTGACCTATAAGCAGGTAAAGTATAATGCCTACCACAGGCAAAAAATTGAGTGCCAAAAGCCATGTCCACACGGCTCTCGGCTCTCTTCTTTGAAAGAACACAATCACAATGGACAATACTAAGTTGATGTAGAATAAATGAACAAATGCTATATGGCCTGTTCTAAAAAAATCAAACATAAAACTCCTAAATGTTCATACTGTCAGGCTTATAAACTTGCCTTACAATCTGAAATTATATAATCCGATTCATTATACCACAAATGTCTAATTTTGGCATAAAAAAAAGAGCCGGTCGCCCGACTCTTTAAATCATATCTTATTTTTTTACAGTTGCACTAAGTTCATTATAAGGATCAAGATCTATATAAATGATATCCTTTGCGCTAAGGTCTCCGTCTGAAAGTATCAGTCTTGCAACCATAGTCTCCACATTCTTTTGCAGATATCTCTTTAACGGTCTTGCACCGTATGCAGGGTCATAACCGTTGTCAATGATATAGCTCTTTGCAGCATCACTTAATTCTACTGTTAGTTCCTTATCCTTAAGTCTTAAATTAAGTTCGTCAATAAGCAGGTTGATAATACCGCCGATATTGTCCTTTGTAAGAGGCTTGAACATAATTATCTCATCGAGTCTGTTAAGGAACTCAGGTCTGAAGCTGTTTCTAAGCTCGTTCATAACCTTACTTCTTGCGTCTTCACTTATATCACCGTAGGTATTGATACCGTCAAGCAAATATGCGGAACCGATATTTGATGTCATTATGATGATTGTGTTTTTAAAGTCTACAGTCTTACCGAGAGAATCTGTAACTCTACCGTCATCCAATACCTGTAAAAGTACATTGAATACATCAGGATGTGCCTTCTCAATCTCGTCAAAGAGTACTACGGAATAAGGTTTTCTTCTTACAGCCTCTGTAAGCTGTCCGCCCTCATCGTATCCTACATATCCCGGAGGAGCTCCTATAAGTCTGCTCACGGAGAATTTCTCCATGTACTCGCTCATATCGATTCTTATCATGTTGTTCTCATCGTCAAAGAGTGCCTTTGCAAGTGATTTTGCAAGCTCCGTCTTACCTACACCTGTAGGTCCGAGGAACAAAAACGATCCTATAGGTTTTGACGGATCCTTTATACCTGCTCTTGAACGGATGATGGCGTCTGTGACCTTATCTACCGCCTCATCCTGTCCTATTACTCTCTCATGCAAGGTATCTGCAAGATGAAGTGTCTTCTCTCTCTTTCACTCTCATTAAGCTTTGCTACAGGGATATTGGTCCACCTTGAGATAATTCTTGCAATCTCATCATCTGTAACAGCCTCACGAAGCAGACTTAGATCTTCTTTCTTTACCTTCTCTTCTTCAGCCTGTAGCTGCTTTTTAAGTTCAGGTAACTTACCGTACTGCAACTCTGCCGCCTTGTTAAGGTCATAGCTTTGTTTTGCGGCACTTATCTGCCTGTTAACCTCATCTATCTCACCTCTGAGCTTTGCAAGTCCCTCAACACTTTTCTTTTCATTTTCCCACTTTGACTTTGCTTCGTTAAGCTCGTCATTGACTTCAGCCAATTCTTTTTGAAGTGCTTCAAGTCTTTCCTTTGAAAGATTGTCGTCCTCTTTTTTAAGTGCTGTCTCTTCTATTTGAAGCTGCATCTGCTTTCTGTTTAACTCGTCAATCTCTGTAGGAACAGAGTTAAGTTCCGTCTTTATAAGGGCACATGCCTCATCTACAAGGTCAATAGCCTTATCAGGTAAAAACCTGTCGCTGATATATCTGTCTGAAAGTACCGCCGCACTTACCAGCGCACCGTCAGTTATCTTAACACCGTGATAACTCTCATATCTTTCCTTAAGTCCACGGAGAATAGATATTGTATCCTCTACAGAAGGCTCTTCCACAAGTACAGGCTGAAATCTTCTCTCAAGTGCAGGATCTTTTTCAATGTACTTTCTGTACTCGTCAAGTGTAGTCGCACCTATACAATGCAGTTCACCTCTTGCAAGCATAGGCTTTAACATATTTCCGGCATCCATGCTTCCTTCAGTCTTACCTGCACCTACTATTGTGTGAAGCTCATCAATGAAAAGTATTATCTCTCCGTTTGATTTCTTCACTTCATCAAGTACCGCCTTAAGTCTTTCCTCAAACTCACCTCTGTACTTGGCACCTGCTATAAGTGCACCCATATCAAGTGCAAAAAGTCTCTTATCCTTTAAGTTGTTCGGAACATCACCGGCAACTATTCTGCCTGCAAGTCCTTCAACTACAGCGGTTTTACCTACACCCGGTTCACCGATAAGTACAGGGTTGTTCTTTGTCTTACGGCTAAGTATTCTTACCACATTTCTTATCTCGCTGTCTCTTCCTATTACAGGGTCAAGCTTTTGCTGCCTTGCACGCTCAACCAAGTCATAACCGTACTTATTGAGTGTATCATATGTTGCCTCAGGATTGTCTGAAACAACTCTTTGATTACCTCTGACTTCTGAAAGCACCTTTAAGAATTTATCCTTATCAATGCCGTACATTCTGAAAATCTGTGCTACATTTGATGAAGGGTTCTCAAGTATATTAAGGAAAATATGCTCTACAGAGACATACTCATCTCCCATACTCTTTGCGACATCTTCAGCTGTTATCAGTATTTTATTTAAATCATTACTTATATAGCTTTGACCGCCGCTAACCTTTGGAAGCTTTTCAATTGCAGCCTCAACTTCATTTCTAAATTCAATTTCATTGATACCCATTTTCTTAATAAGATTGACTATCAATGAGCCTTCTATATCTAACAGTGATGCCAACAGATGTATCTGTTCGATTTGCTGATTACCATGAGTAGCAGCAACCTTTTTCCATATTCTGAACGGCCTCAATGGACTTTTTGCGTAAATTTGCTAATGTTCATTAACTCACCACCTTTTATTCTTTATTTGTTATATATGTACTATAACAGAGTACTCATATAATGTCAAGCATTTTTTGAAAATGTTTTCACAAAAATATAAAAAAGCGCCATCATATGGATAATCCACATATGATAACGCCTTATAAATTTTATAATTATCTACTTTCTTCCAATTTTTTGCTTTATAGCAGCCAACATCTTATTTTCTTTTACCAGCATACCGTCAAATATCATAAGCAATGCAGGCAGCAAAAAGATAACGAATGCCATAGACACTATCGCACCTCTGCCTATAAGATGTCCAAGCTGGCCTATTGCCGGAAGCTTTGAAATAAAGCTTACCACATAACCGCAGATAACAAGTATTGTACCTGAAGTAATTATGGAGTGCATACTAAACTTTGTCATCTTTATTGCCGATTCTTTCTTATTAAGTCTCTTTCTAAGCTCTCTGTAATTTGAAATTGAAAGTATGGCATAGTCTACAGTCGCACCCAGCTGAATACTGCTCACAACTATATATCCTATAAATGCCAGCTTCGTTCCATATATATATGAAAAACTCATATTTACAAATAGCCATTTCAATAGGTATCATAGCAAGTAGTGCAAGAAGTACGGATTTAAACGAGAATGCAACTACCAAAAATACTCCGAGCAATGATAAATTATTTACCTTATTATAGTCTTCCTTAAGTATCTTTTCCATATCCATAGTGGCGTAGGTATTACCTGTAATATAGTTTTCATTCGGATAATACTCATTCACTATCTGCTTTATCTCATTTGCCGAACTGTACGCAAGCTTACTCTCACCCTTGGTCTTTGTAAATACAAGTATTCTGGCGTATCCGTCCTTATGTAATAAGCTTACGGTATCACTTGGAATAATCTTTTCAGGTATACCGTCAGGCAGTGTATCCGCCAAGGATGTGACACTCTTTACATAATCAAGAGATTTTAACTTCTTTGCCAACTCCTTCTCCGTAACATTGCTTGTAGCAGGTACCAATATAACATTGAGATTTGACCTGCCGAATACCTTGTTTATCTCCTCACTGTGTTCATACAAAGAGGTTCCCTCTCCTGCACCTACAGCGTCATTTCCGTACATAAAGTTGGTCATTCCCTGTGCCATATATGAAGGAATCAGTATAACAAGCGCAAATATAAAAAATCCCTTTGAGATCTTATTTACAAACTTTGAAGTTTTGTCAAATTCCGGTAAAAACTCTCTATGTCTTGTCTTTTCAATTATAGGCATCCAGCTGAGTATAAGTGAAGGCATAAAGAACACTATAGAGAAGATGGAACATACTATTCCCTTTGCCAGTACGATACCGAGGTCAAAGCCCATTGAAAATTTCATTATTACAAATACTATGAATCCTACAAATGTGGTAAGTGAGCTTGCCGAAATAGTCTTTATAGATGTTCTTAGCGCATTCTTTAAGGCAATCGTCTTATCAGCTTCCTTTTTTTGTTCGACCTTGTATGCATTCAGTAGAAATATTGAATAGTCCATAGACACCGCAAGCTGCAGTACTGCCGACACATTGTTTGTAATAAACGAAATACTGTTTAAGAATATATTTGTGCCTCTGTTTATAAATATCGCAGTTCCGATAACGCTTAAGAAAAGCACAGGCTCAAACCATGAGGAAGTTGTCACCAAAAGTACCAAAAATACAAATATTACACCTATTGCTAGTATGAGATTCATCTGAGATGAAACTTCTTCTTCGGTAAACTTATTCTGTGGCGCGCTTCCTACCAGATAGCCCCTGTCGCCTATTATCTTTTCCATCTTATCAATAGCCTTATGTGTAAGCTTACTTGAATCCCCTTTTACAAAAGTTATATCCATTACAGCCTTATTATCCTTATAATAATCAGATACATCATCATACTTCATAAAGCTGTTTGACTCATAGACATTCTCGGTAGTGTCAAGCCAAAGTATCCTGTCCACACCTTCGACCTTTTCAAGCTGCTGTTTGATTGCATTAGCCTCATATATAGTGACGTCCTTCAGCATAAGTCTGGCAGTTCCCGGATATCCGAATGTATCTTCCATCTTATTTATTGCGGCCTTTGAAGGTGCACTTGCAGGTAAATACTTAGTTAAATCATAGTTTATATTTACAAACGGTGTAAAAAGAAGTGAAATAAAGAGCAAAATCAAAAAAATTCTCCTTATTCCTTTATTATGATCTACAATAAACCCTGCAAAATCCTTTTGGTTTGTTTCCTTCATATCATCCAACCTCTCTAAAACTTCATTAACAGGATGTAAGTATATTGCAAATCGACACATTTGTAAATATCAACATCAGAACTTTAATAGACACTTGTCTATAAAATTGTTTTTATATTTTTAATCTTGTAAAAGTATAAAATATGGACTATAATACGAAAAAAATGATTTTTTTGTAAAGGAGAAGTATGAGACATCTTTTTAAACCCGTTGGATTTTTTTCTGTTGAAGAAACTAATAAGCTTTTTTGGAGCTTGCTATTGATATTGAAAACAACAGGGATAAGTATTCCAAAATTTGTGAAGGAAAAAAATTAGCAACTTTGTTCTATGAGCCAAGCACACGAACCAGACTTTCATTTGAAGCTGCTATGCTTAATTTGGGAGGTAGCGTACTTGGCTTTTCATTCTGCCGACTCGTCATCTGCGGCAAAGGGCGAAAGTGTTGCAGATACTATCAGAGTTATCTCATCATATGCCGATATAGCGGCTATGCGTCACCCAAAAGAAGGTGCACCGCTGGTTGCAAGCAAGTTTTCTTCCATTCCGGTAATCAATGCAGGGGACGGCGGACATCAGCATCCTACACAGACACTTACAGACCTTCTTACAATCAAGCGACTTAAAGGAGATATAGCAAATCTTACTGTAGGACTTTGCGGCGACCTTAAGTTCGGCAGAACGGTGCATTCTCTTATCAACGCTCTTATCAGATATCCGAATATCAAATTTGTTCTTATTTCTCCGGAAGAGCTGAAAGTTCCCGACTATATCAGAGACGATGTACTTAAGGCCAACAATGTAGAATTTGCCGAGGTGACAAATCTTGACGAGGCTATACCTGAACTTGATATACTCTATATGACCAGAGTACAAAGAGAGCGTTTCTTCAATGAAGAGGATTATATCCGTTTGAAAGATACCTATATACTTGATAAGAAAAAACTCTCACATGCAAAGAAAGATATGTACATACTTCATCCGCTTCCAAGAGTAAATGAAATCAGTGTTGAAGTGGATAACGACCCGAGAGCCGCATACTTTAAACAGGCACAGTTTGGCGTATATGTAAGAATGGCTTTGATTCTCACTCTTTTGGAGGTAATATAATGTTAAATATAAGTGGATTAAATGAAGGTGTGGTACTTGACCATATAGAAGCAGGTAAGAGCCTTGATATATACTACAATTTAGGACTTGACAAGCTGGATATCCCTGTTGCTATCATAAAGAATGCCAAGTCAAAAAAGATGGGTAAAAAAGATATCATAAAGATAGAGGGTGATGTACTTGATTTGATTGATTTTGATGTAATCGGATATATCGACCACAATATCACAATCAATGTTATAAAAAATAATGCTATAGTTGAGAAAAAGACTGTTTCATTACCTGAGAAGATAACAAATATCATCAAGTGTAAGAACCCAAGATGTATCACTTCTATAGAGCAGGAGCTTCCTCATATCTTCTACCTTTCAGATAAGGAAAACGAGGTATATCGCTGTATCTATTGTGAAGAAAAGAGAAAAAAGAAAAAATAAGATTATAAAAAGCTTTGCATATGCGAAGCTTTTTTGTTTCCTGAAGTATGACGCAAAAATGCCGAATCCATAAACAGGATTCGACATCAATAACTATACCAATATAGCCTTTTTTATTTCCACTTTTTCCGGAAGTCCCTTTATCTCTCTTAGAATCTGCATGAACTCTTTGCCTGTTATTGTTTCCTTTGTTATAAGGAATTCAGCCAGCTTATCCATTACCTCTCTGTTTTCACGGAGTATTCTGATAGCTTCATCATAGCTGTTTTTAAGAATTCGCATTACCTCATTGTCTATCTCGGTAGCTGTAGTATCACCGCAGTCAAGCACCGCTCTGCCTGAGAGATACTGATTTTCAACCTTTGCAAGACCTATGAGACCGAATCTCTCACTCATACCGTACTGAGTAACCATGGCTCTGGCAATAGAAGTGGCTTTTTCAATATCATTTGAAGCACCTGTTGTCACAGAATCAAATACTATCTGCTCCGCCGCTCTGCCTCCGAGAGTACTTACAAGCATATCCTCAAGTTCTTTTTTAGACTTCAGATATGTCTCCTCCTCAGGTACATACATTACATAGCCCAAGGCTCCCATAGTTCTCGGCACAATGGTAATCTTTTGAACAGGTTCCGAGTTCTTTTGAAGAGCCGATATAAGAGCATGTCCCACCTCATGGTATGACACAATCCTTCTCTCTTCCTGATTAAGTACTCTGTCCTTTTTCTCCTTGCCGACAAGTACCACCTCTACGGCTTCAAAAAGGTCTTTTTGCTTTACAGCCTTTCTTCCCTTCTTTACAGCCAATATGGCGGCCTCATTTATCATATTTGCAAGGTCGGAACCCACCGCACCTGATGTGGCAAGTCCGATAGCCTCAAGGTCTACAGAGTCGTCCATCAACACATCTTTTGAATGTACTTTAAGGATTGCAACTCTACCCTTAAGGTCCGGTCTTTCTACAATCACTCTTCTGTCAAATCTGCCCGGACGAAGCAGTGCAGGGTCAAGTATCTCAGGTCTGTTTGTAGCTCCGAGTACTATAAGTCCCTTGGAAGAGTCAAAACCGTCCATCTCTGAAAGAAGCTGATTAAGAGTCTGTTTCTCTCTCATCATTTCCTCCTCCCATCCTTGAATCTCTGCTCTTACCTATGGCATCTATCTCGTCTATAAAAATGATAGCAGGCGCCGCTTCCTGTGCCTGTTTGAATAGGTCTCTTACTCTTGAAGCACCTACACCGACAAACATCTCAACGAAGTCGGAACCTGAGAGTGAAAAGAAAGGTACATCCGCTTCTCCGGCCACAGCCTTTGCAAGCAGGGTCTTTCCGGTTCCGGGAGGTCCTACCAAAAGAGCGCCCTTTGGAAGCTTGGCTCCAATCTTGGTATATTTCTCAGGGTTGTGCAAAAAGTCGACTATTTCCGTCAAAGACTCCTTTGCCTCATCCTCACCGGCTACATCTTTAAATGTAATACCGGTTTCTTTTTGAACATATACCTTGGCATTGCTCTTTCCGACTCCCATGAATCCACCGCCGCCCATTCTCTTCATCAGGAAATTCATCATGAGTACAAAGAATATAAACGGCAGAATAAAGCTTAAAAACGACAATATTGCGGAGGTGGTCTCAAACCTTTCCATAGTAGCGGGTACATTGGCGGCATAAAGTCTGTCAACCAATGTATCATCCTCTATTCTGACAGTCTTATAAACCGTCATTGATGAGTAATCTGAAAGATTAGGCTTAACCTTGATTTCAATAGAATTTGCCATCACCTTTACAGATTCCACCTTGCCGTCATTTACCATTTTCATAAACTCGGTATAGGGTACTTCCTTTGTGGTAGCACTCTTTAATCTGCTTGAGAGCAGACTTACCGCAAAAAATGCAATGGCGGCCGCAATTATAAGTATTATTATCGTCCTGTTATTAAGGCCATTGGATTCATTTTTGTTTTTTTTATCCATACACTTCCTTTCTATTTTATTTTGCTCTTATTATAATTTATAAGAGAACCTGCCTCTACGATGGATTTTTCGGCATCAGTCATTTCAGCGATGTTAAGACTGATTTCTTTTATATCATTACCTATTATATAGGCAGGAATTTTTGACATATCACCTCTTAGATGAGACTTGATATTCGGTACGAAGATATAATCTCCCACCTCAAAATCAGGTTCGGCATCCAAAAGGAAAGGCAGCATACCCCAGTTCATAACATTTGAACGGTATCTCTTTGTGGCATACTCTTTAGCAATATTTGCAAGTCCGCCTATTACTCTTTGGCAACTTGCAGCCTGCTCTCTGGCAGAACCGTCACCCGGCTTCTTTGCATAAATCATGCTGCCTATCTCTGTATCGTTTGCAATTATATTTGAAAAGCCTTCAATTGTCTTTATCTTATCAAAGACATCGGCTAATTCGGCATTGTCCTTTAAAATATCGGCTCCGCTTCTTCTTGCCTTCTCTATAACATCCACCTTCTTACTTCTGCCTACATATTCAGGATCTCTTCTTGAAAGTGTAAACTCCGCAAGTCCAAGCGGATTTGATCTGTATGAAGATGTCTCACCTGAAGGTATAAGCTCGTCTGTAGTAGTCACATCATCAAGTATCTTTGAGCAGACTTTTAAAAGTATATTATCTGTAAGTGCAGTCATCTCAGGCCAGTCCTTGATATTAGGTCCGTATACCAGATCGCTCTCCTCATGTGCATTGCCGAATCCGTTATATAATCTGTTTTTGTATATTGTATCATCGTAGTGATACTCAGGCACAACATAGTCATCCGCATACTCTGTAGCAGGTGTTAAGATGCCCTTATTCCTTGCGGTTGCCGCTACAGACCTTGCGTCCATAAGCGCTACTGCAGACATCTGTCCTGAACCCGGCTTTGAACCCTCTCTGTTCGGGAAGTTTCTTGTGGTATGTCTTATAGACAATCCGTTGTTTGCAGGTGTATCTCCGGCACCGAAACAAGGACCGCAAAAAGCTGTCTTTACAACGGCACCGCTCTCCATAAGATCTGCAACCGCACCGTTTCTTGTAGTCTCTATAAATACCGGCTGTGATGAAGGATATACATTTAAGTTAAACTCATCAAAACCTGTACTGTATCCTTTAAGTATATGTGCGGCTTCCATTACATTTGAATATGTACCGCCTGCACAACCTGCTATGATACCCTGTGATACACGAAGCTTTCCGTTCTCGATTTTATCGACAAGCTTTAAGCCCTTTCCGGCCTCTCCGCCAATCTTTATCGCCTCAACTTCTACCTCATGTAACAAATCTTCCAAGTTTTCATTAAGAGTATCTATCTCATAAACATTACTTGGATGGAAAGGCAGTGCAATCATAGGCTTTATTGTGGAAAGATCTACATATACCACTCCGTCATAGTATGTCACATCTACAGGCTTTAACTGCTTGTAATCTCCGACTCTTCCGTGTACACTTAAAAACTTCTTTGTATCCTCATCAGTCTCCCAAACGGATGACAGACAGGTGGTCTCTGTAGTCATTACATCCACACCGTTTCTGTAATCTGTAGTCATGGACGCGATTCCCGGTCCTACAAACTCCATTATCTTGTTCTTTACATAACCGTTTTTGAACACTGCACCTATAATTGCAAGTGCGATATCCTGCGGTCCTACACCCGCCTTCGGTGTTCCCTCAAGATAAATTGCAATTATTTCAGGTCTGTTTACATCATATGTATCCTGTAAAAGCTGTTTTACAAGCTCTCCGCCGCCTTCACCTATAGCCATTGTTCCAAGCGCCCCGTATCTGGTATGTGAATCCGAACCCAGTATCATCTTGCCGCAACCTGCAAACGCCTCTCTCATATACTGATGAATTACCGCGATATGAGGAGGTACGTATATTCCGCCATACTTTTTTGCAGCTGAAAGTCCGAACATATGATCGTCTTCATTTATAGTTCCGCCTACCGCACAAAGTGAATTGTGACAATTGGTCAAAACATAAGGAAGCGGAAACTTTTCCATACCGCTTGCCTTGGCTGTCTGTATTATTCCTACAAAGGTAATATCATGTGAAGCCATAGCATCAAACTTAAGTCTGAGCTTGTCCATATTTCCCGATGTATTGTGAGCCTCCAGTATATTATAAGCAATACTGCCTTTTCTTGCCTCTTCCTTATCTATATCTTTTTCCTGTAGCCGCTTTTTATTTTTATCTTTATCATTTTCTTCAATAAGTG
>BNJU01002563.1_pt1 | contig 157311 bp, 212 predicted proteins | sample 8539281 | NCBI WGS metagenome assembly BNJU01 (sample SAMD00202456, study PRJDB9452) | human saliva metagenome | isolation source: human saliva | place: Japan
TTTTACCCAAAAAAATGCTGCTTTAGCTCAGTCGGTAGAGCGTCACCTTGGTAGGTGGAGGTCGCCGGTTCAATCCCGGCAAGTAGCTTAGAAAAAAATAGATCGAGCGATTATAGAGGCAAGAAATGAAAATTCATTTCTTGCCTCTTTTCATATAAAATTCACAATTCAATTATAAAAAAATGTAATAATCAATTAAAATTATGAATATAATCTTAATAAAAAAATATAAGGAGATATTTATGAAAAAGATTTTTATATTCTATCGTAGCATTATTTAGTTTAGTAGTGCTCGTTTTTTTCTGCAAAAGTAAATGCAGTTGAGGTTCAAAAAGGAAGGACTACTTTAAAAGTAACCAATCCGAAAGTGACCGTAACGGGAGATGCTTCAGATATTTATGGACGATGGGGATTAACATTCCAAGTTGATTTTCCAGATGAGGTAACGATTAACGAAAATGATACATTACAATTCAATTTAAAAGCACCCATTCGTCTGCAATCGGATTATTCATTTCCAGTTTATAATAAGGCGAATCAAGTCGTAGCCAATGCAAAAGTGAATGCTGCTGAAGGAACTGTAACAGTGACGTTTAGTTCATATTTTTGAAGAAAACTATTTGAAAAAGAACATGGAACTTTCTGTTGAAGTATTCTGGGCTTCAGATGATCGACTTGCGGATACGACCCAAGAATTGGATTTCAATGGAACAGTGATCACTCAAAAAATTAAGCCTTTACCAATGCCAGGACCAAATGAAATGGCTGCTAAATGGGGAGCTCAACAAGCGGATAATGCTGAACAAGTTCACTGGTGGGCTCGTTTGAACTATGCTAGAAAGACTTTATCGAATATTGAAATTAAGGACGTATGGGATGCAAATCAAACTTATGTACCTGGTTCATTACGTGTAGAGTTAGTAGAATCGACTTATCCTTGGAAATCAGCTGGATTTCTTTCAGAAAGTGATTATGAAATCACCCTACTGGAATCAACGTTAAAATCAATTCTACAGATAAAATTATCTTTTATAGACTATAAAGTTCAATTAGCTAATCCAAGTCAAAATCCTCAGAACCGAATTACGATTACAGCTGAGGAGTTAGACGATGCGATTTCTACAGATGTGACGTATAAAATGTTAACAGGGATTGGGCTTGCTGATGGTGAAAAGCCAGTAACTACAACGACTACTACTACGACGACCACCACTACAAGTACAACAGAAACGACAACCACTGCTACAACAACGACAGAGTCAACTACGACAGAAGTGACTACTGTGACAACGACTACGGAAGAATCAACGACTGAAGGTACAACAACAACAACCGTTACACCACAAACAACGACAACAGAGGAACCAAAACGTCCAGAGTTACCAAATACTGGAACATTGGAAAATCCTTTTATCCTTGTTTTTAGGTGCACTAGCAGCGATTGTAGGTAGTTTCTTAGTCTTTCGTAAACAAGAAGCATAATCATGTCTTTTAAAGACTGAAGATCGGGCGATGGTTCGATCTTCTTTTTGTTTTAAAAGAAGCTTCTTTCATATTCAGGCGGTTATTTGTTATAATGAACAGTATGATAGTTATTTGAGGTGGAATAAATGAAGAAAAAAATATTTTATTATTGGAGACATTCACGGTGAAGCAGACATGATGGAAGAGATGCTTCAAAAACTGGGACGAAACTACTCAGCAACTTGTCTTCATGGGAGACTTGATTGACCGTGGTCCCGACAATAAACGAAGTGTCCTTACAGGGATGAAATATGCCAAAGAAAAAAATGCTTGGTATATGATGGGAAACCATGAAGTCATGTTCCTTGCGTTTATCGACGATCCTGAAGGACGTTTTCCACATTACTTAAGAAATAACGGAGATACAACGATTAATGACTTACTCGGACGCCCGCAAGGAACTCCGGTAAATCCCGTAGAGGATGCAGAAGCGATTAAAGCGCAATATCCGGAACTGATAGCTTTCCTAAGAGAACGTCCCCTCTATATTGATGAAGGAGATTTGCTCTTAGCGCATGCTGGAGTGGATTTACGCTTAGACGACTGGCACGACACAGAGCCAAAAGACTTTTACTGGATTCGTGAACCGTTCCATAAAGGGGTTAACAACACTGGTAAAACGATTATCTTCGGTCATACGCCTTTACGTGGCTTAAACGAAGATGGCGACTTTATGAAATTATGGCAACAGGACGGCAAAATCGGTATCGATGGCGGAGCTGTTTTTGGCGGCGCGCTTCACGGTATCGTATGGCATGATGGCAAAATCGAAAAAATCTATAGCATTAAAAATACAAAACCGGTACGTTTTACCGATGACTAGAGGTGAATCATGAAAAAGAATGCAGTTTTACTATGGATTGTTTATTTTCTGAATTTAATTATTTTTCCCAAGTTTCTTTTATTGTAGAAGTATCTTCAGGGAAATATGCGGTAGATACCCAAATGTATGTCGTATTACAAGTCATTTCTATGGTGATTGGAATTTGGCTCTACAGAACCAAAATAGCGCAAGCGGCAAAAGAGTTTGTTAAACGACCTTTTATACGTGATTTAGCGATAGGATATGTCCTTCGAATCGTACTCGCCATCATTGTGTCGAATTTATTAGGGGAATTTACTTCAGATAATCAGGCGCAAATTGAATCTATGATGTCGAAATCCAATCTTGTGATGATGTTTGTATTGCTTTGCGTGGTGGCTCCTATTTTGGAAGAATTAGTCTTTCGTGAAGCCATCATTGGCTCTTTCAAAAAATCGATGAATGTCCATGTGTTGACTATCATCTCGGCTGTATTATTCATTCTTTTACATTCGCTTTCTAGTGATGGAAGTGGCATTAATTGGATGTCTGCCTTGCTATACGTTCCTTTAACAATTCCAATCGTAGGAATGTATCGTTACTATGAGGATAATATTGTTGCATCGATTACGATGCACTTTATCAATAATTTTGTCGCATTTTTATTTTTTTAATGAATATGTAATTTAGGAGGATGAAATCATGAAAGTCGATCAATCGGTAAGATTCATTATTCGGTATGGTTTCATTCTTTTTTCATTGTTTGAATGGTCACAACTACCGAATATGAACGCAGGAGACATCGCCTTCTTCTTTGGATTTATCACGCTTGTGCAAGTTGGCTATTATTCATTGAAATATCAGTGGTATATTCTGATTGAAGGCATCGCGGTCGTCCTTCTCTGTTTGTATTTCAACACCATTTTTACAGGCCTGATTCTTCTTCTCTGTTTCGAGGTGAGTTTACGTTTCTCCTTTAGAAATGCATTGATTCTACAATTCATATTAGGGGCAGTCGTTATCATTCCAGCCGTTCAAAAAGGCGATAGCATTCAAGTTGTAATGACTTTGTTCTTCCTTTTATTCTTCTCTTATGGGAATCATATTTTGGAAGAGCGAAGAGCACTCCAAGAAGAGCTGGAAAAAGCCGAGCAAAAACTCAGCGAGCAACGCTATGACTTGCAACAAGCCCAATATAAAATGGGGACAATGAAGGAAATCTTCACGCTACAAGAGCGAAACCGAATTTCTCGTGAGATTCACGATTCTGTGGGACACAGTCTGTCCACGATTATTATTCAGCTAGGGGCGATTTCGCAACTGGCCAAGCAACAAAATTCGCCGATTCAACAAATGAGCGAAGGACTGCGTGATTTTGCGGTTGAAGGATTACAAGAAGTGCGTAAAATTGTTCATGACTTGAAGCCAGAACAAATGGATAAGAAGCAGTTGGATATTGCGCTGGAAGAATTTTTCCACGAAGTACAAGTCAACAGCGGGATCGATATTCAATTTAGAAAAAATGAGCCGACCTTCACGCTATCGAGTGAGGCAGAGCTCAGCATCTTCCGTGGGGTGCAAGAGGCGATTACAAATGCGATGCGACATGGCCAAGCCACACGCCTTACCGTGCTACTGATGTATAATCCATCGCAATTAGTCGTAACGATAAAGGATAACGGAACAGGCGCGGTCGATTTAGCTCCAAAAGGCGGACTCAAAACTCTCCAAGAACGCCTCCGAGGAGAAGGTGGATCCGTTGCCATTGAAGCGTCCAATCCTGGCGTGACGGTGCAAATGATCCTACCAAATACAGAAAAACAATAGAAACGAGGAGAACCATGACAACCCCAATCAAACTTATTATTGCCGACGATGAAATGCTCATCCGTACTGGTTTAAAAAAATCATGCTTGAGGCTAGCGGTAATGTCGAAGTCCTCGCCTTAGCAGAAAGTGGACGTGCGGCCTTTGAAGCTGTAAGGGAGCACCGACCAGATGTGGTCTTGATGGATATTCGCATGCCTGAGAGCAACGGAATCGAAGGCACGAAGCTGATCAAAGAGGCCTTTCCGGAGGTGAAGGTGTTGATTGTGACGACCTTCCAAGATACCGAATATATCGTCGAAGCCGTGCAAAATGGAGCTTCGGGGTATTTATTAAAAGACAGCAGTCCAGAGGCGATTCTTGACGGGATTAAAGTAGCCCTTTCTGGAAAAAGTCGTGATGGATACGGTGATTTCAGAGGCGCTACTGACGAATACAACTGTTGAAAAGGCTGCGACCTTTGATGCGGAGAAATGGGGACTCACACCGCGTGAGGTGGAACTCATCCAGCAAGTGGCGCAAGGCTTAAGCAATAAGGAAATCGCACAAACGCTCTTCCTATCAGAAGGAACAGTAAAAAAATAATATTAGTACGATTCTTTCTAAATTAGAATTGCGTGACCGTACGCAATTAGTTATTTTTGCTTACGAAAATAAACTAAAAAATTAAGCATCACTGCTCCGATTCTTTCAGATAAACCGACAAGGAGTATAGCATCTGAAAGAGTCGGGGCATTTTTTATAAAAACATGACTTTAGTCACGGTATGTGATGACGTTTTTGGACTATAGACTCCGATGGGTGGAGTGTTATGATAAAGGGTACAAACAAGTAGGAGGGTAAACAAATGAACGAATCCAAGAAGACCCCGAAAGATATAAAATAGGAAGCAATTGTAGCGATTGTTCTTTGTTTATTAACAGCCATTCTTTCATTTATTCGATAAAGAGGTGTACATATGATTGAAATTAAAGACGTAACCAAATCTTACGGACGACATAAAGTCCTACAAATGTTTCCTTTGAAATTATGGAAGGCGAACTATTCGGATTACTTGGTCCTAATGGAGCAGGGAAAAGTACATTGATTGATATTCTAACGGGGATTCAATCGATGGATAGCGGTGAGATTTTCATTAATGGAAAGTCGATTAAAACCGACAAAGTAGAAATTCGAAAACAATTAGGCTTAGTGCCACAAGATATCGCGCTGCTTGAGGAATTGAATGCAGTCGATAACTTAGAATACTTCGGAGGACTCTATGGCTTAGCTGGAGCAGAGTTAAAGAGCCAAATTGAGAAATTATTAGAAGTGGCAGGTCTTACCGATAAGAAGAAAGAAAAAGTGAAAAACTACTCTGGCGGGATGAAACGTCGCTTGAATATTGCCGTTGCAATGTTGCATAACCCTTCGATTTTGATTTTGGATGAACCAACTGTTGGGGTTGATGCGCAGTCGCGTCAACATATCTTCGACTATATTCAGTCGCTGGCTGAACAAGGGACGACGATTCTTTATACTTCGCATTATATGGAGGAAATCGAAACCTTGTGTAAACGCGTCTTCATTCTAGATTTAGGAGAAGAAGTGGCGTATGGAACGAAAGAAGAAGTGAAAAAACTTGTGGGGAATACACAAACTGTAGCTCTCACATTGGACCGCGTGCCTGTTGGATTTGACGAAGTGTTGAAGAACAGCGAAAACGGCATTCAATTTGTAACAGTTGACGGCCAAGACATGGCCCTCACGATTGACCAAACGATTTTCTCAATGATGAAATTGATAGAGCAAGTCGAACAGGCACAGCTTGTGATTAAATCTATCAACGTAAAAGAAACGACATTAGAAGAGGCGTTCTTACAATTAACGGGAAAGACGCTACGTGATTAAAGGAGGACTTATGAGATACATTCGTTATATTAAAGCCAATTTAATATCCTCTCTGAAGTCCATTCCAGCGCTACTGATGCTGGTTTTAATGCCATTTCTTTTAATGAGTTTCTTGGCATTTTCCACAAAGGCTGCCTTCAATCCATCTGATTTAACGATTGAAACGAAGATTTATATCGATAATCAAGACAAAGGTGCTTACGGAGAACAAGTTGTTGCATTGTTTGAGAAGCTTACGGAGGAAAAACAAATTTCGCTGACAAGTGTGAAAGAAAATGCCAAAATCATTGCGACGATTCCATCTGATTTCACACAGTCAATTCAAACGCGTTCGCAAACGACTCCTATTGTCCTTGAGAAATCAGGGAGAACATCAAATACATCATTTGCGGTGTATCAATCACTCTTACAAACTATCACTTCGCAACTGTTAGAAGCAAGTTCCGTGATGAATGCAGTAGAGGAAAGTCAAAATGCATCGATTACGCCAGAACAAGTAGCGGGGATGCTAGTATCCTTACAACAGGAAATCCAGGCGGGAGCTTTTGAGACGGAACAGGTGGAAGCAGAGTCACAAGTGACTGCGAACCAACACTACGCGATTACAGGTTTGGGATTTCTATTTATCGTGTTCCTTGAAACTGCGATGCGTTCTGGAGTACAAAAGGAACTGAGAGGGCTTCGTAAACGCTTGGACGTATTGCCGTTTAGCATTTCAGAAAAAGACAGACTTGATTTAGCCGTGAACATGATAATGACGACTCTATTGTCATTCGTGTATATTGGCCTGTGGAAGATTCTTGATCCAACGACTTTTGGAGGAAACTTCGGTAACATTATTGCCCTCGTCGTTTTCTATAGTTTAATCTTTAATGCACTTGGAAATTTAATCGGCAATTTCGTGACCGAGAAGAATTTAACAGCATTCTCGACTTCTATGAACTTAATCTATATGGCCTTATCAGGGATGATTCCACTTGACCGTATCAGTTCAACCTTTAGTTTTCTCAAAGGAAATCCACTTCAAAAATTTATGTATACACCATTTGTCGAAGTAATGAATGGGGTATCGATGAGAGGGATGGTTACAGTTGCTGCCCCTATTATTTTAGTGTTAGGGCTAGTCTTTAACTGGTCATTGAAGAGAAAGGAGGCACGTCAATGATTCTTATCAGAATGACAATCTTTCATTTGAAACGATTATTGAAGATGCCGCTGATTCTCTTTTTTATGATTGGGATGCCAGCTTTAGTCAATGGAATAATGATTGCTTCCCAAGGAACAGCGGATACTACAGCACCAAGTACAGTCGCAAAAACGGTTGCCTTTGTGTTTGAAGAAGGAAATGATGAGTATCAAGAATTAATCGCAGAGTATATCAGAGAAGAAAATGTATATTTTTGATTTAGAAAGCGCGAAAGAAGCCTTGAAAAGAGGCGAAATGACGGTCATTTACCAAGTGCCCTGCCAATTATTTACAGAATGCGAAAGAAGGACAAGTGCCGACGATTCGCATCTGGAATACGCAACGTGGGACAAGAGATTTTTCTGCTCGATGCGCAGTTGACGAAGGTGCTAAAAGAAGTCATGCTAAACGCGAAACTGCAAGAAGTAGGCGTGTTGACGAAAGAAGAGACATTGCCTGTGGATGACAATCAAATGGTGGTTGCCAGACAAGATTCGAAGACGAGTGTAGCAACCGGAGTCGTAATGCTCATGCTTCTGGTTTATGTCATCATGAATGCGTCAGTGATTTCTTCCGACTGGATTAACTTTAAGAAGAGTTATGTATTGAAACGCTCGGTCGTATCTCCGCGTTCGAATATGGAAATCATGCTCTCGTTCTTATTGGCATACTTTGTCTTTATCTTTGTCGCGAATATGGCACTTATGGCATTGATGCACCTTTCTGGTTTGGTTCCAGAAATGAACTGGGGTGTATTCACGGGATTATTAGCTGTAACGATTATTTACAGTCTCTGCCTAAACTTATTCTTCTTTAGAATTTTCAAGATGCCAGGACATGCAACGACATTTGGAATTCTGTTTGTAATGATTATGTCGGGACTTGGAATGCCAGCGGTGTTTGGAGATTTTGTAGGTGGAAGTTGGCTCCAGATCGTGGCTTATATCAGCCCTATTTACTGGTTGTACAAGGCGATTGACCTTCAGACAATCTTCCCAGCAGTCTGGGTTATCCTTGCGATGGCAGGGGTCTACCTCACAGCAGGAAGCTACCGCCTCGAGCAGTATGTGCAAAATAAATAAAAAGGACAAAACTCACGTCAAACATCTTTGGATGTTTCAACAGTCATCATTATAAGGATACCGCCAAGAGCCTATAGTCTCTTGGCTACCGAGCTTCAAACTGCCGCTAGGAAATAAATTCCTTAGCGGCAGTAATTCACATCGGTTATGATTCCCTACAATGATGACTATTGCATCCAAAGTGTTCTTCGTGGTTTTGTCCTTTTTTTGCTGAAAAGTTAATTGGGAGCTTCCTGAGTGAGGAGTCCCACAAGATAAGAAGCTGATGGGAAGTGCGTTTTCAGGTTGAAAGGCAACTTGATGAGTAGTGACAATAGCTGCACCGGATTGAGCCTTACGTCTCAATTCCTTTCAAGCTTCAAACTGCCGCTAGGAAATAAATTCCCAAGCGGCAGTAATTCACATTGAATGCACACGCTATTGTTCCTACTATAGAATCCATGGAGCTTTTCGTGTCCAGTTTTGTCCTTGTTGTTTACATATCGAGGCGGAGCTTCCTGAGTGAAGTGCCCCTCGAGATAAGAACCTGATGGAACTTGGCGCTCAAATTGAAAGAAAACGAAAAAAGCAAAATGTAACTTATATGTTACATTTTGCTTTTTCTACTATTAGTCTTCTAAGTTTACGTTGTGGTACACTTTTTGAACGTCTTCGTTGTCTTCTAGAGCGTTAATCATGCGTTCGAATAAACGTAAGTCATCGCCTTCAAGTGTCACTTCTGATTGAGGAATCATTTCGATTTCGCTCACTGTGAATTCAGTGATTCCTAAGTCTTCTAGAGCTTTACGAACTGTATGGAAGTCGTTTGGTTCAGCGTAAACAATCGCTTGATCGTCTTCTTGAACAACGTCACGAACGTCAACGTCTGCTTCCATTAATTGTTCTAATAATTCGTCAGCGTCTTTGTTGGCAACACCGAAAATTGCTGTGTGGTCAAATAAGTAAGTTACAGAACCTGGTGCACCCATGTTCCCGCCGTTTTTGCTGTAAGCGGCACGTACGTCAGCTGCTGTACGGTTTACGTTATTTGTTAAGGCATCTACGATAATCATAGAGCCGTTTGGTCCGAAACCTTCGTAACGGAGTTCTTGGTAGTCGCCATCTCCGCCACCTTTTGCTTTTTCAATCGCACGTTCGATGATATGACGTGGTACATTATAAGTTTTCGCACGGTCAATAACGAATTTTAATTTTTGGTTTGAATGAGGATCTGGTTCCCCTTGTTTTGCAGCTACATAGATTTCAATCCCGAATTTAGCGTAGATTTTACTGTTATTTGCATCTAATTTTGTTTTCTTTTCGACAATATTTGCCCATTTACGTCCCATTATTTCACTCACTTTCTGATTTTCATCTGGACTTAACTCTTCCATTATACACAATCAAGACGCGGTTTGTTAAGTGTTTTCTACTAAAAATTGAACCGTGAGCAAAGTTTGCAAGAATTCATAGACTATCGGGTATGATAGAAGTGAGGTGAGAAAATGGACGAAGTAAAAATCATATATATATCCACGCCAACATGTGGGGTGTGTCATGCGATTAAACCACGAGTAAAGGAACTTGCCAAAGAGTATGAGATTCCGGTCGAAGAAATTGATGCCACTCTTCATCCAGAAGTGGCGAGTCTCTATGAAGTCTTAACAGTGCCAGCGGTTATTTTGACGCTTGGGGATAAAGAATTCGCCCGCCAAGCACGCTTTATTGACCTGTTAGAACTCGAAAAACGAATCGTTCAAGCGAAGGCGTTTGCGGAAAATTAAAAAATCAATTATTTTAATTGAAAAAACGTGGAGAATGTACGAAATCTCCACGTTTTTTGTATTGTTCCAGTTTTGTGACGGGAGTATAATGATGTTATCTTATATTTTTTAGACGTTGAAAATGGGAGAACGAATCAATGAGACAGTATCTGTTCAGGCATAAAGTAGCATCTTTTTTTGTGGTGTTATTATCATTCTTGGAAAATGCATCCTCTATTATTAGTATTTCGTTGAATGCACCAGCATTTAATGCTTTAGTTAAGGGCGATTTTTCTACGTTTTTAATGTGGAAGTTAGTTGGGATAGCTTTCAGTGGAGTTTATTTGGCATCGTTATATGGATATAATGTGCAGCTGAATAAGCTCATCCAAAAAATTAGTATTGAAATTCGAGGAGAAATTGCCGACAGGATTGGTCGTTCTAATTATTCAACAGTGACAGAAAAAGATGTTTCCGCGTATGTTTCATGGTTTACCAGTGATTTAGAGCAATTAGAAGACAATGGATTTGCCGTGTTATTCAACAGCATCGGAAGTGGAATGATGCTGATTTTTGCATTGATTTCTCTCTCACTATTCCATTGGGGATTAGCAGTAGTGACTGTTTTAGTAGCATTGATGCTTTTTTTCACGCCCAAGTGGTTTCAAAAACAAACCAAGGAAGCTACTTCAAATCTATCGGCTGCCAATGAAGAATTTACTACAACCGTTCAAAACTTATTTAAAGGATTCGAAGTGTTTTATACCTCGAATGCAGTTGGGCAATTTGTGAAGCGAATTAAAGTCGCTTCAGATGCACTATCAGAAGTTAAAGTCGGTTATCGAAAGAAATTTTCTTTTGTACAATTGTGCATTTCGTTACTGAATTTCATTGGGAAAATTTCAGTGGATGTCGTAGCCGGAATCATGGTGTTTTCTGGGATGATTTCAGTAGGGGCATTTACTGCAGCAGGCTCTCTTACATTTAACTGCTTTGCATCGTTAGAACAAGTCGTTCAACAATTAGTTCAATTAAAATCGATTCATATTTATTTTGATAAATTCAATAGTTTAGAAGAGGATTCGAATTTACAAGCAGAAAACAATTCTCTGCAACAATCTTTATCACTACGAGGTGTATCAGTTAGCGTGAATGGGAATGTCATTGTACAACCCGTGACGTTCACTATCGAAAAAGGGAAGAAATATGCGTTGTTAGGGGATAGCGGCACTGGGAAATCAACATTATTGAATTTCTTAGCCGGTCGAAATCACGAATTTACGGGTGAAGTGATCCTCGATGGAAAGCCTCTTTCTAAGGAACAAATTGTACAGCTGCGCAATATTACTGCATACAATCCTCAGAAGAATCATATTTTTAACGCCACAGTAAAAGATAATATTACGTTATGGGAAGATCGTCCGTTTGAGGAAGAATCTAGTCAAATGGGGTTGAATCAATTTACGAATGCTCAGGAAGTTGTTAGTGAACATGGGACTAAGTTATCAGGAGGGCAACGACAACGATTAGCGCTTGCTAGAACGTTACTTGAATCAGATAAGGTGTTATTACTCGATGAAAGTACCGCGAATTTAGATTTGGAGAGTGCGCGAAGTATAGAGGCTCAACTCCTTCAAAATCCTAACCTAACCCTTGTGATTGTGACACATCATTTTTTTGAAGAACATCGTGATTTATTTGATGAAGTGATTTTACTTTAGGGAAGGAGAAATCATTATGAAGCAGAAGTTACTACAACATCCATCCAAAGTAATGATTCTTCTCGTACTAGTAATTATTAATAGCCTTTTAACCGTAGCGAATATTGCGATTATTGCATTTGCCATTGACGCGTTAGTCGCATTAAACGCTTGGCAATTTGTAGGAACGCTTGCGATTCGGTTTTGCTATGAAAGGAATATTATCGTATGCAGATTTCTTATTTTCTGTTCAACAAGAAAAATTCATTCAATTAGTTAATACGGAATTAAGGGAAGAAATTGCAGAAAAACTTCGTAAGGCAAATTATATGGAAATCACCAAACGTGAATTCCCAGAGTATGTATCTTGGATGACAAATGATATGGAGAGAATCTCGTCATTGGGACTTCCAATGTTTTTCACGATAACAGAAAGTGTACTAACGGTGCTGTTATCAATAGGAGTTATCCTTACTTATCACTGGTCTATTCTATTGTTTTTAGTGGTATTAATTAGCGGACTTCTTTTGATTCCAAAATTATTCGAACCACATACGAAGAAAGTACTGGAAAGTTATTCTGCAACACAAGAAAAATTTTCTTCGAATGTTCAGAACTTACTAGAGGGATATTCCGTATTCTATGCATTAAATAAAATGGATACCTTTAAAAATCGCGTCCAATTTGAATCGGGCGCTGTTAAAGATTCGGTAGTTCGTTTAATTCGCGCATTCATGCTCTCTGGAATTGCTTCAGGAGCCGTGAATAGTTTAGGGCAATCATTGAGTGCTATTTTAGTCGGATATCTTGTAGTTAATGGAATTGTATCGATTGGGGTTATGGGAAGTATCGGTTCATTTACAGGAGTCCTTTTCGGAAAAGTCAGCCTAATCGCGCAAAATCTAGTACAGTATAAGTCTGTTCAAGTGTATTTTGATAAATACGAATCTATTCTCCCTGATGAAATGCTACAAGAAGAACTGGAACTGAAGGACTCTCTAGAATTGAGTTCTGTAGAAGTAGCGGTCAACGGAAATAAAATTGTGAAACCAATTTCCTTTACGATTGAGAAAGGAAAGAAATATGCTCTAGTCGGAGATAGCGGAAGCGGAAAATCGACATTATTACATTTCCTTGCAGGAGAAAACAATGACTATTCTGGGGAAGTCTTATTAGATGGAAAAGAACTATCGAAGGAACAAATAGTTCAATTGCGTAGTGCTATTCACTACAATCCGCAAAAGAATCATTTATTTAACGCAACCGTTAGAGAGAACATTACATTGTGGGATGACACCAAAGAGATTTCACTTCCTGAAGAACTCGGCATTCAGCAATTTTGCCAATTAGATGATGCGGTTACCGAGCATGGTAGTCAATTATCTGGTGGCCAAAGACAGAGAATTTCTATAGCGCGAGCATTAACGCAACCGCATAAAATCCTTCTGTTTGATGAAAGCACAGCGAGCTTAGATATGGAGAGCGCTGCTCGTATTGAGAAGATGATTTTGTCAAATCCAGAATTAACCGTTATAATGGTGACACATCATTTTATCGAAGAGAATAGAAATCTTTTTGATCATGTGATTCAATTGGAGAACTAGCTGTAAAGGAGTATCTAAATGAAAACCATGAAAGAACGTATGCTCACAGGAGACTTGTATATTCCGTCTCTCACAGAAGGGCTAAGAGACTTATCGATTAAAGGGAAAAAACTAGCGCAACAATACAATCGTTTGGACTTTGATGATTTCGAAGGAAGACGTGCGTTGTTAAAACAGTTATTTGGAAAAACAGGCGAGAAGATTTACATGGAGCAACCTGTCTATGTGGACTACGGAGTTCATACAACGATTGGCGAAGGCTTCTATGCGAATTTTGACTGTACATTACTAGACGTAGCGCCGATTACGATTGGGGACAACTGCATGTTCGGTCCGCACGTATCGCTTGTGACGCCAGGACATCCGACTGATGCCGAAACGCGCAATGCGGGTCCAGAATTTGGCAAGCCGATTACGATTGGCAATAACGTATGGCTTGGGGCGAATGTGACGGTGAATCCAGGAGTGACGATTGGCAATAATACGGTCATCGGGTCTGGCTCTGTGGTGACAAAAGACATTCCAAGTAATGTGATTGCGGTTGGAAATCCATGCCGCGTCCTTCGTGAAATCACCGAAGAAGAGAAGGCAGATTGGCGCCAAAAACACCAAGAGCTATTAAAGGAAATTGGAAAATAAAACAGTAAACGAAAAGGTCGTCCAATCAGGACGACCTTTTTTAGTACGGTATAGTGATTTCTTGATTGTTAGCATGCGTCGTTTCTTTGATAACCATATCGATGTAGTTCAATAAGAAGTTCGATGAGCTATTGGTTTGAAGCTGCTGATACGCTTTAGAGGTGAGAACGGTATCCGAAATATAGCTTTCGGGAATTTTATCTCCTGAGAAATAAGCTAGATTGAGTGGTGCCAGAACGGTACTGAGTTCGTCGCCCACTTCTTTGGTATACCACGATTAATCAGATAAAGATTGATGCGTCATGATGCGAGTCGAGTCATCGAAGACCTGTTTCATATAGTTCTGATGATGCAACAAATCCGGATTCGTTTGTCCCGATTGAGCCGCCCATTCGTCTGCTTTTAACGCCGTTTGCTGGTAATGATAGTCGTTAGGGCTCATCGTTAATTTGCCGATGGTAGACGGATAAACAGAAAACGCGCCATTGACAATTTCCGTATACGAACGATTCGCGGACAGCTTTTCTGTGGCAATCTGTTGCGTATGAATATGCCCCGAAAAACCAAGCGTCACATTGTCATATTGATTAAAAATCGCCTTCAAGTCCGAAGCGTTATCGACCACGAAGCCATCAGGATTAAATTCATGATGCGCCAACAAATTGTGATGCATCACGGGAATGACTTGAACGCCAGCAGAATGTGCCGCTGCTAACTCCTTATCAATCCATTCCAGCGTTTCTTTTGGAATCACGCCGCCCGTCTTTGGAGCGCCTTTTCCCTCACCGTTTTTCTCGTAAATATTACTATCAATCATTAAGAACCACAGTTTGGTAAAGGGCTTGGCCATATAGCTCAGCGAGTGCGTATCTCTCGAGGACGCTTCGGAGTAACCATATTCGGCAAAGACATTTGGAAAATCTGCCGCCGTCATTTGCTTGATTTTATAGTTCTCGTTGCCTTGAAACTTTCTAGTCCAGCCATCCGCAATATCGTGGTTCCCAGGTTCCACGAGGACGGTCGTTCCTAGCGCTTCGATGCGTTTGAAGAACTCGGCCAACTCGATGAAACTTTGATACTCACCATTAAAGGTCATGTCTCCGCTCACGATAAGCACTTTTGGGCGTTCACTTTCGACTTGCGCCACTAAGGCTTCCATTCGTTCCTTGCTGTAGACGAGGTCTTTTCCGGCAGCAGTATTTTGCATTTTCTGGAAAGCCACATCTTGGTCATGCAGTTCTGGACTCAAATAGTGTGGGTCGGTGATGACCCAAATCTCATCGATCGAAGAGAGCTCTTTTGGAGTCGCAGTGATATGTTTAGGAAAGAAAATCCACAGCAACACGAGCAGCACTCCGATTCCTGCAAGCAGGGCAGAGAGTTTTAATGATTTTTTCAAGGTTTCACCTCCATCCATGTAAAAAGACAGCTGGGCACAATGGTCCAGCTGCAATTTTTATATTTATTTTTCAGTACAAGCAATAAAGCTTTCGCGTAATTGGTTTTCTGGAAGGTTCTTTCCGATGAAGACCAATGTTGAGCCGCGTTTTGTATCATTCCAATCGCGACCTCTTGAGATATCAAAGCTCATTTGAACCCCTTGGAAGATGATTTGGTAATCTAATCCTTCCACGTTTAAGATTCCTTTGTAACGGTATAATTCTGGCCCGTAAATATAAACAAGCTCGTTCAACCATTCGTTAATGTTTGCGAGAACTAAAGGTTTTTCAGTCTCGATAACGAATGAGTTAATACCGCTATGGTGGCTATGACTATGGTGATGATGATGTTCGTGATCGTGGTGCTCATGCTCATGGTCGTGATCGTGATCGTGGTGCTCATGCTCATGGTCATGGTCATGGTCATGATGGTGATGCTCGTGATCGTGGTCACCGTGCGCATGTGTATGGCCACATTCTTCACAATATTCTTCTTCGGCATGTTCTTGCATTTCTAAGATCTTCTTTTCAGATGCGTAGAACAATTCAAGTCCGAACATGTCGCTCATATGAACAGGACGTGCGTCAAGGTCTTGGATTTCTGCAAAGGCATTGATGCTACGAACTTCGTTAATCACTTTAGAGTAAATCGTTTCGTCTACTAAGCTATGTTTTGACATGAAAATCTTGTCCGCGAACCCAACTTGTTTTGCTGGTTCAGGTTGATGCGCTGTTTGGTATAGGAAGTTTTTAGCATCCACAACGGTTAATACCGCATCTAAGATAAAGTGCTCGTTTAAGAATGGTACATTAATAAAGGTTTGTGCGATTGGAGCTGGATCGGCAAGACCTGTTGTTTCGAATAACACGCGGTCCACGCGAATGCCGTTTTGTTCTTTGACCATTAAGATGGATTTCAACATATCGGCAATGTCTGTACGAAGCGTGCAGCAGAGGCAGCCGTTATCCATTTGATAGATTTCTTCTTCAACGTCAAGAACGAATTGATGGTCTACACCGATTTCGCCGAATTCGTTAATGACAACAGCGATATGTTCGCCGTGTTTTTCTTTTAAAACTTTGTTGATTAAAGTTGTTTTCCCAGCGCCAAGGAAGCCGCTGACGATTGTAACTGGAATTTTTTGTGACATAATTCTTCTCCTTAATAAATGGACTATACCATCATTATCTAACTTCTATTAGCTTTTGTAAAATTTGTTGCGTTAATTCTTTTTTTGTTGAGTAGCTGTTAAATATTTAGAAACTCGAATAATTACAGTTCCATAGAGTTCGTGTGAACCGGGATTAATTGCTGTGGCTTTGTCAAATAACGATAAATATTCATCTCGTGCTTTAGCATCCTCGACATTTGCGTAAACTTCAATATTTCCGCCACCTTCTGTACCTTGTTCTACAGTGTCATTTCCGTATAATGTGTCAGTTACTCTATTGTCATGGAAATATACGGATGCAGTATAGCCTCCTTTTTTTATTTAAGTGTCTATTTGGATCGTGATCTTCAGTTACAGACTGAACATCAGTAATAGTTCCAATCTCTTTTAAACGAGATTCGATAAACTCTTTACTTGGGTTAGTGATTTGTTTATATTGAGAAACGCTATGTTTATATTCTTTAAAAAGTTAAATGTAAGTTTTTCAATAAATTTTGTATAATCAATGGGTTCATTTAACTGTTCAACTTGCTTGTTGATTTCTTCAGTATTTTTTTATCCATCTCGGGGATTGCTCTCAATGAATTTCTTGCACTTTCTGTAGCCTCTTTCACTTTTTGTAAAGTAGAGTTGTCGTATGGAGTTTCATTTTTTTCAATCAATTCATCCGCTTCAGAAAGCAATGATTCAAGTTCTTTATTTTTTCTGTAACTACACTTACTGCATTCTCAAAATCGACAACCGCTTTTTGATGTGGAACAACAATTGTATAATAATAAATTCCTATTGAAGCAAGTATTATTAAAATAATAGCTATAATGATTGTTTTTTATTTTTTTCATATTTCAAATTCTCCTTTTTATTCCCTAGATATATTCCTTGCAACTATTTCTAATTATACAATTTCAAAGGGAAAAACAATATAAATTCTGAAAGAATTAGGTCAATAGATATACGTAATACATGGTATACTTATGAGTAAAAATAATATGGAGTATAATTTTGTAGTATGAAAACAAATCTACCAAACGCGGCCGTTAAGAAAATCGATTGGGCCGAGCAATTTATCAACCAACATTTACAAGCCTTTCATTGCCCGTATTGCCATGAAGCCATGGTTTCTGCCGAGAATTATAGCGTGGTCTGCGAGAAGGGGCATCGGTTTAATATTTCGAAAAAAGGCACTTTGCATCTCATGAAGCAAAATGCAAATACAGATTATGATGCGACGTTGTTCCAGCACCGCTATGAACTCGCACAGAGTGGTTTCTTTGAGCCACTTTTAGAGGCGCTTTTGCCGTATCTTTCAGGAAACGAAGAGAAGTTTATTGTCGATATTGGATGCGGGGAAGGCAGTCATTTATCTTGGTTATCTAAGCGTGTGAAGGCACCTTTATGTGGAATGGATATCGCCAAAGAAGGCATCCATCAAGCGTCGGTTCATTTTGGAAACCAAGCGCTGTTCTTCTTAGGAGACTTGGCGAACTTGCCATTTGCGGATGAATCCTGTGGGACGCTTCTCAACATTTTAACGCCGTCGAACTACCAAGAGTTTATGCGCGTGTTGGCTCCAGGAGGGACGCTTGTTAAAGTGATTCCTGGCAACGATTATTTGTCGGAGCTTCGCCAACAGCTCTACCGTTCCAATCCCGAAAAACAAACGTATTCGAATGCGGATATTCTAGAGCGAATGCAGTCCGAATGCCCTCAAGTAACGTTTGAAGAGGTACGCTACACGGTGAATTTAACAGATGCGACCTATCGCCATTTACTAGAGATGACGCCTTTATACTGGGGTGCCACGCCAGAAGACAAAGCCTATAGTAATGAACATCCACTTGCTACGGTAACCGTCCATTACATCATCGCCGTCGTGAAAAAGCCGTAAAGAATGAATGAAATGTGCTATAATGAAACTATTAACCATTAGGAGGTTTTACAATGGGATTAAAAGATTTTTTCTCTCGTAAAAAAGAAGAACCAAAGAAAGATGAAGTGGTTCAAGAAGAAGTAAAACATGAAGAGCTTAAAAAGGAAGAAACTTCAGAAGTGAAAGAGGAAGCGGTAAAAGCAGAAGCAACTACCACACCAGCTGAAGGGAGCCAAACTTCTGAGGACGCTAAGAAAGGTTTTGCACTTGGGGTAGAAAATGTATTTAGCGCAGGGAAGGACTCTCCAGACTTAGTTGTTACAGGGTATGTCACAGGAACGATTAAAGTTGGGGATGAAGTCATTATTACAAAATTGGGAAGTGATACTGACAAACCTGTGAAATCAGCTGTATATGCATTAGAAGATGGCAATAACGGTCGCGTGATGGAAGCTTCTAATAAAAAAATTGCAGCATGGATTGAAAATGGTGCTCAATATGGTCTCTATAAAGGTTCAGTCGTTCATTCAGAAGGTACTAGTGAAAATGATCTGTATGGAACCTATATTAACGCTATCGGAGAATCCTTTGTAGGCGTTCAAAATGGCAAGATTTCAGATATTGACCGTGTGTACTTATCCGTAACGGATGTAGCTGAAATTTGGCGTCTTTTCTTATGGTATTGCAATATTAATGCTGCAGAAGATACGGAAGAAAGACGTTCTGAAAACATGGAGAAAATCCGCAATTTAGTAACGATTACCCGTGATAAATTATTCTTAGTGGATGAAATTTATGCAGTTTATTCGGTCACAACCGGAGAGCCTTATTTATTCACAAAGACGATGAAAAAAGAAGATGGCAGCTACTATACAACTGCGCCATTAGTACGTTTAATTCCAGCGGCTTATAAAGAAAATCTCAAAGAAAAATTTGAAGATAATGACGAGTTTGAATTACGTCGCATTGAAAATGGGCCGAATAAAGACGGCATCCGTAATTTCTTAAGCGAAGTCATTTTATTAGATGGAGCTCGCGGAATTCAATTTGTAGCAGAAGAAACGTCAATTGCAGCAGAAGGATTAATCGAGTTTCCGAACTACGAAGGGATGAGAGAAATCGATATTCCTGTAACAAATCCAGATGTGGTCCGCTGGTTACATCTCCTTGGACAACTAGGCAAACCAGATACGCCAGACCGCGAAATTCTATTCAATATGTATTTCCACCATTTAGCCGAAGCGTTAAAAACAGCGCGCTTTATTGTTCCGATGAGAGGACATGGGGAATTGCCAAAGGTGGATGAAAATGGCAATACTACCTTTAAAGAAGGATTCACATTTGACTTAGCCATGCAAGATGGAAAAGAAAAAGAGAAGGCCCTTCTATTCTTTACAGATTGGAAGAGACTGCGTAAAGAATTTGGAGAAGAATGGCAAGGACTAATCCAACAATTGGACGGCAATTTGAGTCTTCATGATGTTATTATCAATGGAACAGGCAAGGAAGAAGCAGGAGCCTATATTACGGAAAGTATCTTTAATAAAATTAAGGGTGCTAACTAAAAAGAATCAAAAAGCATAAGGACTCACACGGTGGGTCCTTATTTAGTGGTTTATATATTCTCGAAATAAGCAAGGAAGAAGCAGAATCAAGCTGTATTCTTGGAGTAAGTAATGTAATCGGTGTGGATGACAACGCTACAGACTTAATCATTGAGGGCTTTGTCTTTAAGATAAGTGATATTTTGACAAAGGTCTTTATTAGAGATATAATGTACAAAAATCGCGTAAGGATAAAGATATGACAAAATCAAAGTACATTACACGCCTCAAACGCTCAGAAGGTCAATTGCGAGGTATTCAAAAAATGATGGAGGAAGAGCGTGATTGTGTTGATATCATTACTCAATTAACAGCCGTGCGGTCCAGTGTTGATCGTATTATTGAACTGATGATAACGGAGAATTTAACAACTTGCATTAACGAACCTCTAGAGGATCCTCAAGAACAGAAGGAAAGATTGGAAAAGGCGGTTAAATACTTGATTAAACGCAAGTAATAAAAAACAAACGTTTCTCCTAAATAGTAAACAAATGATTAAAAGAGCAGTTGGTTTTCTTGAAATTAGACCAATTGCTCTTTTTTTGAATTTTTTTATTTATTCAACATCCCCAGGCTAAGCATTCATACCACCTTCTACATTGGTAACGGTGAGGCCTTGGGCGCTGAGAAATTGACAGGCAGAGGTGGAACGCACTCCACCCTGACAGATGACATGGTATTCATGGTCAGGTTTGAGCTCTTTGTAGCTTTGCTCCAAAGTACTTAACGGAAGATTTTTGGCACCTGGTGCATGTCCTGCTTGGAATTCATGTGCTTCACGGACATCTATAAGATCTAGATGCTCATTTTGATATTTTTCATAAAAGTCAGCCATGCTGATATTAGTTACCATATTCTACTCCTTCTGGGTTAGCCATTTTGTATAGTGAATAAGCGCCATCAAGGTTTTGGGCGATAAATCCTGCTTGCTTGAGGATACGCTCTGCGATATAGCTACGCAAACCACTATGGCAGCTAACGATGTAGGCTTGGTTCTTGTCTAGTTCACCCAAGCGTTCTCGTAGTTCGTTTAGGGGGATATGAATGGTATCGACTTTGAGTCGACCACTCTGAAATTCGCCACTTGTCCGTACATCAATGAATTTCTTTCCTTTAGCTAGTTCGCCTTCGAGCTGGTACCATTGAACATTGTCGCTGAGACCTTCGATAAGGTTCAAGGCTGCGTAGCCCAGCATATTTACTGGATCTTTGGCAGAGCCAAATGGTGGCGCATAGGTGAACTCTAACTCTGGTAAGTCAAATACAGTGAGATTCCCCTTGATAGCAGTTGCTAGGATATCGATTCGCTTGTCAACACCTTTCTTCCCAACTCCTTGTGCACCATAGATTTTTCCAGTATTTGGGTCAAAGAGGAGCTTCAAGGTGATATCAGTAGCACCAGGATAATAACCAGCGTGGTCTTTCCCACTTACATGAAGTGCCTTGTAAGGAAGTTGATTCATGCTAAGGATACGTTCGCTGAGACCAGTCGAAGCAGCTGTCATATCAAAGGCACGAACGATAGCAGTGCCGATACTACCCTTGTTAGTACGAACGAGTCCTGCGATGACGTCCGCTACTTGGCGTCCTTGCCGATTGGCAGGAGAAGCAAGAGAGATGAGGGCGTCTTGGCCTGTGATTTCTTGCTTAACGACGATGGCATCTCCAACTGCAAAAATATCTTTTTGACTGGTTTCGTAATGTTCATCGACGAGGATCCCACCGCGAAGTCCCAGTTCAATTCCCGCAGCTTTAGCCAGTCCATTTTCAGGTTCAACACCGACAGAAAGGATGGTGAGATCAGATGTGATTTTTTGACCGTTTTCGAGAACGATGATTTTTCCTTGATCTTCAAATCGAGTCGCAGACTGGGAAGTGATAACACGGACACTGTTTGCCAGTAATTCTGCTTGGACAAAAGCTGCCATTTCTTTATCTAATGGTGGCAAGACATGAGGTGCTTTCTCCACGATAGTAACCTGTAATCCACGTTTTACCAGGTTTTCAGCCATTTCAAGCCCGATAAAGCCTGCACCAATAACGACAGCTTCTTTTGGTTGATTGTCCAAGGCTGCCATAATTTCATCTAGATCGGGAACATTGCGCAGCGTGTAGGTATTCTTAGCTTCTGCCAAGCCTTCAATGGCAGGAACAAATGGTTTAGCTCCTGGAGAGAGGATGAGTTTGTCATAGCTTTCTGTGAATTCTTGTCCATCATGGCGGACAGTCACAGTATGCTCTGCTGGGCAAATGCTGATGACCTCATGGAAAGGTCGCACATCCAGATTAAAGCGTGCCTTGAGACTTTCAGGGGTTTGGACTAACAAAGCTTCCCGTTTAGAAATTTCTCTTGAAACATAGTAAGGAAGTCCACAATTTGCAAAGGAAACAAAGGGACCTTTCTCAAAAATAGTGATTTCAGCGTCTTCCATGAGACGTCTGAGGCGGGTTGCTGCAGACATACCGCCTGCAACTCCCCCGATAATGATAATTTTCATTGCCTTTCTCCTTTATATATCTAGATGATTTTACCTGTCCAAGCGCTCATACCGCCTCGAACATTTATGACATCGTAGCCTTTTTTCTTTAGTTTTTTCGCGGCTATCTTACTGCGAACACCAGATTGACAAATGACATAGAGTGTTTCTTTTGTCGCTGGTGTATAAGATCCGATTTTGGTTAGAGGGACATTCTTGGCATTTTTGATATGCCCTCTATGGAATTCCGTAGGCATCCGAACATCCAGTAGCTGAATCGGTTCTCTGAGTTTAGCTTCTAACTCGCTGGTAGAAATACTGTCAATTTTTGTAAATAAGTAAAACATAGGCACCTCCAAATATACCCTTATGGGGTATATCAAACCATGAAGTAAATCTTTTGTCAAGCAAGTTGAATTGGTCAGTATTGTTTCTTTTTCAGTAAATCGTTTGATTCTTTTTCGGTATACAAGATGTCAACTTACAAACTAAGGAGAGAATTTTTTGTTGGTGGGTAGGTTAATGAATAGAACCTGTCCTATTTATTCAACAACTATTTTCTAGAAAATTACCTTTTCTGAAAACAGACCCCATGTCCTGTTGTAAAATGAAGTGCAACACAAAAGACATGTTCATCTGATATACTAGAGTTGCGAAAAACAGTATAAATGAAGATGAACATGTCTGCTAATTATCCTACCACAAATCAATCCTACAAGAACTTATCTGAAGCTGAACGAGGAAAAATTGAAGCTTATTTAAGCGTAGGACTCAAACCTGCAGAGATTGCTCGTCTGGGGAGAAATCGCTCTACTATTACTCGTGAAATTAATCGTGGTTTCGTAACACAAGTGAAACAAGTAAATGGACAGAAGGTCTATTACCAACACTATTATGCAGATGCTGCTCATAACCGTTATCATCATGCTAGAGAAGCCAGCTATTATCTTAAACTAGATCGTGTATTGGACGATTTTCTGAGAGAATTTACAGAAGCAATGAGAGAGAAACCAAGGCTACATAGCGTGGATACCTTTCTTCACACTTAATATTCGTGAAAAAAGCTATGTTATAATTGAAGTATCAGCTATTGGAAAACGGGAGGAATATGAATGGGATTATTCGATTTTTTATTGGGAAAGAAGAAACAGGCTCCGAGTTTTACTCTGGGTAAGGAAGAAGCAGAATCAATCTGTCTTCTTGGAGTAAGTAATGTGATTGGTGTTGATGACAACGCTACAGACTTAATTATTGAGGGCTTTGTTCAAGGAACCATCAAAGTAGGTGACGAACTTGTTGTTACAAAGATAAGTTGCTTATCGGAAACGCCTGTAAAAACCGTCATTTCATCCATTTATGTTGATGAAGAGGAGGTTCAAGAAGCCTCAGAAAAAATGGTAAAGGTAACAGTCAAAGATGGGGATAAACTGGGGATTTATAAAGGTACCGTGTTGCATTCGGAAAACGTGACAGATACTCAGGTTTACCATGCTTATCGTTTTACAATGGATATCGCTTTTGTAAGGCAACAAGATGGAATACTCACTGAAGAGGATCGTGAAAAATTAGCCGCTTCAGATATTTCGGAGATTTGGAGTTTATATTGGAAGGCTCATTTTGAAGAATTTGAAAGGGTAAAAGAAATAAAAATGAAGGTGGATCAGAGAAGACGAGATTTCTTTAATTTGATTCGAGAAAAACTATTTTTATTAGATGACATTTATGTAATATACTCACCAATAACGAACGAACCTCATTTGTTTGCTACTGCATCATTAGATGGAAATAAGGGGATAACTGTTTCTCATTCACGGGTTTATCTGGTTCCAAGCTCATACATGCATTACCGTAAAGATTTTTATAGGAATGATAAGAGAGCTGAATTTAAACGGATTGAAAACGGACCTGAAAAAGAGGGTATTCGTAATTTTCTAAGAGATTTATTTATATATGATGGAGTAGAAGCGATTCAATATTTCACAGAAGATACGTTTATTTTTGCAAAAGAATTAATGGACCTTCCGAATTATGAAGGGGTAGATGAAGCAGAAATTCCTGTAACGAATCCAGATTTAATGAAGTTTTTGCATCTAGCACGTCAATCGAGCGGAATAGACGATAAAGAACAAAAGAATATCGGTAAAGGATATTTTTGTATTTTTGCCAAATCTACAAAGACCGCAAAATTTATTGCGCCAATGCGACTTCATGGCTATGACCAACTTCTGGAAGATAACCCGCAAACTGCAATCGAACCTAATATTCCTTTTAATTTAGCGATACAACAAGGGAAAACAAAAGAGAAGGCAGTTCAAGTGTATACGGACTGGAAGAGACTCCGTAAACACTTTGGTGAAGAGTATAAAGGATTAGTTGTAACGCTTGATGAATTGATAAAAGATTATGATGTTGTTATTAATCCTGGAGAATATCCGATAGCTGAATTGATGACAGAAGAATTCTTTAATGCAGTAGATTAAATAGTCATAAGAAAAGCAACTCCTTGAGTTGTTTTTTCGTTGTTTCTATATTCGCAAAAAGAGCTATGTTATAATGGATTTATCAGCGATTAGCAACGGGAGGAAAAGAAATGGGATTATTCGATTTTTTATTTGGAAAGAAGAAACCTGATCCGAGTTTTACTCTGGGTGTTGTTAATTTTTTTAAGGGAGATGACAATCCTTCAGACTTAATGGTAGCGGGCTTTGTTAAAGGGTCCATCAAAGTTGGGGACGAAATTGTTGTAACAAAGATGAGTTGTGTGACGGAAACTCCTGTGAAAACAAATGTATTATCACTCGAGGTTCCTGAAGGTGAGGTACAAGAAGCTTCAGACACAATGGTGATGGCAAAAGTTCAAGATGGGGCTAAACTTGATATTTATAAGGGAACGGTGTTGCATTCGGAAAATGCCCCGGATGCCGAATTATATAATGCTTATACTGTTGCTCTGGGAATCGCTTTTGTGGATGAACAAGAGGGCAAACTTACTAAAGAGGATTGTGAAAAATTAGCGGCTTCAGATATTTCGGAGATTTGGCAATTATATTATAGAGTGCATGCTGAAGAGGCTAAAAGATTTGAAGCTAAACAGGTACTATTAAAGTATAAAAGACGAGAACTCTATAAACTGATTCGAGAAAAACTGTTTTTATTAGATGATATTTATGTAGTGTATTCAGTAGAAACAGATGAGCCTTATTTGTTTTCTCATCCATCAGAAGATGAGAAGGGCTCACTTTTTGTTCCAATGCCAATGGCTCAACTGATTCCAAGTTCGTATATCCATAATCTTAAAGAGATGTTTGGAAAAAATGAGAATTTTGATTTCAAACGAATTGATAATGGACCTGATAAAGAAGGGATTCGTAATTTCATAAGAGACTTATTTATCTATGATGGAATACGTGGAATTCAATATTGTGGTGAAAAAACAACGATTCTTGCGGAACAACTAGTGGATCTTCCGCGGTATAAAGGGATTGATGAAAAAGAAATACCTGTAACGAATCCGAATGTGATCAAGTGGTTATATTTGGCACGTCAATTGGGCAAGCTGAATACTAAAGATAAGAAAACACTCAGCCAGGTCTATTTATATCAGTTTTATGAAGCTTTAAAAACAGCAAAATTTATTGCCCCAATGCGACTTCATGGATATGACCAACTTCTTGAAGAGAACCCGCAAACGGACGTAGAACCCAATATTCCTTTTGATTTAGCAATGCAACCAGGAAATACGAAAGAGTTGACACTCCGAGTGTATACGGACTGGAAGAGGCTCCGTAAGCACTATGGAGAAGATTGTAAAGCATTAATTGTGACGCTTGATGAACAATTAGAGTATTATGATGTCGTTATTAATCCGGGAGACCATCCGATGGCAGCTGCTACGATTACAGAAGAATTGTATAATGAAGTGAAGAAGAAAAACAGTATAAGAAAAAGCAACTCCTTGAGTTGCTTTTTTTCTTTGTTTATAATGTTCTTTAAAGTGTATAACAGAAGGTCTTTTTTTGATGACAAACTCAAAAGTCAATTCGAGGAATGATAAAAAATTTTTCAAAAACGTTAGAATTTCTTAACTTTATCAGTTGATTTTTTTCAAAAGAAAAGCGCTATTATACATATAATCTCTTTGCTCTGTAATTTGATTTTTGCACGGCAATTGATGTTCGACTAACGTTAACTTTCGCAGTGATTTTCACCGAAGGCTAGCGTTCTTTTTTTGCGTAAAATTTAGAAACTTTGTGATAAAAAGAGAAGTATAGTACAATAGATAGGTACAGAAGGAGAGGAGGATTTTTGATGGATACAGCAGTCTTTAAAACAGAAAATTATCGCTAAAAAGCAAAGAGCTTGGCATCGATAAGATTGGTTTTGCTTCTGCCGAGCCGTTTTACGCACTTAGAAGAGAGCATGCGTCGCTCAAAAGAACTCGGTCATACGACAGGATTTTGAGCATCCAGTGCTAGAAGAGCGTATTTATCCTGAGAAAATCTTCGATACTCCAAAAAAACGATTATTTCCATCGCGCTAGCATATCCGACACTTCCAAAGAATAAGCCGGAACGTGTGAAGGAGAGCGTCGCGGGGCCTTTGCGAGGGCTTCGTGGGGGAGGATTATCACTTTATTCTTTCAAGACGCATGGAAGCATTGATTCATTACATCAAAGAAGAGGTTCAAGACGATGATTCTCGCTTTAAGCCGATGGTCGACACGGGCGAATTAATCGATGTCCGCGTGGCTGAGCGTGCAGGGGATTGGCTTTTGTCGGCAAAGAAATGGACTTCTCATTACGAAGGAATTTGGCTCGTATGTCTACTTTAGGCGAGCTGATTACGAATATCGAGTTTCCCGACCGATGAAATGGTGGATTACGGGATGCGGCGATTGTACGCGCTGTGTGGATTTCTGTCCGACAGGTGCGCTTCTGGGCGATGGGCGTATGAATGCCATGCGCTGCTTGTCGTATCAGACGCAGACGAAAGGCTTTCATGCCGCAAGAGTTTCGTAAAAAAATCGGGCATGTGATTTACGGATGTGACATTTGCCAGCAAGTGTGTCCGTATAATAAGGGGAAAAGATTTCCACCTGCATCCTGAAATGGAACCGTCCGTTGAGGAGACGCATCCACTCTTAAAGCCGCTTGTGACGATTTCAAACAAAGAATTAAGGAACGTTTTTGGACAAATGGCGGGGATCGTGGCGTGGAAAGAAAGCCGTTGCAGACGAAATGCGATTATCGCTCTGGCGACTACCGCGATAAAATCGGCAGTTCCGCTGCTACTTCGCGTTATGAAAGAAGATATGCGTCCCGTGATGAAGGGGAACAGCTGCATGGGCCGTGGCAGAAATCGTGAACGAATCGAATCAAGAGATGATTGATTATTTTAACGAGCAAAAAGAAGCTGCAGTGAAGAAAAGACTCGAATCGCTCGAAAATCCGTCGAAGGAAGATATCGAGTTAGTGGAAGAATTAGACAAAAGCAATTGTAGTCTTTACAAGAAAAAAATATAGAGAAGAGGCAAACAAATGACGGTAAATCATATCGTATTATTTGAACCACAAATCCCAGCCAATACGGGAAATATCGCAAGAACATGTGCGGCGACGAAATTCGCCACTGCATCTGATTGAACCGCTTGGATTCTCAACAGATGATAAGCATTTAAAAGCGTGCGGGGCTTGATTATTGGCATGATGTCGATATTACGTATCACAAATCGCTTGAAGCGTTCCTCGACTATTTAGGAGAGCGTCCATTATATTTGATTACAAAATTCGCCAACCACACGTATGATGAAGTGGATTTAGCTCGTGATGAGGAGCAATTCTTCATGTTCGGGAAAAGAAACAACTGGTCTTCCTGAAGAATTTATGCGCGAAAACGAAGAGAAATGCTTGCGTCTTCCGATGAACGATACGCATGTGCGTTCATTGAACTTTATCGAATACGGCAGCGATTGTTGTGTACGAAGCGCTTCGCCAACAACGTTTTGCAGGGCTTGAACTGGTGCATACGTATGACCACGATAAATTGAAAGTAGGTGAGCAATATGGATCAGACATTATATTTATGTATTGTTTACGCCATTTGTGCGATTGCATTTTGTGATTTTAGCGGTCGTTTCGAAAACCACTCTATGCAATCTGTGCGGTATTATTTGCCATCTCGTCAGTGGTGCAAGGTGTTCGTTATTTTCAAAAAGAAGTAAAATTGCAAAATTCGTACTGAGTTATGATACAGTGGATGACAGTTAAATAGCAAAATTGATGAAAAAGAGAGTAGTTTTTAACCGAATGTATTAGCGAGTTGGAAGGGTGAAAGCCAACCATTCATTAAAAATGAACCGCACTTTTGAAATGATTATTTGAAATGTAGGATAATCCGGATTCGCCGTTACCGAGTAAAGTGGCTCAATTTGAGCAAGCAGAGTGGTACCACGGGAATTCTCGTCTCTATATGACTGTCGTCGTATAGGGATTTTTTTGTACAAATGGATATCCGAGTATAAAAAAACCAAAGAAAAGGAGAACAAAGATGAATTATAAGAAAATTGTTGCAGAACAAATCGCAAAAACAGTCGGCGAGCATTTAAGCGTTGACGAAATCGTATCAATGATTGAAGTGCCTAAATACGCGAACCAAGGGGACCTAGCTTTCCCTGCATTTACACTTGCGAAAAGTATTTACGTAAAGCACCGCAAGCTATCGCGTCAGAAATCGTGGAAGCTGTGAGTGATAAACATATCGAACGAGCAGAAGCAATGGGACCATACGCGAACTTCTTCTTAGAACGTAGTGCATTTTGCTGATGAAGTATTAAAAGAAGTGTTAGAACTTGGCGAACATTACGGTGACTGGGATTACGGTCAAGGACGTAAAGTGGTCATCGATATGTCTTCACCAAACATCGCGAAACCAATGTCAATGGGACATTTACGTTCAACAGTGATCGGGAACGCGATTGCGAAACCTTGAGAAAAAAAGTGGGCTATGAGCCAATTCGTATCAACCACTTAGGAGACTGGGGAACACAATTCGGGAAAACTCATCGAAGCGTACAAATTATGGGGAAGCGAAGAACTTGTAAAAAGCAGATCCAATCGCAGAACTCATTAAATTATACGTTCGTTTCCACGAAGAAGCAGAACTAGACCCAACGCTCGATGACAAAGGCCGTGCATGGTTCAAGAAACTAGAAGATGGAGACCCAGAAGCGGTTCGTCTATGGGAATGGTTCAGAAGCGAATCATTGAAAAGAATTCAACCGCGTGTATGACTTACTCGGCGTGACTTTTTGATTCATACAATGGTGAAGCGTTCTATAACGACAAGATGGACGTTGTGGTCGACATGCTTGAAGACGCGAACTTACTAAAAGTGGATAATGGCGCTACCATCGTAGACCTTGAGAAAATATGATTTACCACCAGCATTAATTAAAAAATCAGACGGCGCAACACTATACATGACACGTGACTTAGCAGCCGCAAACTACCGTAAGAATACTTACGATTTCGCGAAATGTATTTACGTGGTAGGGATGGAACAATCAAACCACTTCAAACAATTAAAAGCAGTCTTAAAGGAATTAAACTTACCTTGGTCTGAAGATATCGTGCATATTCCATTTGGACTAATCACATTGAACGGTAAGAAATTATCGACACGTAAAGGGAAAATCATCCTTCTTGAAGGCGTGTTAAAAGAAGCAACAGAACTTGCTTTGAAACAAATCGAAGCGAAAAACCCATCACTTGAAAACAAAGAAGCAGTGGCACACGCTGTTGGGGTAGGTGCGGTTATTTTCCACGACTTGAAGAACGACCGTACAAACAACTTCGACTTCGCGCTGGAAGAAGTCGTACAATTCGAAGGTGAGACAGGGCCATACGTGCAATATACACACGCTCGTGCGATGAGTATTTTACGTAAAGCCAACCATACAGTGGATATGGCAGAGGCCTTCTCATTAACAGACGATGATGCGTGGGAAGTATTGAAACTCATCGAAAACTATCCAAACGTTGTACGTTTTGCTGAAGAAAAAAATGCGAACCATCAGCGATTGCGAAAATACGTTATCAACTTAGCACAAGCGTTCAATAAATATTACGCACATACAAAAAGTACTCGTTGAAGATGAAGCCTTCAACAGCCGTATCGCTTTAGTACAAACAACAGCAAGCATCCTAAAACAAGGCCTAGCGCTTCTGGCGTAGCTGCTCCAGATGAAATGTAGTCATTGACATCACGCAGGATAAGCCGTATACTAAATGCACATATATAAGCAATGAACAAGCGCAGTAGTGGTTGTCCACGGGAGAAAGAAGAGAATTGTCGGTCGGTGCAAGACAATCCCCCACATCCGCGAAGTACACTTGGGAGCAATCCGTCAGGACGTCTCATCCGCGATAAGGATGCTCGAGTGGATGATGCCTGGCATCGTCAACAAGGGTGGTAACACGGTGAAAATCGTCCCTAATAGTCTTTTTGGCTATTAGGGATTTTTTATTTACAAGAAAGAAGGGAAGAAACAAGATGAACATTATCGATGATTTAGAATGGCGCGGCGCCATCAACCAAATGACAGATGAAGAAGGCTTACGTGCCTTAACAAACGAAAAGGCTGTATCACTCTACTGTGGGAGTAGACCCAACTGGGGACAGCATGCACATTGGACACTTAATTCCATTTATGATTCTTCGTCGTTTCCAATTAGCAGGACATAAACCAGTCATCTTGATTGGTGGAGCAACAGGTTCTATCGGAGATCCAAGTGGTCGTACAAGCGAACGTGTGCTTCAATCAATGGAACAAGTTCAACATAATGTCGAAAAATTGACAGCGCAAATGAAGAAATTATTCTTCACAACAGATGAAGACCAAGCGACATTACGTCTTGTAAACAACTACGATTGGACAAAAGATTTATCATTATTAGACTTCTTGCGTGACTACGGGAAGCATTTCAACTTGAAACACAATGCTTGCGAAAGACGTGGTCGCAAGCCGTCTAGAAGTGGGGAATTTCATTTACAGAATTCTCATACCAAATCCTACAATCAATGGACTTCTTACATTTATTCAAGACAGAAGACGTGCAAGTTCAAATCGGTGGTGCGGACCAATGGGGAAACATCACTTCAGGGCTTGAATTAATCCGTAAAGTAGAAGGCGCAGAGTCTCGTGCGTACGGTTTAACAATTCCATTGATGTTAAAAATCAGACGGTACAAAAATTCGGAAAAATCAGCTGGTGGCGCTGTATGGCTCGACCCTGAAAAAGACAACACCATACGAATTCTACCAATTCTGGTTAAACCAAGATGACCGCGACGTGATTAAATACATCAAGTACTTCACATTCCTAGACCGCGAAGAAATCGAAGCGCTCGAAGAAAAAGTGGCGACAGAACCACATAAACGTGAAGCGCAAATCCGCCTTGCTGAAGAAGTCACTCGCTTCGTTCACGGCGAAAAAGCCCTAGAAGACGCGAAGAAGATTACAAACGCGCTCTTCACAGGAAACGTACAACAATTAACAGCCGACGAAATCGAACAAGGCTTCAAAAACATGCCAACCTTTCGAAAGTTCAAAAGAAAGCCAAAACTTAGCAACATGGCTTGTCGATCTTGGTATCGAACCATCAAGAAGACAATCACGCGAAGACATTCAAAACGGCGCGATTTCTATCAACGGTGAAAAAGTAACCGACCTCGAATTCGAATGGACGAAAGAACAATCTTTTGAAGAACGCTTTGTTATCGTCCGCCGCGGTAAGAAAAAATACTTCTTAGTAGTGTTGAAATAAAAAGACTTACGGATGATTCCTGCGAATCTGCAGCGGATTTATTTATCATCACTGTAACGTTGCACTCAGCGCAAGCCTCGGTCTTGCGCCTTCAAAGAGGCCTCGATTAAAAGACGCCCGCGTATCGTTTTTATGCTACCACGTACTGTGATGATAAAAACAGTATCTCCAGAATCATCCTGCCTGTTATGTAAAGTCCTGAAAAATTATTCTTTAGTGAGCTGACGATAACGAGCAGTTCACAAAGTTTGAAAAACTAAAAAAAGTTTTTTTCAAATAGATTTTTCAACCCTCTATAAACTCCTACACAATAACATTTCAAAAGCGAATGTAAAAAACACAATATAACGTATACGTTATAACGCAAAATAACTTTTTTGGTCAAAAGCTCGAATTTGTTGACTCGAAAACTCAAGATTTTAGTTAGCTCATTTCGAATGCAAAAGCGTGCACTTTTCCCATTTAAAAACTGCAGCCCGCTCAATCCCATAGAAGCAGGACTGCTTTATGACAAAGATCCTTTCAATGCGGTAACCTTGATGGAGAAGCTGGAATTGTGTTTTGGATTTCGGAAAGTCTATGGCTTCAATAGTGACAGTAACGTGTTTCGTATTAAAACGAATAAGAGGGCGTAGGATTTATAATCCGTACGCCCTCTTTGAGGCTTTAAAGGTGAGAGACTTCGGCTCGAACCGCTACAACGTTACCGTCACTATGATGATAGCCATAAGGCTTTTCCGAAATCCAATTTATTTTCTATACTTTTCTCCACCGTTACCGCATTGAAAAATAGTATCGAAGTTATCCCATGTTTATAAAGCCCTGTCTGAGCTTCCATGGCATTGAGCGTACCTGCAGTCACTGCCGTTTTTCAAAAATGGATCTCAACGCTTTCGCCTTTTTGCAATCGCATGAGCTAACCCAGCAATCGTTGAGTCTCCAGAGCCAACAGGATTCACGGCGTTGACTTTGGGAATGCTGACTTGGTAAAAAGTCACCCTTCATGTTTTGCCAATGCGCCTTTTTGATCCCAAGCGAAACAACCACCCAATCCACCCCGTCAAATAACGGAGAGTTCAATTGTTCCTTCAATTCTTCAACAGTTGTTGCTTCAGGAACTCCCTAATAATCCAGCGAGTTCTTCTTGGTTTGGCTTAATTAAAGGCTGGCTTAGTAGAAGCTTCGAGCGCAATCTTTCAATGTCTTTTCCCAGAAGTATCTAAAAGTACAGGAACGCTGGCTTTAGCAGCTTTTTTTCAATAATCGTTGCGTATAAAGTCGTCATCCATTCCAGCAGGCAAGCTACCCAGAAATCGTGATAAGATCGACTTCTTTTAATAAGGTTTCGAAGTGGGCGAGGAAACCTGCTTGTTCTTCTGGTGTAATGGTAGGACCGGCCTCTAAGATTTCGGTTTGAAGGCCTTCATGTAGGATGGCAATACAATTACGAGTTTCCGATTGGATAGGATAGAAGTTGTTTTCTAAGGCAACCTCATCCAATTTTTCTTTAATAAAAGCACCGATGTGGCCGCCTAGTAAACCCTGTTGCTAGCACTGGAGAACCGAGTTGCTTTTAAACACGACTCACGTTGAGGCCTTTTCCACCAGGTGTTTTACTAACCTTTTGAGTACGATTCACCGTATCCATCTTTAATGTTTCGACCGTATACCCAATATCTACCGCCGGATTCATTGTTAATGTTAATATCATAAAAATAGCTCCCTTCTATTTTTCAATTGGATACGTTAAATATACCATATTTCACCCATTTTGAGGGCTAAAGTTTGGTTTGTTACAAAACTTTTTTGAAGATAAATGTACCGAGTTGAAAAGGAATTACATATTTTCATTGAATCCTTCTATACGACAAAAATAATTCTGTAATATTTTTATAAATTTCTCCTTTTTTGTATCAAAAAGGTCAGCTAATCGTTTTATGTTACAGCTTTGTTACAAGGTATTGTCAATTCAAAGAAAAATCAACATCAGACTAAAGTCCTATGGTATTATAGTACCAAGTTAAGTTTTTATTTAAGCCGAATCGGCTACTTCGAATATATAATTGATTTTTATTGGAAACTATTGGAGGGACTCACTTGAAGAAACGTTTATTAACAGTATTAGTAACAGGAACAGTATTAACATTAGGAGCTTTAGCACCAAAAGTTAGTGCGCAAGACTTTGATTCACAAATCAACTCAGTTAATTCAACAATTGCAAATATCAATGATAAAAAAGCTGCAGTTAATGCAACAATTGATTCATTAGTATCTGAATTATCAGGAGTACAAACTAAAGATTGATGCTACTCAAGCTCAAAAAAAGCTGAAGCTCAAGCAGCGATCGACTCATTAAAATCAGAAATTTCTAAATTAGAAAAAGTAATTGCTGAACGTAACGAACGTTTAGAAGAACAAGCTCGTGCAGTACAAACAAACGGAGCTCGTTCATATGTTGACTTCTTATTAAATGCAGAAAACTTATCAGATATCGTTAACCGTATCGGTGTTGTTATGGATTTAATCGGTGCTAACCGTGATTTAATGCAACAACAAGCAGAAGATAAGAAAACAAGTAGAAGCTAAAGAAGAGCAACAACAAGCTAAAATTAGCTGAACAACAAAAAAAGCTGAGGAAGAATTACAAGGCTTACAAACAAAATTAAATGAAACTTTTGACAAAAAAATAAAGTTTTATTAGCAAACTTATCTCAAGAAGAATTAGCTGAAATCTCAAAACGTGATGGATTAGTTGCAGAAAAAGAAGCTTTCCAAAAACGTTTAGCTGAAGAAAAAGCAAAAGCAGAAGCTGAAGCAGCACGTATTGCAGAAGCATCTCGTCAAGCTTTAGCAGCAGAAGCAGCAAAAGCAGCTGAAACAGTTGCAGCAGCAACTTCAACTCCAGCTCCAGCAGCTTCAAATACTCAAGCACAAACAACAGCAGCAGCTCCTGCAGCACAAGCAACAGCGGCTCCTGCAGCAACAAAACAATCTTCTAGCTATACTTATACAGCTGGTGGAGGATTCCCAGCGGTTGACCCAAGTTACCGTGCAGCTTTAAACGGCGGATACTTCGGACAATGTACTTACTACGTATTCAACCGTATGGCACAAGTTGGAACACCAATTGGACACAGCATGATGGGTAACGCGGCTGAATGGCCAGCATATGCTCGTAGCTATGGATACTCAGTATCTAACTCACCTTCAGCTGGTTCAGCAATCGTATTCCAACAAGGTTTAGCAGGTGCTGACCCAACTTACGGACACGTAGCATTCGTAGAAGCAGTTAATGCAGATGGTTCATTATACATCTCTGAAATGAACGTACAAGGATTAAACGTAATCTCTTACCGTACAATTTCAGCAAGCGTTGCAGCTCGCGCAACTTACATCCGTTTCTAATAGAAATTAAAAGAGCCGTCTCCTGAAAAGGAGGCGGTTTTTTTGTTTGCAGAATTTGGCCCAACACACTTCAAGTATAATTTGACATCCTACACTAGATTTTCTATGATAACAATAAGTCGCAATAAAGGAGTATAAAATGAAGAAAATAATTAAATTATCGATTGTATTATTAGGAGCATTTTTTGTTTTATTAGGATGCCGGTCTGAAAGTAAAGCGGAATTTGCCTTAGAAGTTTCTATTTCTAAGCAAAAAGTAACGTACATGTACGACCAGGAAAAAGATTCGGTTTCCTCACTAACGTTTAACATCAGCTATGATATTTCTAAGAACAAGGAGTACGAAGAAAAAGGCACGTAGACAACGTGAGAAAATCGTAAAAAGAAATGGATGGAATTGATGGAATTAAAGTCACTCAATCGGATAGTGAAAAGGAAATCGCATTTACTGTTGATGTTGACCTTAAGAAGTTCAAATATGATGATGAAGAGAGTCGTTCGAAAGCACCAGCACTCTATAGCAGTGTTCATTCAGCTTTGGTGAAGAAAAACGATCGTTACAGTTTCGAAGAATCCAAGAAAAAGATTTTAGAAGAAGGATTTAAAGAAGTAAAATAGATTTCTAAAAAATTGGATGCCAATCACTGGCATCCAATTTGTTTAGTTGGGAAAAGTTTTTAAAACTTTTATAAGCAGGGAGATTGCGCAATGATACAGGAAGTGCTACAATCAACCTATAAAATAACATTTTCGGGGCAAGGTGAAATTCCTGACCGGTGGTATAGTCCACGAGCCGCTTGGCATGATCTGGTGTGATTCCAGAACCGATAGTATAGTCTAGATGTGAGAAAATGGCACTATTTCAACGAGTCTATTTGACGAGCAGTATTGGAAGGTCCATTTCAATACTGCTTTTTTTATTGGAATTGGGTGAAAAGTGCAATTTCCTTCGCCCTAAGAAGGAGGATGTACGATGAGTACAGATGTAAAAAAGTCGACAGGAACAGCGACTAAAAAAATTGTTCTAGTAGGTGTTTTTGGTGCCATCAGTACCGTTTTAATGTTTCTATCTTTTAACGTACCGTTTATTCCAACCTTTGTGAAGTTGGATTTTTCAGACTTACCGGTATTGTTGGGGGGATATATTTTAGGTCCAGTTTATGGAAGTTTTATCGCCATTATCAAGATATTATTGAATTTTGTCTATAATGGGTCGATGACATATGGAATTGGGGAAACGGTGAACTTAATAGGAAGTTTAAGCTTTATGTTACCGGCAGTATTGTTGTATCAACGAAATCGTAATTTTAAAACGGCGATTATGAGTTTAATCGTTGGGAACGATTGCCGCTACAGTTGTCTTATTAACAGCAAATTATTTTGTGATGTTTCCTTTATATGCGACTGCTATGAATTTTCCAATGGAAAAAATTGTCGCTGCAGCTCATGCACTAAACCCTTATGTAACAGACTTAGCTTCATTAATGACGTTTGCATTATTGCCATTTAATATCATTAAATTTGGGCTCAATAGTATTCTTGCATTATTCCTATATAAACGTCTTGCAAAAGCATTAAAAATTTGAACATTAAACAAGAGCCAGGGACTGCCCTGGCTTTTTTTATTTTAGGGAATAATTTTTCCTATATAATATAGAAGAAAAGTGATATCGGATTCCAAAGTTTATTCCTAGTTTCAATAGCAATCTGATTTAAAAATGAGGTAGGATAGATAAGAATGAGGTGAAACAATGAAAGGAAAAAAATGGACGAAACCGCAGCAATTCATTATTGCAATTAGTAGTCTTTTTAATAGCCATTAGCGGTTATTTAACCATTACACAAGGAACATTATTTGGACTAGCAGCACCGACCGTTTCCGTTCTGTCCATCTTCTTTAGCAGTCTTCTGCTTTGGCTCTTTGTCGCAACGGATTGGCCAAGCGTTCTCTGCTATGTACTATTAGGAATCAGGGATGCTTCCAGGAGTAAATTATGGGACAGATTTTTTTAATCTGTCGTTTGGAAATACGACTTTTGTCTTTCTATTATTTACATTTTTAATGACCTATGCTTTGGAGCAAACTCCAGCTCTTCGAAGATTTGTCGCAAAGGCCTTGGGAAGTTCATTTGCAGGAAAAACACCTTGGCATTTTATCGGAGCATTCTATACAAGTGTCTTATTTATTAGTCTCTTTATTTCCCCGACGATTCTCTTTATGATTGTTTTTCCAATTTATGAAGAGATGATGGCTCTGTTAGGATTTAAAAAAGGAGATAGAAAAGCTTCCATTTTATTAATTGTTCTATTTTCGACAATTGCCATCGGAACTGCGATGACACCAATCAATCACGTCTTTTCAGTAACGGCGATGGCACTCTATAAGACGGCAACGGGAATTGCGATTTCCAACGCGCAATATATGATGATTGGAATTCCAGCCGGACTCGTGCTCTTTATCGCGATGGGAGTTGTTCTTAGAACTATTTGGCGAGTGGATTTGTCCCAAGTAGAAATGAAACAAATGACCTCGCTAGAAAATTTACCACCGAAAAATAGACGTGAGAAAGCAACGGTCCTTATTTTTATGAGTGTTGTTCTTCTATGGGTTCTTCCAGAACTAATCGGAGGACTACTACCTGACGTGGCTACTTTCTTAAAAGGCGCTGGAATGGCATTTCCTCCGATGGTTGGAGTAATTCTTTTAGCGATTCTATCATTTGAAGGGAAACCACTCCTCTCCATTCAAGAAGGCCTACAAAAAGGGGTCTACTGGCCAAGTATGTTCTTGGTGGGAGCAACATTGAGTATGGGCACCTTAATTACGAAACCTGAATTTGGGGTGATTAGCTTACTCGAAAGCTCGTTAGTGCCTCTATTTGCGACACTTTCGCCATTATTGGTTGTGATTATCTTTGTATTGTGGGCAGGATTTCAAACAAATGTCTCTTCAAACTTAGTCACTGTTTCAGTTGTAACAACGGTGTTAACGACTGTTTATGCTACAGGATCGATTGAAGTTCAAGCGGGAACGATTGCCTGCCTGATTGGGTTCATGGCGAGCCTAGCGTTTATGACACCACCATCAATGCCTTATGTGGCCATTTCGGTTGGTTCTGGATGGACGAACGCAAAAGATGCGTTTCTTTATGGGGGAGTTTTATTCTTGCTTAGTGCGATAAGCGCCGTTGCTATCGGCTATCCATTAGGAGTCTTTTTTGGAATTTAGGAGGTTTTAGATGTTAGACAAACAACGTGCAGAAATTGATGCCATCGACCGCGAAATCGTCTCTCTTTTTGAAAGACGGATGCAAGTCGTTATGGATGTTGCTCGAATTAAAAAGGAAAATGAGATGGCCATTTTCGATGCCAGTCGTGAAAAAGAAGTGATTGCAAAAGTGCAATCGTATTTGACGGACGAAGGATTAAAAGAAGAACTTCGTGAAGTTTATGAGACTTTAATGAAAGTCTCCAAAGACTATCAAAAAAATACAAATGGATGAATAGAATTTCGTTTATTATTGTAGAGAAGGGCTCATAGAATGAGTCCTTTTTTATTTTTAAATAACGAGAAGAAATTTGATGTGTTTCACCAAAATTAGGGATGTTTTTAAAAGAGGAAGAGTGCTAGAATGAAGGCATAGTATTGGGGCAATAGAATAAAGGAGCGGATGATGATGGAAAATTCACTAGAGGTTATTTTAGAGAGAACAAGGTGGTTTAGACAGGCTCGATTTGGAATGTTTATTCATTTTGGACTGTATGCCATTCCAGGAAGAGGAGAATGGATCCGTAGCAATGAAAAAATGACGATTGAGGACTATCAACCCTATTTTGAAGCCTTTAATCCTACAGAATTCAATGCAAGGGAGTGGGCAAAAGCTGCAAAAGAGGCAGGGATGAAATATGTTGTGTTAACTGCAAAACATCATGATGGTTTTTGCTTATTCGATTCAGCGTACACGGACTATAAGATTACCAATACCGCTTTTGGACGAGATTTAGTAAAGGAATATGTAGAAGCCCTGAGAGCAGAAGGGCTACGTGTAGGATTATACTTTAGTTTACTAGACTGGTATCATCCAGATTATCCTAAATATGAAGATCGCCACCATCCCATGAGAGGAAATAAGCAGTATCAGAATGATCAAATCGACTTTGATCGGTATTTAGAATTGATGCATCGCCAAGTCGAGGAACTAGTTACCAAATATGGGAAAATTGATATTCTTTGGTTTGATTTTTCGTATGGGGAAATGTTTGGAGAAAAATGGAAGGCAAGTGAATTAATAGAACTAGTTCGCAAACATCAACCGGATGTAGTGATAGATAATCGATTAGAGACTTCCGGGGAAGGATTTGGCAGCATTGCTACAGAGGAGATTCATTCTTATTCTGGAGACTTTGTTAGTCCTGAACAAATTTTACCCCATGAAGGGATCCGGAATTATAAGGGAGAGTTGTTGCCTTGGGAATTGTGTCTTACGATGAATAATCACTGGGCGTATCATCCGTCTGACAAACTCTTTAAAAGCTCTAAAGTTCTTATTCGTAAATTGGTTGAATGTGTCAGCAAGGGCGGAAATATGATTTTAAATGTAGGACCAGACGCTAAAGGGAAATTCCCAAGAGAAAGCATAGAAATTTTGCAGGAAATTGGACAGTGGATGAAGAGTAATGGAGAATCTATCTACGAAGGAGAATTAGTGAATCTGCCAAAACCGGAATGGGGTTATTACACAAAGAATGGGAAAATGTTGTACGCCCATGTGTTTGAACAACCTATTGGTCCGATTGCGTTAACAGGAATCGATAAAGAGCAGATTGAACGGTTGAGTTTTGTCCATGATGGTAGCGAAGTAAGGATTTCTAACAGTTGGACTACTTTAGCTTTTCAAGACATTTGCTTTGCACAATATGGAGAAATTGGGGCTTACACCTATCCATTACCTGATGAGGTGGACAGTGTCATCAAAATCGAATTAAAAGAAGAAATCTAATGGTATAATGAATGAGCAAAGGAGGGGTTAGGTGTTAGAACACTTATCTTTTAAAGGCGAGTGGCGCCAGTATCAAAAGCGCATTTTAGAAAAAAGCGAGACGATTATGGCGGATGGTCATATTCACTTAGTGGCGGCTCCAGGTTCTGGGAAAACGACGCTAGGAATTGAATTTATCCGTCGGAATAGTAATCCTGCGCTCATTTTAGTTCCGACTGTGACGATTCGTCAGCAGTGGGTGGACCGTATTCGTGAAGCATTTCTAGATGATGAGAGTCTAGCCGATGAAATGATTTCGCAAAATCTCAAACAGCCAAAGACGATCACCGTTGCGACGTATCAAGCGTTGCACAGTGCCATTAATCATTTAGAAGGCGACGAGGAAGTTGAGGATACGGATGATGTCGTCGAAAACGAGCATTTTGATTTTTAAAGGAGTAGATATCGTTGGGCTCTTTAACGAAGCGAGTCTTGGAACATTGTGCCTCGATGAATGTCATCACTTGCGAAATGAATGGTGGAAGAGTCTAGAAACCTTCCGTAAATCCTTTGCGGATATGAAGGTGATTTCGCTAACGGCAACACCTCCATATGAAGGAGAGCCTGCACTGTGGGAGCGTTATGTGACCATGTGTGGAGAAATCGATGAAGAAATTACCGTCCCAGAACTCGTCAAAGAGGGCAGTTTGTGTCCGCACCAGGACTATGTGTATTTCTCTTTCCCAACGAAGGAAGAAGAGAATCAACTCGATCAGTTTTCTACGCAGAAGAGAGCCTTTTTGAAAAATCTATCCTCTGATTCGATGTTTTGCGAGGCGGTGAGAACTAGCCGTGCGCTCGATGGAACCATTTCGGAAGATGAACTCTTAAACGAACCGAAGTATCTCTCGGCTACACTGATTTTTCTACGTCATAAAGGAATCGAGTTCCCGAAACAGTTTCAACAATTACTAGGGGCAAGCCGCCTTCCGATGTTTGACTTGGCGTGGTTTGAAATCCTCTTACAAGGAATGTTGTTTGATGTACCACATTGGTATGATTTATCCGAAGAAGACCTGAAAGAGTTAAAGAGTGAATTGAAATCTCTGGGGTTAATCGACCGCAAACAAGTACAGTTATGTCGTAATAAAAAAATAGACCAGCTATTGAACCAATCTCTTGGAAAATTAAATGCCGTCAGAGATATTTAAGGCAGAATACGAAACATTAGGCAGTGAGTTAAGACAACTGATTCTGACCGACTTCATTCGAAAGGACTTTGAGACGCACTTAGGAAATCCAGAAATTCAATATAGCCAACTGGGCGTATTGCCCTACTTCGAAGTCCTTCGTAGAGAGTTTGAGGAACAACAATTAGACGTTCCTATGGCCGTTTTAACAGGAAGTCTCGTGATTATTCCAACAGGTGTAAAATCGCGTCTAGAGGCTGTTTTTGGAGCCGATAAGATTACCTTCCAACCAGTCGGACAACTAGACGAGAAGGACTATGTGAAGGTCCGTTTAGTAGGTTCGCAACATGATTTAGTCAGCGCCGTGACGCAGCTCTTCCAAGAAGGGCATATTCATGTCGTAATTGGGACAAAATCGCTCCTAGGGGAAGGATGGGATGCGCCGTGCGTGAACTCATTGATTCTCGCTAGCTTTGTCGGAAGTTTCATGCTCAGCAATCAGATGCGAGGGCGTGCGATTCGTATTTGGCCGGAAAATCCGGATAAAACAAGCAGCGTTTGGCATCTTGTGTCCATTAATCTGGCGGAGAAAAAACTCTTCAAGAAGGAAGAAGACGAAGAGGTTGCTGTCGGAATCGATAGTCCGGATATGGAATTGTTGCAGCGCCGCATGAAGCAATTTTTAGGCCTACACTATAATGAGAACACGATTGAATCGGGCGTGGATCGATTAGACCTTGGAAATATCGAGTTTACGAAGAAGAATTTAACAAAACTCAACCAAGAAACCATCAGCCGCTCGCGAAACCGCGAAGAGTTGAGAGAGCGCTGGAATGAATCTCTTCCGCTTCTAGAAGATATGGAAGTCGCTAGTGAAGTGCAAGTGGACAAGGCGTTCTTGCCGACCGTTCTTCTAACAGATGCACGAAAAATTCTCACCTACGCGCAAGCAATTGTACTGACGGAATTGATTGTCTATTTATTTCTCGATTTTGTAAAAGGACCGTCCCAACTCTTTTATCCAGTGGGGATTTTATCGCTCATCGTGTTAAATATCGTCTGGTTGAGATATTTCCTTTACAAGAGTCCGTATAAACGCCTCGAACTCTTTGCGGAATCCATCCGAAAAGCCTTGCTTGCATCAGGACACTTGCAGACACAAAACTGCAAGGCTAGAGTCGTTCGTGAGGATAAAGATTCTTTTCAAACAGCCACTTATCTAAAAGGGGGAACCTTGCGTGAGAAGGAACTCTTCGCACAGGCGTTATCGGAATTCTTTGCTCCAATTGAGAACCAGCGCTATATTCTAAGAGCTACGACTAGGGTCAATGATCAAACAAAATATTTTGCCGTTCCAAGTATGTTTGATAAACGTAAAGAAGACGTCGTCGCTTTTGTAGCCAACATTGAAAAATACATTGGCAAGTACGAAATCATATACACTCGTAATGTAGAAGGCCGTCATATTCTCTTGGATGCACGTCTGAACGCATTAGGAAATAAACAAGAGCGAACTTTCTCTAAGAAGAAAGTCACGTCTAAATTAAAATAAACTTATAAAGAATCTAGCCAGGAAATCGACTAGATTCTTTATGTTTTTGCGGTAAAATCCTTGCATTCTCCTTCAAACTGTTGTAAGATATCTGAGTACGAAATTTTAATATTTGCTGGAGGGGTAGCGAAGTGGCTAAACGCGGCGGACTGTAAATCCGCTCCTTCGGGTTCGGCAGTTCGAATCTGCCCCCCCTCCACCATTGGGGTATAGCCAAGCGGTAAGGCAACGGACTTTGACTCCGTCATTCGTTGGTTCGAATCCAGCTACCCCAGTCCTGCAGGCACCGATTCTGGTGCCTTTTTTGTTGCCCAAAAACCGCCTCTCAAAAGCACCCACCTTGTCCTTCCCGTCCCTCCGCCTGAAACAATTTGTAATTTACTTATTCACTCAATATGTGATATGTGCTAAAGGAAAATCTATAGAAAGCAGTAATTAAATGGAGTCTCAAAAGAACTCCTAATGGATTTCATCATAATAACAATAAGGTAATCGCAAGCAATGCGAATTACTGAGGGTTAGCGATTGATCACTTACCCTCAGTTTAAGGCTTGCTACCCTTGAGATGAAGGCTCGAGGGGTACCGTTATTGTTATAATGATGAAAATAATCCATAGGAGTTCTAAGAGACTCCATTTATTTTTTTCAATACACTTTTTTTATTATGATTTTTCCTTTAGTACACCAATCATCCAAAAATCTGTCAAAAAAATAAGAAAATTTACGAATAATTTCACGAATGGGCTAAAATTTCCTAACAATAGGAAAAGATTTTAGGTATAATAGATGTGAAGAATTTGGTATAGTCAAGTTGAGATGGAGGGGATTTTTATGAAACAGCGTCACCAACAGTTATTGCAACTACTATCTCGTCAAGAATGGATGAAAGGGAGAGAGCTAGCGACCTGTTTGGGTGTGAGTACTCGAACGGTTCGACTAGATATTGAACATATTAACCAAGAAGCTCCTCATATCATTCAAGCAAATCGTCAAAAAGGGTACCATCTCGTAGCCTTTCAACAAAACAGATATATTACACCATTGAATATGACAAAGACTCCTCAGGACAATGAAGAACGCAGTGTCCATTTGTTAAAACAACTATTGTTTAAAGAGGATGGAGTGTTCATTGATCATTTTTGTGAACAGTGTTTTGTAAGCGCTAAAACTTTTGAGTTAGTTCGAATTCGTGTTCAACAAAAATTGCAAGAATATGAAGGTCTGTCATTACAGTTGAACAATGGATTTTTACAATTAGAAGGATCTGAAACGAGCAAAAGAAAACTGTATAGAAATCTATTAAAAAAAGAAGTGGGAGAGGACTTTTTAAATAGTAGCGAGTTAATGCAAGTGTATCCAGAATTGGATATGGAACATATTCAGTCAATCATTTGGGATGAACTAAAGCATAATTGCTATTCTATTCGTAAGTCACTGATGCCATTTTTACTTCTTCATATAGGGATTGTATTACAACGGATTAAAGTGGGACATACCGTTCAAGAATTCTCGCAGGATGAATTGGATTTGGAAGTAGAGTATCAGATTGTACGCTCTATTTTCTCCAAAATTCTAGAAGAAACAATCATTCCAGAAGCTGAGGTGGTATCTTTTGCCAAACTTTTAAAAGCCTATCATAACTCTGATGCCGTTGAATCAAAAATTTCTTTTCGTGGAGAAATAGTCGATTTAGAAGAAGTAGTTAGACAAATCGGGGAACAGCTTTACAGTATCATGGGGGTTTCTTTTATAGAACAAGAGGATTTTACCATGCGTTTCCAATTGCATTTACAAGGATTTTTGGAACGAGTACAGCTGAATTTGAGCTTACCTAACGTCTATGTTCAAACCTTTAAACGACAATACCCTCTAGTATTTGATACGGCCGTATCGATTAGTCAATATTTGATGTCAGCCTTTCAATGTGAGATGACAGAGGAGGAAATAGGATTTATCGCTCTACATATTGGAGCAGCATATATGCAGCGAGTTAAACCGCAGAAATTACGTGCGATTCTTATTGCGAATACACAGTATCCACTCATTGCAGGGAGTGTTAGTCGCATGAAAGATCAGTTTTCTCATCGTTTAGATTTTGTCGTGGAGCAGAGTACATTTACGACTGATTTATCCGAATTCTACGATGCAAACTTGCTCATTACATTTGACCAAATAGAGCATCCCCTCGAAATTCCAATGGTTCGCTTAGGACTTTTCTTTAATACACAAGATGAAATTCAGCTCATAAAGGTGATGAATACTTTAGAGACAGAACAAATGAGTCATAAGATTCGCTCGCAAATCGGGAATTTCATGAGTGAAAAGTTCTTTTATGCGAACATCCAGCCCAATAATCGAGATGAATTACTCCATGAGATGGGACACCATTTAATTCAAGAGAATATCGTTACGAAGGAGTTTCTAACCTCAGTTCTGGAGAGAGAAAATTTATCTTCGACGGATTTTGATTATGCATTAGCGATTCCTCATCCATTACGTCCAGAAAGTAAACGATCAATGATTTCGATAGCCGTTTTAAAAGAACCCATTCAGTGGAATCATTTCCCTGTTAAATTGGTTATTTTACTGGCACTCAAAGAAGAGGATATGGAGTTTATGCAGCTGTTTCTAGGATGGTTAGGAAAGCAGTTAGATTCTCCAGAAAAGATGATGTCATTATTAGAAGCAAAAAATGTGGAATCATTTATAGAAGCGATTCGATAGAAAGAAGGAGGAATAAGTATGGAAGGTATCGAATTAGTCTGTTTCAAGATGATTAGTGCCTTGGGGGCTGCAAAATCCAGTTTTATGGAAGCTATCCAAGAGGCTAAATTAGGAAACTTTGATAAAGCTAGAAATTGTATTGAAGAAGGTTCCAATTTTCAAGTGGAAGGCCATGAAGCGCATTTTGGTCTTTTACAACAGGAAACTTCTGGAGATCCAGTGACATTATCATTGCTATTGGTCCATGCAGAAGATCAATTAATGAGTGCAGAATTTCTAAAGATTACCGCAGAAGAAATTATTGCGCTATATGAACGTTTAGAAGCTATCAAATAATAGAAAAGAAAGGAGGAAATAGAGATGAAAAAGGATTTATTTATTTTTGTAGTGCGGGAATGTCCACAAGTCTAGTGGCAAGTAAAATGCAAGAAGTTGCAGATAAGCATAATTTGCCGTTTAGAAATAAAAAGCGTTTCAGATCCCAAAAACTAGATGCTATTTATGAACAATATCATCCAGATGTTATTTTTATTAGGGCCGCAAGTGAAATTTAAATTTAATGCGGTACGCGATAAATATGAACCAAAAAGGCGTTCCAGTAGATGTTATCAATTTGGAAGATTACAGGGAATGTCGATGGAGAACGTATTTTTAAAAAGAGCTATACAATTATTGAAATCAAAAAAATAGGAGGTCAGTGACATGTTTTTCTAAGTTAGAAAAAAAGTAATGGGTAGAGTTGCTGAAAAAAACTTAGTACGAACAAAGTGCTCGTAGCTATTCGTGACGGTTTCTTAGTAGCAACACCATTAATTATTGTGGCATCTATTTTCTTAGTGATTGCAAATTTCCCTGTTCCTGGATACAGCGAATTTATAGCCCAATTCTTTGGACAAGGCTGGGAAAAATCAATGGATGCGGTGATTGATTCAACATTTAGTATTCTTGCTGTACTAGGTGCTGTTGGTATTGGGTATGCTTATGCGAAGCAATTAGAAAGTGATCCGATTGCAGGGGGAGCATTATCCCTAGTCTGCTTCTTAATTATGACACCTAAAGTTCATCCCGATTTTGTGAATGCAACTACCAACAAAGTGTTTAATGGATTCTCTCTAGGACATTTAGGATCTGCAGGGATGTTCTTAGCAATGATTACAGCGATTGTTTCAGTTCGCATTTTCGTCTTTGTTCAAAAACGCGGTTGGGTCATTAAATTACCAGATGGGGTACCACCAGCAGTTTATCAATCATTTGCAGCATTGATCCCAAGTATGTTTGCAATGTTCTTCTTCTTTGCAGTGTACTTATTATTCTCATTAACAGAGTATCAATATGCACATACATTCATTTACAAGATTTTACAAGCACCATTATTAGGTTTTGGTAGAAACATTTTCTTTGAACCAATCTATCAGTTCCTATCTACATTGTTCTGGTTCTTTGGTATTAATGGACCTGCCGTAACGAATACGGTATTTAATCCAATTCACTTAGCTTTAACAACAGAAAACTTAGAAGCGTTCAAAGCAGGACTTCCATTACCAAATATTTTTACAGGTCCATTTGGGGACTTCTTTGGTAACTTTGGTGGTGGAGGTAGTACTTTATCACTAGTATTCCTTATGGTCTTCCTTGCTAAATCAGAACGAATGAAGAAACTAGGTCGATTAGCCATCATTCCTGGTATCTTTGGAATTAATGAAATGGTTACATTTGGTTTGCCTGTTGTATTAAACCCAATTATTGCAATTCCATTTATATTAACACCTTTAGTAAATATTGGATTATCAACACTTGCGACCTTATGGGGAATCATTCCTTATACGACGGGGCATCTCTGCCTTGGACAACTCCATTCTTCTTCTCAGGTTGGTTATCAACCGGTAGCATTGTAGCGGATTCTTCCAAATTGGATTAATTATTATCGGTTGCTTAATCTACTATCCATTCTTTAAAGCATTAGATAAACAATACTTACACGAAGAAGAAAAATGCAGGTATGTTAAAAGGCGATGAGCTAGATGATGTTGACTTAAACGACTTATCTTTTGATGATTTGTAATCTTTAGAAAAAGAAGTCATTAATTTCATAATGAAGAGGGTGGTATGCGGGGAACGGCATGGCCACTCTTTTTCATAGAGAGGGTGAGAGTATGCGAGTGTTATTACTTTTTGATCAAATTCAAGCAGGATATGGTGGAAAGGAACGCGCAGATACGGAACTAGGATTAGAAAAGGGAGGAATCGGCTCCTTTTTAATGTTCAAAGATGAATTTACAAAAGCAGGATTAAGTGCGCTAGCGACGATTTATTGTGGACCTGATTATTTTCAAGCGCATAAAGAAGAGGTCATCCATAAGATTCATAATCTTATTTTGAAAACGAAAGCTGAGGTACTATTTGCAGGCCCGTGCTTTAATTATGATACGTATGCTCAAATGGCTGCGGAAATTGCATTAGCCATACAAGAACAAACGGATTGCAAACCCTATGTGATTTGTTCAAAAGAAAATGAAGAAACGATTGCGAATTTTAAAGATAAAATCATTATGTTAGAAATGCCTAAAAAAGGAGCAGTAGGGTTGCGCGAAGCTTTAAGTGGAGCCATTGCGATTATTAGTGGCGAAAAAGAAGCGCGGTTGCAACAATTTCAATAAAAGAGGTGAAGAGTCATGTGGGGAATGATTGCAACATGGAGAATGGCACTAGAAGGAATTCAAAAAGTAACCCCTATTCTATCTCAGGAAGGAGTTGCCGGGGACGCCATTGAAGGAGCGATTAAAGAAGTAGAAGATTTTCCTTATTTTAAATCTGTAGGATATGGTGGTCTTCCAAACGAAAAAATGGAAGTGGAACTGGATGCCGCTTATTTAGATGGAAGTCGTTTTGATTTTGGAGCAGTATGTGCGATTAAAAACTTTGCTAATCCAATTTCGATTGCAAGAGAACTCAGCCATTATAAAGTGAATAATGTACTCGTAGGACAGGGAGCACAAGAGTTTGCTAGAAGCCGTCATTTTGAAGAAAAAGAGATGCTGACGGACCGGGCCAAAATTCATTATCATAATCGCTTAAAGGATTTAGAGACAGAGCAACTTTCTCCATATGCAGGCCATGATACTGTAGGAATGGTAGCATTAGATACGCACGGAGATATGGTTGCTGGAACGTCCACTAGCGGACTTTTTATGAAGAAACCTGGTCGAGTGGGCGATTCTCCGTTCATTGGCTCAGGACTTTATGTAGATAGTACTATTGGCGGTGCAACAGCGACTGGACTAGGGGAGGATTTGATGAAGGGAGTTATTTCTTACGAAATCGTCCGATTAATGAAAGAAGGGCTTTCTCCTCAAAAAGCGTGTGAAAAAGCGGTGAAAGAGTTGGATGCTCTGCTAAAGAGAACGAGAGGAGAAGCAGGGAGATATTTCAGTGGTTGCGATGAATCGAAATGGAGATTTTGGTGCAGCGACGAATATCGATAACTTTTCATTCGTGGTAGCTACCAAATCCTTAGCGCCAACGGTATTTCGAGTACATCCTCAACCAGATGGCACAATGTCTCATGAGCTAGCGTCTAAAGAATGGTTGGAATCGTATTTAGAAGAAAGAATGAAGCCTTTGGAGGTTAAAGAATGAATCGAGAAGAGTGGATTAATCGACTAAAAGAAGTACAACCAATGCTTTTTGATGGCTTAAGACGAATGGTGGCGATTCCTAGTATTCGAGGAAAAGAGGAACCCGATGCCCCATTTGGAAGAGGTCCTAAACAAGCACTAGAAGAAGTTTTAAAAATTGCAACAGAATTAGGGTTTCACACTAAAAATATCGATGATAAAATTGGATATGCCGAATATGGAGAAAATCGTGCAGATGGCGCTTATTATGGGGTTTTTGGTCATGTGGATGTCATGCCTCTTGGGGAAGGATGGAATTCTCCGCCACTTAGTTTAACTCTTCGAGAGGGGAAATTATTTGGAAGAGGAACTTTAGATAACAAAGGGCCCATTTTATCGAATTTATATGCTCTATATGTGTTGAAGGAAAATGGAGTGACCTTTGACCGTCCCTGTGCGAATCGTGTTTGGGACGAATGAAGAGACAGGATTTGGATGTGTGAAGCACTATCTCACTAAAGAAATTCCGCCGACGTTTGGGTGGACGCCAGATTGTAAATGGCCCGTTGTATACGGGGAACGTGGAAGATTAAAAGTAAGAGTATCGCTGCCAGAATCGAGGGTGGCAGATTTGTATGATTTTGCAAATCGTAAATTATTGCATACAAATCATCGTGGCGAAGAGCTTGGAATTGCTTATCATGATGAAGACTTTGGGATGATGCAACTAAGGGGAGAAACCTTTGGGATAGAAGAAAATCAGCATTATGTGGAATGGACGATGTGCTATCCTGCCAGTTGCACAAAATCGGATTTATTAAACCAAATCACTGCGCATCTGCCAGAAAAGGCGACATTAGAGGTCATTTCTCATTGGGCTCCAGTGCTATATGATAAAAGTTCTAAGTATGTCCAAGCGCTTCAGCAGGTATATACTGACGTTACTAAAAGCGATAGCATTCCTGTCACGACCACAGGGGGTACGTATGCAAAAATAATTCCAAATATTATTGCGTATGGGCCAAGCTTCCCAGGTCAAAGAGATATCGCGCATCTACCGAATGAATGGATAGGGGTCAAAGACTTAGAAACAGATACGATTATTTACGGACTGGCACTCTTAGCGTTATCGAACATGAAAGAAGGTATGAAATGACCATTGTAGAAGTATGTGCGGGAAGTATTGAAGATTGCCTCATTGCCCAAAAAGAAGGAGCTCACCGTATTGAATTAAATAGTGCGTTGTTTCTAGGGGGATTAACCCCCAGTTTAGGAACATTGAAAACAGTGATTGATAAAGGAGTGACACTCCCTATCATCTGTATGGTTCGCCCGCGCGGAGCAGGTTTTTGTTACACTCAGGAAGAATTTGAAAGTATGATGTTGGATGCAAAAGCTATTATTAGAAGCAGGTGCAAGCGGACTCGCTTTTGGATTTTTGAAAGAAGATAAAACGATCGACTGGAATCGTACAAAACAAATGATTGCCCTATGTCAGCAATTTCATGCAGAAAGTGTATTTCATAAAGCTTTTGATATTGTTCCTGATGTATATGAAGCGATTGAGGGATTAATTCAATTAGGATGCACGCGCATTTTAACAGGAGGACAACAAGCTAACATCGAAGAAGGGATCCCTTTACTAAAGAAATTGCAAGAAAAATATGGTGAAAAAATACAGCTCCTTTGTGGGGGTGGTGTGACTAAAGAGAATATTCAATATTTAATCCAAGAAACAGGAATTCATCAAATACACGGTAGTTTTAAAATGTGGAAGGTTGATCCAACGACAAAAAATCATGGAATGAGTTATGCCTATCATGAAAGGTGGAGACTACGAACAAACGAATGAACTTTTATTAAAAACAGTAATGGCACTTATTAATCGTTAGGAGGAGTTAAAATGGGTAAAAGAATGCTGAATTGTGTTGCGAGTGACTTTAAAAAAATGAGAGGAAACGCACTGAAAAAAGCGATTGAAGCAGCAGAAGGTAGAACGGTCTGTTGTGAAACGGTTTGTGTGAGACCAACCTTTTTGAATGAATTATCCAATGCAGAAATTGCAAAAGCATTTGGAGCGGATATGGTCTTATTAAATGGATTTGATTGTTTCGACCCACTGATTTTCGGAGCAGAAGAAAGTGAAAATCCAGTGCAACGAGTTAAAGATCTCAGTGGCTTGCCGATTGGAGCTAATTTGGAACCAGTGGACGAGCATGCAGAAATGTTAGAGTCCAGAATTGAAATTGCCCCCGGAAGAAAATGTACAGCTGAAACAGTATCTAGAGCTGAAAAAAACTCGGTTTAGATTTTTATTTGTTTAACTGGAAATCCTGGTACAGGGGTGACGAATGAAGCTATTGAAAAATCTATTTCGATGGCAAAATCTCATTTTACAGGAATCGTGATTGCTGGAAAAATGCACGGAGCGGGCTCAAAGGAACCTGTTATGAATGAAGAAATTGCGAAGAGGTTTATTCAAGCCGGAGCAGATATTCTATTAGTGCCTGCAGTCGGTACTGTACCAGGGTTTACGGATGAAGAACTAGTGGCCATCGTTAAAGTGGCTCATGCGAATGATGCACTTGTATTATCTGCGATTGGAACAAGCCAAGAAGGGTCTAGTAAGGAAGTAATTGAACAAATCGCTATCCGCAATAAGGTAGCTGGCGTGGATATCCAACATATTGGCGATGCCGGATACGGTGGGTTTAGCAACTATAGAAAAATATTTACGCAATGTCGGTTGCGATTCGAGGGGTTCGTCATACTGTAGCTCGTATGGCACGCTCAGTAATTCGATAATAAAAAAGAAGAGCACACTAGCTTTGAGGGCTGGTGTGCTGGTTTTTTGAGTAGAGTTTTATAGGTACAAAGTGCAGTGGAGTACATTGGAGTTGATATTGCAATGTCTTATACTACTATACAAAGTGGTATGTCCGCATCCAAATCCTTCGCACTGTGAAGGATCCCTTGCAGTCCCTTACGTCCCAGCATCACCATATTTATACGCATTCACGTATACGCAGTGGTTTATTGACTTTCTTTTTCATCACTTGTGATTCAAGAAAGTCTAATAAACTAATGCGAGCGAAACGACGAAGCCAAAAAGACTCGCACTGCGAGTCTTTTTCTAGCTTCTGTCTTTCTGCCTCGTATCCTAGTAGTTGAGTTCGCAAAAGCAGAGACTCAAGCCTTTCTCGCTTTGTCCGCACGACTTTACAAGTCGCTTACGGCAAAGCTCGAACCGTCATCGTCTCTGAACGCTTTTTGCTCACATCCTGTAGTTGAACTCGCCATCGCAGAAATGGCGTGCGTTTCCCCGAAAACGTCCGCACGACTCGTTCGAGTCCCTTCCGGCGTTCGGTCCAACGTTCCATTTCTGAGCGCGATGTCTCGTATCCTAGTTGTTTTGCAAATCTTCCACCTCAGCGACTGAGTAGTCTTTTTTCTCGAGGCCATCGACGATTTGTTGAAGGGTGTCTTTTGAAACACCTGCTGGTAATGTGATCAATAGACGGCGTAAGCTTTTATCTTTTTCAGTATCGATAGTCATTACGTTTGCGATAGAAGCGTACTTTGTTAATCACTTTTGAGATATTGGCAAGAGCCCCTTTTTTTCACCACCAGAGATGATCGTTAATACATAAGAACCATTTTTCACGTTCCAAGATTCTTGAAGCATGCCAAGTGAGACTGCTGTGTGTCAAGATTCCATAGAAAGCGTTGTTGTTTATCTAAAACAGCAATATAAGGTAATTCTTTGATGGTAAAGAATACTTTGAAGAAAGAACTATCTACACTAATAAATTTCGTAGAATTCTTAATGAGATGTGTAACAGGAAGGCTCATATCACCGCCGTTTGCTTTATGGCGATAAATGTGCATTTTATAAATATTTCCTCTAAAGAAAGTTTCTGTTTCATCTAATACAGGGTACACAACGATATCCTGATTCTTCTAAAAATCGTAATTGCTTCTTCTAACGTGCAAGATTCCTTTAACAACCGTTAGATTCTTTTTTTGGAACTACAAGAGATTTTTAATAACATATTCATTCCTCCTATATATGTCTTTTCTTAATAATAGTACCATTTTTTTGAGAGAAATGTAACTAGAAAAGTGAAGAAATGATGAGAAAATGAGAATGGATAGAGAAAAAAACGATAAAATGAAGATTCTAACATTAAAGAACCATTACAAAAATAATACTAAATCTTGATTTTTCATCAAAAAAACTGATATGATATCTCTATACCATTTTTCAATAATGGGTAAAATCTATAGTTAAAAAGGGGTTAACAAAAATTATGACAGCTGATTCAGATGGGAGTTCGTTGGGAGTCCAGATCTTAATCATTGTATTATTAACTGCATTAAATGCATTTTTTGCTGCAGCGGAGATTGCGTTTGTGTCTATCAATCAAGGAAAAATGGCACAAAGAGCGCAAGAAGGAGATAAAAAAAGCAATCAGGTAATGCGCTTATTAGAGAATTCGGATGAGTTTCTCGCAACGATTCAAGTAGCGATTACATTTGCTGGGTTCTTCTCGAGTGCGTCTGCCGCAACAAGTTTCTCTTCACGAATTCAACCATTATTAGGAAACATTCCTGGAGCCGAAACATTAGCATTAGTGATTGTGACGGTCGTTCTATCATACCTCACTTTAGTTTTTGGCGAATTATATCCAAAACAAGTGGCGTTACAAGTGGCAGAACCCATTGCGTTACACACTGCAGGGATTATTTTGTTTGTCAAAAAGATTTCAAAACCATTTCGTATGGATTTTGACGTTCTCAACAGGATTATTAAAACGAATTACACCAATCGAATTTTCGAGGGTGGAAGAAAAAAATTAACACGTAGCGAGATGAAGTCATCTACTGGCCAATAGTCGTAACGACGGTGCGATTGATATTTCGAGTTTGCGATGATGCAAGGGAGTACTTTCTCTAGATACGAAACTTGCACGTGAAGTGATGGTTCCTCGTACGGATACATTGATGCTGGATGTCGATGATGAGTTAGCGGAGAACCTAGAGATATCTTGAATTGTTCTTATTCACGTCTTCCGTTATACGAAGAAGATAAAGATACGGTTATCGGGTCGATTCACGTTAAAGATGTCTTTCCGAGCAGCCAGAGAGCAAGGATTTCGACAATATTGACTTTACGTGCCCTTGGCGCATGAACCAGTATTTGTTCCATCAACGATTTTTCGTAGATGATTTATTAGTAGAATTTAGAAAAAAACACGTCAACATTTGGCGGTATTAAAAGATGAATACGGCGGGGTTGAAGGGATTGTTACATTAGAAGACTTGATTGAAGAAATCGTCGGAGATATCGAAGACGAGTACGATGAAGGAGAAAAGGAAATCGTAGAAATTGACGAAAACAATTCGGTGATTGATGCCGGAATATCGCTCGATAGATTCAATCAAATTTATCAAACGTCATTAGAGTCTGATGAAGTGGACACAATGGCGGGTGCGATTATTGAAAAACTTGGCTACTTCCCAGATGATGATGAGGTAGTGAAGGTGAGATTCGAAGGGTACATGTTACAACCGACAGAAATCGAGAATGATCGTATTCGTAAAATCCATGTTACCAAACTTTCTGAAGAAGAACTCGAGCAGCTTCTTGCCGAAGATGCCCAGAATGATGACAGCGTTGAAGATGATGAATAATACAAAAGGAGGGGGTAACCCCTCCTTTTTTGTGCTGTAAGTGCTAAAAATAATAAAAGTAGACTTGCGTCTATCTGTTAGATTCCTCGGATATCTTCATAATAGTGAAAATGGGGCACCGGATTGAGCCTTACGTCTCAAATCCTACCAAGCTTCAAACTGACTCTAGGAAATGAATTTCTAGAGTCAGTAATTCACATTGGTCGCTATTCTCCATTATGACTACTATAGAATCCGGGAATCTTCCAGATAGACCATTTTTTATGAGCATACAAAAAGAGGGGCGTCGCCTTTATAGTTCTTCACGGTTTGTGTTGTAAATGAAAAAGAGCGGGGAATAGACTTACGTCTATCTTACAGATTCCTCGGATGTCTTCATAATAGTCATAATGGGGCACCGGATTGAGCCTATCGTCTCAATTTCTACCAAGCTTCAAACTGACTCTAGGAGATACACCCTAGAGTCAGTAATTCACATTGGTCGCTATTCCCCATTATGACTACTATAGAATCCGGGAATCTTCCAGATAGACTTTTTTTATGAGCATACAAAAAGAGGGGGCCTTTTTTGTATGCTTATAAAAATGGATCTTCTTTTCGTGAAGGGAAAGGTGCTAGGGATTTCGGAGAGCTGTGTGCATGGCTTTATAAGGATATTTAAACTGAAAGGAAGAAATGTTATACTTTCAGTGAGGAGGTGGGATTGTTGAAAATTATCTTAAAAGAAGATATTGAATTGTATCGTTATTTAATTGCTAAATTAACCTTTCTTCAGACACATACTCACTATAAGGTGGAAGAGTCCTATCCAGATAGTAATTGTTTTTTGTTGTCGAATACCTTAACTAATAAACAGGAGCTGGTCTCTCTTTTGAAACAGCCACAGTTCTCTAAAAAGAATCCACCCGATATTCCATTAGAGGCTCAAAAAAGAATCTTTGTTCAAAATCCAAACGCAAAAATTCCGAATGGATTTACTGTAGAAAAGGCGGATAAAGTGTTTAATGACGCATTGAATAACAATATTCGATTGGGATTTTTAGCTCCAGAACAATTGATTGAACAATGTGGAGTTGAGATTAAAGAAGACATAGAGTTTTACTTCAAAAAAGCGGAACAGAAGATTTTAGAAGAGAAAACCCATTTTGTAAAATACTATGGGAAAGAAACTGTGGAGAAAAATGCCTATCAGGTGGCAGAAGGCAATGTGTCCTTTAGCCATCCTAAGTGGTTTAATGACCCTTTTGATTGTAACTGTTATTATGCGGATGGGAATACGATGATGGATGTTTTTAGAGTTTTTTGCTTCACGCATGAATACGATAATATATTAATGTGGTCCTATTATGCTAATAGTCATGAAGGATATGCTTTACAATATTCCTACTCTAGCTTGCTCGATAAAATCCAAGGAGTTGCTCTTGATGGATTATGTGTGTATGGGGAAGTCGAATATATCGATCAAAGGCCCAAAACAAGAAGTCACAGTAATCGATTTTCTTTTTCAAACTTGAATTTCTACATCCAAGCAACCTTCGCTAAATTCAAGGAATGGAGTCACGAGAGAGTATCGATTTGTGTTTATTCTAGATAACCAGGAAGCGGAGGCTACTAAGAGAGAAGCCGAAGAAAAATTGTCTGATTGGGTCGTTCTTCCTAAAGTAGATATTCTTCAAGGATATGCAGGGTGTCAGGCAAAGAAAATCATGAAAGATACTCCTTATCCAATCCGTCAATTGAAAAAAGATATTGTCAATTATCAACTTAAAGGATAGAAAAAAGGAACAGAGGTCACTCTGTTCCTTTTATTGTTTTAGTTTTTCAAAGGGATTTAATCGTTCAAAGATAGGAATCAGTAATATCCAAAAGGCAATGTTTCCAATAGCATGATAAGTGTCAAATAGAATTCCGTTGGCATAATAAATCCAAAAATTCAGACCAGGCATTGAAAGTACCCAAATCCCAGAGATGATAAATCCGTATAAATATCCCATCAAACCTGCAAAAATCGGGAAGATAAGAAAGCTTACTTTCGGATAGCGAGCCCTTTTTTTCCATAAAGGGGAGAGTAGGGTCGCACATAGACAAACAATTGAAAAACTGATCATCTGATAAAGAGTCCACGGTCCCCATTGAAATGAGCAGATTTGAGATTAAAAATGGAAAAGGATACTGATGGAAACACCGTATCCCCATCCTAATTCTAAAGGTCATCCAAATGACGACGACAGTAATCGGCTGAACATTCGGAGGGCAAAGCATCCCAGTCTACCAATCACGCAAAAATGCCGACATTATTGCGATAAATGCGATCTTTTTGAGTCGAGATTTTTCATAGATTATTGAAGTTTGTTTAATTTCCAGTCGATGACATCTCCAGCTTTGAGGAGAACTTCTTTTTGCACCTACAGGACTCATTTGTCCATTTACATCAAATAACCAGTATTTTTTTGTTCAGATGGAACTTGTTCAACTCCGTTAATAGAAGAGATGAATCCGTCTTTTTTTCAACGATTTTTTTAGTTGTGCCTTCATGACATCTAGGAGATTATCTCCCTCTTTAAAAAGTGAGCGTAAACGGGCTTCCTTCAATCGCTTGTCCATCTTTTTGTAATGTTGAGAGTCACACTTGTAGTTTGGACTGCTGTAGTCGTTTCAACACTTGTCGTCGTTGAGTTCGTATTTGCAGGGGCTTGTCCACATGCGGTTAATAATAAAGTCGCTGTTAAAATTCCAATAATCTTTTTCATAAGAATCTCCTTTATACTGTTTTTAATCAGCCCTCATTCTAACAATCTTCATAAAACTTGTAAAGGATTTTTTTGCAAAAAAACAATAGAAAAAGGCTTTGCATTTGTGAAAAAAATGGTATACTGAAGTGTAATTAATTTTTTTAGGAGGAATGTTATGGAACACACGAGTGAGTTCAATACAAAACTTGAAAAAAGCATGTCAAAAAAGAAGCGCTTTTTGATGAAAGTAAAATGCGTTATGCACTGCGTTCAATGTTTGCAGGAGCATTTTTTTAACAATGAGTACAGCGGCAGGAGCCCATGCGGCACAAATTATAGCTGGATTAAATCCTGCGTTAAGTAGATTTACTTTTGCATTTATCTTCACTTGGGGATTAGTGTATGTTGTATTTTTTTAAACGGAGAGTTAGCAACTTCGAACATGATGTTCTTAACAGCTGGAGCGTACCAAAAAAACATATTAAATGGTCTAAAAGCAATTGCTATTTTATTCTATTGTACTTTATTTAATTTAATTGGAGCCATGTTTATAGGAGCGTTATTTGCGAATAGTTCAGCATTTAACGGAATCAATGCAAATGAGTTCATCGCAAAAAGTTGCTGAATTGAAATTGTCTCGTTCAAACGAACTGATTTTTATTGGAAGGTATTTTAGCAAATGTCTTCGTTAACGTAGCGATTCTTTCATTTATCTTAATTAAGAGTGAAGAAGCTAAATTATGGATTGTCATCTCAGCAATCTTCATGTTTGTTTACTTAGTAAATGAACACGTAGTAGCGAATTTTGCATCGTTCTCTATCGTGAAATTCTCACCAGTTGGAAACTCAATTGATGCTTTAAATTGGCTCAATATTATCCGTCATTGGGCAGTATCATTTGTTGGAAACTGGATCGGTGGAGGAATCTTAATTGGCTTTAGCTTATGCATTCTTAAACCGTACAAAAAAACACCTTATGTAGATTAATTGGAAAAAGAATATCCAAATAGGAGGTTCTTTTCTTTTACTTTGTGGAGAGTTTTCTTAATGAGAAAAACCCCCTTTACTGGGTAGTCCAGTAAAGGGGGGGTTGAACCAGTAGACCTTTTATTTAGAAAGGTCTCTTTTTATTTTCATATCCTAATAGAACCTCTGGGAATTCTTGGCTTACTGCATAGAAGAATGGTTGTAGTAAGTCATCGGTGTCTTCGCCCACATTCTTAATGAGAAGAGTAGTTTTCTTTCTGCGATAAGATTTATCTGAGGTTAAAATGATTAGTTGTGAAGTACGACTTACCGTCATACCATATGATTTTTTGTGTAGATATAATGGTAAATGCGCTCAGCTTTTGTTAAAGTCATATACTTGGAAATTTTTGAATGTAGAAATAAGGTGATTTTTGTATAATATGATGCCTAATTGGTTATCTACATAAGTGGCATTTTCTAATACCGTATCCATTGAATAATTCAATTCTGGATAAGCTGCATAAAGTTCACCATAGGCTTTATCTTCTCCTCTACGAGTTGCGTAAGCTGAGTAGAAGAATACAAGACCGAATAACACAGCAATACCTGCTCCAGCCGAAGCATAGAGACGTTCGGTATTCGCTTCATCAGCTGAAACATAGTATTCAGTCTCAGCTAACTGAGAAATAGCTTTATTTTCTTTAATGGTTTCTTTGAACTCTCTCGTGTAGTTCTTAACGGCACCTTCTCCATCCGATTTACGGACTTTAGCGAGAACATAGACTGGATTGTCGACTAAGTCATCTTGTTTAGCTTTAAGTTCGTCAATCAGTTTATCGCCTTCTTTTATCTCAAGGCTTGTATAACCGTAATCTTCGCTATCTTTACGAGTAAACTCGATTAAATATAATTGAGTTCCTCCATCTACATTCGCAATTGGATCCGATAAAAATCCAGTAACTTTAACAGAAGTCGTTGCATTATCTTTCATAGGACTCACACCGAAGATATTTCCTTGTTTATACAAATTCTCTGCAGTTTCGGAAGAAATAGAAGAAGCCCACAAGTCCAATAGCGATAAGAAATGAGACAACTCCCATAAACAATTAGTGAAATAATTCCCACGAGTATTGCGTTTTTTTCAGTCATAATAATTCTCCTTTTTATAGGTATGTATAACAGACATAATATATCATAAGATAGTTTGAAGTGCAAAGGTTTGTTTAAAAGTTTCACTCACTGGAATGAAAAGATCGTTGGATAAAAATCCCCCCTTTACTGGGGATGTCCAGTAAAGGAGGGATATATCAATTTTGCGAGATCTTTTTAGTTCACATTAAAACGGTCTATTTCTTTTTCGTAACCAACTTCTAAGTTAGGGAACTCTTGGTGAGCTGCAAAAGAAGAAAGGTTGTAAGAAGTTATCGGTTTCTTCACCGATATTTGTAATTTGAATTTTTGTCTTTTTGTTTCTATAACTTGTATTATCGGTTAAGAATACGATATATGAATCGCGGTTTGTTGTGATTCCATAACGTTTATGGTTGATTTGATAATGATAAATACGATTTGCTTGAGTTAAATCATAGACTTCTAACCCGCTAAGCGTTGTAAAGAAGTGATTTTTATAAATATAAACTCGTGTTTCGTCATCAGCATAAGTTGCGTTTTGTAACATTAAGTCTAAGTTACCATTTAGTTCTGGGTAAGCTGCATACAATTCATCGTAAGCTGCATTTACTTTCTTACGTTTTAGGAAAGCTAATCCAACGAAAAGAAGTCCAGCTGCTGAAAGCCCAATTGCTACATACATGCCACCTTGAGCTGAAGAAGATGATTCAGATGTAGATAGATAGTAAACCGTTTGTGAATTACCAGATAATAAATTATTATCATTCAAAACTTCTGTAAATTTAGAATCGTAGTCTTCAATGGCTTTTTTATTACGGAAAGAATCGATGACAGTGACTTTAACTAATTCTGGATTGTTTGGCAAAGTATCATTTTTTGAAATTAAATCAGAAGCTAATTTTGAATCAGCAGGAACTTCAAGTCCGATAATTCCATACGTATTATCTTCTTTTTAAATATTCAATAATATACAGTTTTGATTTTCCATTATCGACCGTAGCCACAGGATTACTAGAAATTTGAGTGACCTTAACTACTTGTGTATCTCCGTCTTCCCTTCGAGCGACATCAAACACTTTTCCCTGCTTTTTCTAAGTCTTCTGGAGTAGATTTATTTAAACTGAATAAGACAACACCAGCTAGGGCGATTAAAATGATTCCGAAAATAAGACGCAGCTTAAATCCGTGATTGCGATTTTCTTTCATAAATAAAGTTCCCTTCTTAAATAATATGTTTATAATACACCTATCATAAACTAGATTTTTAGGAAATGCAAGAACGAATATAGGTTCATAAAGGGAGGGATTTTTGTTCTACGAATGAAAGTTAGAGTTATTTTTTTGATATGAGCAGAAAAATTTTTTTGCTTTCTATTTTTCCATGCTATCATGTAGCTATCGTGAAATGCGATGTATTTTTACCAATAAAGGAGAATTGTTATGAAAAAAATCAACCAAATTATTAATGACAACACTGTTAATTTCGTTAGGTTTGGCTGCATGTGGTGGCAATTCAACTTCGACGACAGCAAATAATCAACAAAGTTTAACGATTACAACATTTGGAGAATTAGCAACATTGGATAGTGCTGACTATGATGATGTGCCAAGTTCAGATATGTTAGGACAAATTTTTTTGAAGGGTTATATCGTGTCGCAAAAAGACAATAAAGTTGAATTAGGAATGGCTGCAGAAGAACCAACTGTGAGCGCGGATGGTCTTGTTTATACATTTTAAACTACGTGACGCTAAATGGTCAGACGGCACTCCAGTAACAGCCGGAGATTTTTGTATATACGTATCGTAAATTAGTGAATCCAAAAGAAGGACATGTGGCTCAATCAGCGGATGTGTTCAAAAATGCTAAAAAGATTCGTACGGGAGAATTAGGCGTTGAAGAACTAGGTGTTAAAGCAATCGACGATAAAACACTAGAAATCACCCTTGAAAACCCTGCACCATATTTACCAAAATTATTAACAGGTTCTCGTTTCTTACCACAATCTGAAAAAGTGGCAACTGAAAAAGGAGAAGGGTATGGATCTACTGCTGACTCCATTGTAACGAATGGACCTTTTAAATTAGAAGGCTGGACAGGTTCTGAACTTTCTTGGAAACTTGTTAAAAACGAAGGGTACTGGGATGCTTCAAACGTTGCATTACAAAATGTCACAGTGAATGTGTCAAAAGAAGTTGCAACTTCTGTTCAATTATTTGAAGGAAAACAAGTACAATACACAACCATCAGCGAACAATTCGTGGATCAATATAAAGGGCAACCAACCTACCATGCAATTCCAAAAGCAACAATGGGATATATGAGTTTCAACGTAGAACGTAAAGTGACAGGAAATAAACATTTCCGTCGAGCAATTGCGATGGCATATGATAAAGCCTCTTTAGTGAATAATGTCATGAAAGATGGTTCCATTGTTTCAAATGGATTAGTTCCAAAAGGATTTGGTGAAAATCCAGAAAGTGGAAAAAGACTATGTGAAGATCGTGGCGACTTACTCACCTACAATGTCGAAGAAGCTCAAAAAGAATTAGCACTTAGCAAAACAAGAACTAGGGATGGACACAATCGAAGTGACCTTATTAACGTCAGATGCAGGTAGTGCAAAAGTGGTTGTGAATATTTACAAGCGCAAATCCAAAAAGAACTTTACCAGGCGTGACATTGAACATTAAATCAGTGCCATTGAAAAAAACCGTCTTGAATTACAAACGTGCAGATGATTTTCGACTTCTTCTTCGGAACATGGGCACCTGACTATCAAGATCCAGTAAACTTCTTAGAACAATACGTAACAGGTGGAGGAATCAACTTCGGGAACTACTCAAGCTGAAGCCTACGATAAAGCCGTTGCTGAAGTGAAAACAAACATATGCAACAGAAGCCAGCAGAACGTTACAAACAAATGATTGCGGCTGAAAAAAAATCGTGATGGATGATGTGCTATCGCTCCAATCTACCAAGCAAGCCAAAAGCTACTTTACTTGCTGAAAACGTAGATGGATTTCGAAGTTCTTCCATTTCGGACGTACAATCAACCTCCGTCAAGCTTCTGTAAAATAATCATAAAAAAAATAAGAGACTCGAAAATTTCGAGTCTCTTTTCGTTTTGAAAAAAAGCAAAATGTAACATATAAGTTACATTTATCAAATTCCTCTTTGAACGATTTTCGTCCGAAAGTGGGATTTTTTTATAATGTTTTTCGTCATATGATAATACGGATGACCGCTTAAGACACGTTCACTTTCTGAGGTGTAGCCTAGTTTTTCGTATAATTGATAGGCCTTCGTATTGTCCTTCTCGCAGTTGAGGGCGATTTTTGTGGCCCCTTGTTGGCGCGCTAAGTTCTCTACTTCCACTAATAATTTACGACCAATCCCATGGCGACGATATTCGGGATAGACCGCTAAAATATCAATGTACCATTCTCCTGGCATCGTCTCCTTATCTTCATAGAGTGGGATTTGATGCTCAATGTTGTAAGCCTCGTATAAGCTGTGGAATGGATCATCAATCGTGTCTTCTAAGTGCCCGTGATAGCCGAAGACAGCTCCAGCCACTTTTCCCTCGTGGATATAGACCAGGGTTTGGCTCAAACCGTAGCGAAACTGATCGTCGAGCATGGCTTCTTCTAGCATCGCATAGAGCATTTCTGGACTTGTATGTTCCAGAATTGGTAGTTCCATATCTTGCATAATTAATTCGATGAGCGGGATGATTTGACGGCGTTCATCGCGCTTTGGTTTTCGTATCATTGGGACTCCTTTTGATATTTCTCGCGGTAATCCGTTGGGGAAATTCCAGTTATTTTTCTAAATTGTTTTGAAAAGTAAGTTGGTGTTGTAAATCCAACGATGTCAGCCACTTGAGAAATAGAATAATTCGTTGTCCGCAGTAGAATTTTACTTTCTTTGATACGAATGGTCATTAAGTATTCCATTGGAGACATGCCGACTTCTTTTTTAAAACTGTGGGAAATATAGAAGCGGCTTAAGTGGGTCATTGACGCTAATGCTTCTAGCTGAATGCTTTCTCGGTAGTATGTTTTTAAATAATGTTTGATAAAAGCAATATCTTTTGTCGTTTTACTATGAGCACCGACTTCCAAATCAAAAATGCTGGTGTCTCAAAAATCTTTAATCAATAAGATTTCTAACAGATTATGACAAACTAAATCATAACTGAGCGCTTGATTCGTGGCTTCTTGCACCATCGCGTTTAAGTAGCGCAAAATGTCCTTTTGTTCATCTCGTAAATTAAAGAACGAAAAAGGATGTCCACCTTGATCCACAGGTGTTAAATTCGAGAAGGACAGACCTTGGATTCCCACCACAATGTATTCTAGAGGAGAATCTGGTGAAGAAACTTCAGTGTGTTCTACCTGAGGATTAATAATGACAAAATCATTGGCTTTAACCGGAAAACGTTGGTGTTGAATAATAAATTCGCCCTTACCGTCAATAACATAAAAAAGTTCAGTAAAGGGATGAGTGTGTAGCGTACTATGCCAGTCGCTATCGTATTTGGATTTGGTAATAGACTCTAATCGGAAGGATAAATTTTTAATATCAGACTCTATCATTAAAAAAACGTTCGTTACTCATGTTGCATCCTTTCTTTGGCAATCTTACTATCTAATTATACAGATTGTAGAAAACGGTATCAACAATATTTTTCGGATTTTATCTTTTTCAGAAAAATATTTTTTTCAGTCAAAAAGCGTTCAAAAGACGATGAGCATCGATTTTTACAAGCCCTAAAAAAATAGAGAGGACTTGACGCTGGGACACGAAGAAGGTATCCTTACCAAGAGTAAGAAAGGAGATTCATGGAAAGTAGGAACTAAATTTTCTAGAACCTAAAAATCAGAGTAGACTTTATTGCGTTAAGTGCCCGGAGGATGGAATGTTGCCACTGGGACGAAAATGGAAACATTGCGGTAATTTAGTCGCATTCGCTGCATTTAAACAACACTAGAAATAGAAGAAGTTAAATGGAGCAACTCTTTACAATTAAAGGAGATGCTAATATGGAAAATACAAAGAAATATAATAGAAAACAAATACTTGATATTACAGTGATGGCGCTAATCTTGGCCATTCGTCTTGTGATGGAAATGCTGCCAGCAATAAAATTCGGAGTTTACGTACAACTTGGCTTCGGATTCATCGGAGCTGCCATTGCAGGGGTCATGCTTGGACCGTGGCGTGCGGCGCTTGTGGGAATTCTAGTCGATATCCTCGGGAACTTCTTCCGCGGAGAGAGTGGACAATTCTTCATCGGATACACACTTACAGCCCTAGTCGGAGGACTCATCTACGGATACTTCTTATATAAGAGACCACTCAGATGGGAACAAATCTTGATTGCAGTATTACTCGTCACAATCGTCTGTAACCTCGGATTGAATTCACTATGGGTGTATATGATGACAGGCAAAAGCCTTTCGCCGTCTTCATGCCACTGCGAATCCTGAAAAATATGATCTCGCTCCCATTGAATACCGCTATCCTAACCGTGCTGTTTTCTAACCAAACCATGAAAACCTTGATTGAAAAGTATAGGGTGTGAGGCTTCGCGCCCAGAAATGGAACGTTGGACCAGAATAACGCAAAGGGACTGCTTGCAGTCGTGCGGCTATTCTGGGAAGTGAACGTCAGTCCTGTGAGCCGAATTCAACTACAAAGGATGCGAGAGGCGTTTAGAAACGAATCACTGGACCCGGAACGCGGAAGGGACGTGAAACGTCTGCGGACGTTTCGGGAGCAAAACTCACCGTGCGAGTTTTGCGTTTCTACCTGAGTTCAACTCCACAGGGTGTGAGTCCTTTTCAGCACCACTCCTAGCATTCCCTCCCATTTAGGAGTAGAATAGAACCAAAGAGCAACTATATAAACTAGTTTAAGCGAAGGGAGGCACAACCATGCCATTTATTCATGTTGAAATGATCGAAGGAAGAAGTCGTGAACAAAAAGAAGCCCTTGTCAAAGAAGTGACAGAAGTGGTTTCTAAACACACTGGTGCTCCAACAGAACATATTCATATCATTATTCAAGAAATTAAAGCCGAAAAACCTTGGCCAAAACGGCAAATTAAGAGGTTAATCAACTTCATATAGAAAAAAATACAGGCAGCTCAAAAGTTAGAACGCTTTTTGAGCTGTTTTTTTCGATAGGAAAAACTATCGAATGAATCAACTGCAAATGATATAATTTAGCTAACAATAGTTAAGAGCTCATAAAGTGAGGATTAAGGATGAATTTTAAGAAATTAATATACGCTTGTATAATGGGTGGAATTCTCTTTATATCATTTGGATGTAATCCGAGAAGTAATCGTGCGTATTTAGAAAAGCGTATCGGAACAGAAATGAGCCGCGTGTATCCAACAGAAAGATTAGAAAACTTGTTTGATCAATTTCCAGGTGGATTTAAGATAACGCAGTCTTTTATGGATGGTGATGATCTATTTACAGTAGAAATAATAGCTAGGAGTAAGGGAGAACCTATTAGCGGCACTGTTTCAAAGGTCGGAGATAATGGCATTGATAAAATCTTTGAAACAAACTTTCAGTATCAAGATGGGAAGTATCAATTTGCCAATGAGAGCGATGCAGCATATTGGCCGTATCGAGGTTTCTTATTTGAGAAATTGACCTTAAATCGGGATGTATTATCAAAATTAGATTTAGAAGAAAAGTTCTATAGTATGATGAATGGCGATTTTGAACTACGCTACAAAGTAACAAACGAACTCATTAATTCTTTTCTAGGCTTAGAAAAATCGGAACAATTGAGGATTTCGTTAGAGGGAAGTAATAGTAATAGAGGTTATTATTATTCAATTGCTATAAAAAAATGCAGAAGGTTTATATTTTACAGAAACGGTCTCAGATTAAACTCAAACAAAAATCAATAAAAGACAGAATGGTTTAGTAAAAAGGGAGATAACTATGTACGCAATCTATAAACAAAAAGAAGTATGATGCAGAACTTAGATTAGGAAAAAGATGTTACCCTTTATAGTTATGTAAAAGAAGAAGGGTTTGAAAAATCATGTTGATCCGTGGGGAAGAGAATCAGATAATTTTTTTCTCCAAAAAAATGGATATTCATGAATTAGATTATCTTTATAGAATAGAGTACGAAATTCAATACAAAGGGCATTTTTTGACGTGATGTCTGTTATGAAAAGAAAAGCTTATTGATAAAGATCTTTTTTTGGCTACACGCTGGTATTGAGGAGTACGAATTCATTGAGAAGCTAGGGGTTTAAAGTATTCGATAAAGGAGAATGGCGCAAAGAAATCGGTCGTAAAGATATTGAAGCTCTCAAAATCATAGAAGAGCCAAAGGGAATCTTCAAAGACCGAGGCTCAAAAGTTAAAAATTATCGAAGGCAAAGATATAGACGAATTCTTAGCTTCTGTTAAAGATTAAAGAAGAAAATGCATGAATCCTAAGTTGATGAGACTTAGGATTTTTTTGTTAATTGAAAATACTAGCTTTGCCGATGGATATTTATTTTTTTGTGAATATGGTATGATAAGGCTATTAATGAATTCGTTTTTAGAACTAATAAAAAAGGATAGAAGAGACAAGATGATGAAGGTTAGGAAAATAATATTTGCGTGTTTAATCGTAGGGTTTTTCTTAATGTTTTTGTTGTTGAAATACAATCCAAGAAATAATCGTGCATACTTAGAAAACAGAATTGGAACGGAAGTTAGTCGTGTTTATCCAACCCAGAAATTGGAGGATCTTTTTGAACAGTTTCCGAATGGGTTTATTGTGTATCAAGTGCGCCAGGTGAACGAAAATAATGTCAAAATTAAATTAACGGGGACTGAAAAAGGGGCTCCGATTAAAGGAGAATTGATAGAAACAGAAAGAAAATCTGGAGAGGATACTAGAGTAGTTTCTGTTGAATACTACAATGGGAAGTATACTTTTTCAGATGAAAAAGCGGCTAGCGAACTTTGGCCGCAACAATCCTTCTTATTCCAGAAAATCACGTTAAATAAAGATTTTCTATCAACACTGAAACTGAAAGACAAATACTATAGTTCGATGAATGGTTCTTTTGAGTTAAATTATGACGTGATTCTACCAGAAATCAACGAGTATTTATCATTTCCAGCATCAAAATCCATTGAATTATCTTTCGGAGGCAGTAACTCTAATAGAAATTATTACTACTCTGTTGTGGTAGAGGATAAAGATGGCTATTACTTCAGAGAAACGGTTTACGAATAGAAATGAGGAATATTAATGTATGCAGTCTATAAACAGCAAAATTTTGAAGCAGAGTATAAAAACGATGATGAAGTTATTTTGTACAGTTCGGTGAGGGTTGAGGGCTTTCAAAATTATATAGATTCACGGGGGAAGCTGTTTCCAGACTATTTTTCTAAAAACAGTTAAGATAGAAGAGCTAGATTACTTATATAAAATTCATTATGAAATTCAATATAAGGGCATTTTTCATATTACAAGCGCAATGAATCAGATGAATATTAAAAAAATGATTGGTTTGAACTAATTCCTAATATAAAGCAAAATGAATTAAAAGAATGAGTTGGACTTTAAGCAAATCAACAAACTAGACTGGGCAAAAAGAAATTGGTCGAAAAAGATATCGAAGCCATAAAAATTGTCGAAAACACCGGTGGACATCTTCAAAGTTCAAGGCTCAAAATTTAAAAATTCTCGAAGGCAAAGATATAGACGAATTCTTGGCTTCTGTAAAAGATTAAAGAATAGAATAGACGGATCCTAAGTTTATGATACTTAGGATTTTTTTATTTGATTTGAACCACATGGATATTTATTTTTAGTAATATTTAAAAAAACACGGAATTTATTTTTGTGAATATGGTATGATTAAAGTGAAGAAGTTAAATCATATAACGAAAAAGGTAGGGATGGGAAAGAATGAAGAAAAAACTAGTAATCATAGGAACTGTTGCACTGTTAGGTGTAGGAGCAGCAGTGTTAAGCAATCAAGAATGGCGTGCGAACACAATCTTTGCTACCGCAAAAGATAAGCAATTGGCGTGGTTGAAAGAGCATGAGAAAGAAATTGTGAAATGGATGCACTCTGCCTATCCCAAAGTGGAATCTGTACAATTTGATTGGAGTACGCTAAGAGTTGGGCCTGTGAGTAACGGAGTAGCTATTGCGGAGTATAATCTATCGGTAACGGGAACCTTTAATAATAATCCAGATACTGTCATTCATATTGATTTTGGATTAAATAAATCTGATAGTATACCAAATATGTCTGGAATTAGAATGAATCAACCTCCACGAATCAGTAGGGGAAAAGTATTGGAAATTTATGAGTAATGTGAATAATTTATATGCTTTGTAGCAAACAGTAGTTATGAGAAGACTGTTAATGAATAGTTTTATAACCGGCACAAGGATAGAAGAGGCGGGAAGAATGAAAAAAGTATTAGTGTTAGTTACTTTATTATTAGGAATAGGAATCGTCGCAGGATGTATGAACACACCTTCTAAAGAGAAGATGAACGAAGAGTTGCAGAAACCGGAAGTTGTTGAAGTAATAGAAGAGGCTATAAAAAAACGAGACAGTAAGGCCTTTACCGAAGCTGGGAAAATTAAAACATACAATGTTGATTACGATAAAACAACCTATAATCCGATGGGTGGGATTGAAGTGATTATTTATGTGAATGGTAATCAGAATTTGAAATTACAATATACAGTTGTTAAAAGTAATAATAAGTATGAAATTGGAAGTGGTTCAGGTTCAGAAGAACTTGCTAAGTTACTAAAAGAGGAATAGAGATGGATTTGGATATTTTAAAGCAGGAAATTGAAATATTAATTAGAAAGAATAACTTTCAAACGTTGAGATATGAGTTATTTAATGAACAGAGCAATCTTCCATGGGCAACACATCTATTTTATAGGGATAACAAGTTTATGATAAATAGTAGAGATGAACGCTCATATGTTGTTGGAGCAACTTGGGAATACGATACTATTAATGAAGCTATAGATAAGTTCATGAGTATACTGAAACAAACAATTGACGCTGAGCATTTAGCATCAGAACTAGGATTTTCTCATCCATACTCGTCACCACTTTGGGGATGAGGATTAAAAAGATACAGAGGGATGCAAAATTAGGGTTCTTGAGAGAGGTAAAATAATGGTAAATTTAGATAATGAGAAACAAGAACTAATGGAAGAAATTAAATTGTTGGGATATGAAAGTTTGAGATATTCCATTTTCAATGATCATAGACCAGGTGAATGGGAAGTTCGAATTGAGTTTGATTCTACCAGTGAACATTATTTTGTTTACGCTACAATGGATAGAGCAAGTTATAACAAAAAATTGGAATTTGATAATTTTGAGGATGCAAAAAATAAATTTATAGAAAAACTAGATCTCACTGTGAAAATAAATAGAGCTGCTATAAAAAATGGAGAAGTTCCTGAATACTCTTCTGATATGCTCCCTCTAAAGTAGACACTTAAAAAAAGTAAACTACTTTAGAGGGGCATTTTAAGATGGTCAAAAAAACATACTGCAAAAAGAATTAGAACAATTCATAGAATTGTATTTAGATGGTGTATCTTTTCATGAGCTGCGTAGTGAATATGGTTTAAAAGATATCGCTTGGAAGCTTTAATATGTATTTTCTGAATTATAAAGCACACGGACCTTCTGTATTAGAAGATCGAGATGGGTTTAACACTTTATACAAATGAATTTAAAGAAAAGGTGGTCAAAGAGTTTTTAGAATCGAAAACTTACTTTACTGCAATCGCAAGAAAATACAAAATCCCTTGTGCTAAAAACTGTACGAAATTGGATTATTAAGTATACTAATGGTGAGGCCGAGAAGGCCTACTATCCTAAGCCAGAGGTATATACTATGAAATTTAGAAAAAAACATCGCATGAAGAAAGAATATTTATCGTCAAAGACTGTATTCAAAATCAATTAGACTATAAACAAACCGCACAAAAATTTAATGTCTCTTACAACTCAGTGTATCAATGGGTTAAAAAATATCAAAAATATGGTCCTGATGGATTAGTAGATAGTCGAGGAAAACGAAAACCAGATAATATACAGACAGAAACCGAGCGTATTCGTGCAGAAATGGCTATATTAAAGGCACGAAACGAATATTTAGAAACAGAAAATGCCGCACTAAAAAAATTACAAGAAGTGGAAAGCGAGTTGATGTTTGCCAGACGAAATTTGAAGCGGAATATCAAACGATTAAAAAATTAAGTAAAAGAGGATTTCATATTACTCAATTATGTAAAGCCTTAAACGTTAGTAGAGCCGGCTATTATAAATGGTTAAATCGAGTCCCTTCGGAATCTGAAAAACGACTACGTCGTTTAATGTCATTAATACACGAAGTATATGAATCCGTTCAAGGTATATATGGATATCGTCGTATCACAATCTATTTAAACTATTATAGAAATGCGAAGGTGAATCATAAATGTATTCAGCGCCTTATGAAATTAATGGGATTAAAGGCAATTATACGAAAAAAACGTTATCGTTATAAATCTAACTCTGAAGAATACACCGCAGCTAATATTTTAAATCGAGAATTTCAGAAAGATTACGAGCCAATGGCTCTACTATTAACGGATATCACTGAATTGAAATATGGAAAGGGAGAAAAAGCTTATTTAAGTGCAGTTTTAGATTATGGCACAAAGAAAATAGTTGCATATCAAATATCTAAACAAAACAATAATCAAATCGTTAAAGATACTTTTGATCAAATAAAGAGAAAGATAATTCCAACAAAAACAATGATTCATAGTGATCGAGGATTTCAATATACTTCTCATTTCTTTAAGCACTTTATAGAAAAAGGACAAATAACACATAGTATGTCACGTCCTGGCCGATGTATAGATAACGGACCAATTGAATCATTCTGGGGAACATTAAAGGAAGAAGTATATCGTTTATATCATTTCAAAACCTATGAGTCTCTCTTCAAGAAGGTTGAGGAGTATATCCACTTCTATAATGAGAAAAGAATTACTTTATCAATGGGGTTAAAAATCCCTGCATAAATAAAAAGACGAGTTCATTAGAACTCGTCATACAATTTAATTATTTTCCTGTCTACTTGACAGGGTGCACTTCACTCTGCATTATGGGAGAAAATCGATGATTGATATTGAGAACATGAAATATATAGTTGAACAAGAAATGAAAAAACATCATTTTGAGAGCATACATTATGTTTTATTCGACGAAACAAAACGTCTTCCTTGGGCATTTCACTTATTCTATAGAGATGGAAAGTTTATGATTAACAGTCGAGATGACAGATCATATGTAATTGGGAATACGGTTGAATTTAACAGTTTTGAGGAAGCCAAGGCGGACTTTATAAACACGTTAGAAAAATTATGTTGAAATGAATATACAAGGCAAAGAGTTAGGATTTACACCAGATTATCCTTCGCCGCTATGGGATGAGGATGGAAAATGATGCATCCGGGAGGATGTTAAGGGATGAAAAAGTTATTAGCTATTATTATAGTAATCGCGGGTGTATTTGTGCTGGTTACTTGCTCAAAGCAAAAAATCACAATAGAGCAGCAAGACAATATGGCCATCCGTATTTATAGAAACTACGATATACAGGAAATCGAGTTCTTGAGTTTTACAAGGAATGAGAGTACGGGGACTTATTATCTAAGAATTAGACTTAACGGAGATGCAAGAAAAGAAACGATTTTATCTATCTTTGACCTTAGTGATTTAGAAAAAAATCGGAAGGGGAAATGTCGTTAAGCCCGCATGAATATTTCGATGACATTAAAAGACAAAGTATAAATAATGATAAGCTCGACGAATTAAAAATAAAGATAACATATATCGGTGGGAAATAATGTGATTAGAATCGCATTATTATTCACTGCTTAGGGATAGGGTAGAAAATGATAAAAACGGGAGGACGTTATGGGATGAAAAAGTTATTAGCTATTATTGCTGTAATCGCGAGTATATTTGTGCTGGTTACTTGCGCAAAACCAACAATCACAAAAGAGCAACAAGACAATGTAGCGATTCGAATTTATAGAAACTACGATATACAGAGCGTGGAATTTTTGAGCTTTGCAAAGAATGAGAGCACAGGTAGTTATCGTTTGAAAATAAAGATTAATAATGATGAGGAAATCGAAGCATTGTTTCTAATAGAAAATTTAGACTTTCTCGATAAGAGTGAGGGTGAACTAGTGTTAGGACCTATTCAAAGGTTCAATCTGTTAAAACGAGCAGAATATATTACTGGGAATGTAGACAAATCTAATATTGATATTAAGTATATAGGTGAAAAATGATGGATAGAATTCAAAAGGTTAAAACGATTGTTAGAGAATGGCTACTTGAGCATAGCGAGGTTCTAGTTGCGCAAGGTGTTCAAATGGAAATGGTCGCGGATAATAAAGACTATTTAAGAATCATATTGGAAACAACGGATAGAATGGGAGAAATCGTCGTGGAGGATGCTGGTTTTGCTCCGTACAGATTCTTTAAATTCGAAGTTGCTCAAATCGTTGATGACCGGGCTGAAATTGTAATGGCATGCTATGACAAGGATACTACAGGCGATGATGAGTATCGGGAGGCCTTGAAAAACGGTGTTAATACATTGATACATATAGGAGAATAGAGGAAAAAAGGATGAAGAAGAAACTAGCAATCATAGGGACAGTGGCGTTGTTAGGTGTAGGAGCTGTAGCGTTGAGTAGCCCAGAGTGGCGTACCAATACAATTTTTGCGACGGTAAGAGATAAGCAGTTAGCGTGGTTGAAAGAGCATGAAAAAGAGATTGTGGCATGGGTGCATTCGAAATATCCGAAAATTGAAACAGTTCAGTTTGATTGGGATACGCTAAAAGTCGTTCCTGTAAGCAATGGAGTATCAATAGCCTACTATAATTTGTCGATAAGAGGAAAGTTTAATAATATTCCTGAAACAGTCATTTTTGTAGATTTTACTATGGACAAGGAAGATAGTATTCCTGAATTAAGTCATATCACAATGAACCACCCACCAGGAATTCATAAAGGAAAGGTATTGTATGACTTTGAGTAACTTAAAAAGGTTTCAATAATATTTATGTTAACTTAGCTCAGAGTTGCAGACCTAGGCGATGTGATAAAACTTTATAATAGAAATGGAAAAAGCGGTCCAACAATTCATTTTTGATGAATTCAATGATAGGTAGAATTTACAAAATAGGAGATGTCTACATGTACGGAATTTATAAAGGAAAGAAATGTAGAGTTGCGAAAATATCTACATTTTATCGGGTTATTAGCAGCAAAAAGAAGAAGGCTTTGAAGAATACATTGATATCGTTGGGGAAAAGCGCCTGATATTTTTTTGTTAAAGATGTGGATATTCATGAATTAGATTATCTTTATAAAATAGTGTATGAAATTCAATACAAAGGGCATTTTTTTGATGTGATGTCTGCTATGAAAAGAATAACTATAGATGAAGATTGGTTTGTAATAAGGGCTGGCATTGAAAAGTACGAATTAATCGAGAAGCTAGGGTTTGAAGTATACGATAAAGGAGAGTGGCGTAAAGAAATTGGGCGTAAAGATATCGAAGCTCTCAAAATCATTGAAAAACCATTGGAAATCTTCAAAGACCAAGGTTTGAAAATTAAAAATTCTCGAAGGAAAGACATTGATGATTTCCTAGCTTCTGTAAAAGATTAAAGAATAGAATAGACGAATCCTAAGTTAATGAGGCTTAGGATTTTTAAACTACAAGGAAATTTATTTTTAGTAATATTAAAAAAACACGGAATTTATTTTTGTGAATATGGTATGATTAAAGTGAAAAAGTTAAATCATATAGCGAAAAAGGTAGAGATGGGGAAATGAAGAAAAAAATTAGCAATCATGGGAACAGTGGCGCTGTTAGGGTGTAGGAGCCGTTGCGCTGAGTAATCAAGAGTGGCGTAGCGAACACAATCTTTGCGACGGCAAGAGATAAGCAATTGGCATGGTTGAAAGAGCATGAGGAAGAGATTGTTTCATGGGTGCATTCAGAGTATCCGAAAAATCGAAACAGTTCAGTTTGATTGGAATACACTAAAAAGTAGTTCCTGTAAGTGTTGGTTTTCACTATAGAAGGATATAATTTATCTGTAAGAGGAACTTTTAATGATATTCCTGAAACAAAAAAATAACGATTGATTTTAGATTGGACAAAGAAAATGATATACCAACTATGAACAATATAATGACGAACAACAAGCCAGGGATTATTAGAAGTGGGGGTATTATATAATTATGAGTAATTTACAGAATTTCAATTATAAAAACTTCTAAATTCGAAGTTGCTCAAATTGTTGATGAGTATCGGGAGGCCTTGAAAAACGGCGTTGATACATATTGGAGAATAGAGGGAAAAAGGATGAAGAAAAACTAGCAATTATAGGAACAGTGACGCTGTTAGGTGTAGGAGCCGTTGCGTTGAGTAATCAAGAGTGGCGTGCGAACACAATCTTTGCGACCGCAAGAGATAAGCAATTAGCCTGGTTGAAGGAGCATGAAAAACAAATCGTTGCATGGGTGCATTCAGAGTATCCGAAAATCGAAACAGTTCAGTTTGATTGGAATACACTAAAAGTAGTCCCTGCAAGCAATGGTGTGTCAATATCCTACTATAATTTGTCAATAAGAGGAATGTTTAATAATAATCCTGACACAAAAATAACGGTTGATTTTCACTTAAAAGAAGGAAATGATATACCAGATATGAAACATATATTGACCAACAACAAGCCAGGGATTCTTAAAAACGGAACGTTATATAACTACGAGTGAGTATACGACTCTCGGATTTCAAAAGAGGAGATTAAGTATGGGACGTACGACATTAAAATGGGAAGATGTAATCCAGTTTGAGGAAGTAAAAGGCTATGGCCAGCATATTTGGAGAGATGGCGATAAACTTTATTACGTTACTGAAGAAGGAGGAATAGCTCCTCAGCGAGTGGTTTATGAATTACCGTACGAGCTCTTTACCTTACTAGAAAGTGGAGAGAGAACACTACTAGAAGTGTCATGGAAGATAAAGCACGATTCTTGGCCGCCGACGGAAGAAGAAAAATTGATTAGCCAAAGAAGTTTTATACGAAAGTATCCTACCTCTTTGATTGATTTCCCGAGAATAGAAAAACTGTTTTCTCAGGAGGAACTTGAAGAATTGATTCCGATTGCGGAGAAGATTCGGATTGAATCGAAAGGAACCTGCCGTGGAATTATGTATCTCCACTAGAAAAAGGAGAATAATTCGAGGAAATGAAAAGAGGCTAGATTTTTATTTAAGAAGTATATGGAATCTTCAACTTGAATGTTGTTAATTCCTAGTTTACAGGAGGAGTACGATGATTAATAATAGTGATTTTGGTGGTTTTATCGTTTCGAACAATATTCTTGAGGGAAAGCCAATTCGATATACTTTTCGTGATCAATCTTCCATCCCTCCATTGAACGGATGGAATCTATTATCCATTGAAGATGATGAAGAGTATCTTTCAGATGCAGCCAATTTCAAAATTCTAGGAGCCAATTCCATTTATAAAATCGCTCCAGTAATGCTTGAGATTTTCGAAGCACCGTATGGGACAGATTTATGTTGGCTATATGAAGAAGGTGTTCATGTTGGCTTTTACGATTTAATCGAAGAGAGAGAAACTACAATAGAAGAAATTTTATCTTCAGCAAATTAAATAGACTATCCCAAAACTCAAGCTGGCAGAATCGCTGTTGGCTTGAGTTTTTTTATTCAAAAAAATTTTTTAAGCTTCCTTGTTGACGTTTGTAAATTACAGGTGTAAACTAACAGTGTAAATTACAAATGTAAACGAAAAGCAGTGAAAGTAATGAGCAAACAAAAAGAGTACATTATTGAAGGAATGAGTTGTGCTTCCTGTGCCATGACGATCGAGAATGCCGTCAGCAAAATTCCGGGCGTTGATAAAGCTAGCGTCAACTTGGCAACCGAGATCATGACCGTTGAAGCAAACGATAGCGTGACCCCTGAAGACATCGCCAAAGTGGTCGATGGTGTGGGATACGGCGCTCGTCCTCGTGGCAAATCAGTGGAAGAAGAACTCGAAGAAAAGAACGAAAAGAAAGAAGCGCACTTAAGAGAAATGAAGCGAAAACCTAACCATTTCAGCGATTTTCACCGTGCCACTTCTCTTTATCGCAATGGCCGATATGGTTGGAATTCCAATGCCAGCCTTTCTAAGCCCAATGCAAAGTCCAGTTAGCTACGCGTTGATTCAATTGGCGCTCGTTCTCCCAATTATCTGGATTGGACGTCGTTTCTTCGTGGATGGATTTAAGGGCCTTGTCTAAAGGACATCCGAACATGGACAGCTTAGTCGCACTTGGAACAAGCGCTGCGTTCCTTTATAGCCTTTACGGAACGTACCACGTATTAGAAGGCCATGCGCATTTTGCGATGAACCTTTACTACGAATCAGCCGGCGTTATTTTTAACCTTAATCACACTTGGAAAATACTTCGAAGACGTGTCAAAAGGGAAAACATCCATGGCGATTCAAACGCTCGTAGGCCTTGCTCCTAAAATGGCGACGGTTTTACGCGACGGACAAGAAGTAGAAATTCCTGTAGAAGAAGTGCAAGTGGGCGACCTCATTCGTGTTAAAACCGGGTGAAAAAGTTCCAGTCGATGGCGTCGTGACAGAAGGAAACTCAACCGTTGACGAATCGATGTTAACAGGGAAAGTATTCCAGTATCGAAATCAGTTGGCGATGAAGTGATTGGGAGCAAGTTTAAATAAAACAGGTTCTTTCATTCTCAAAGCGACAAAAATCGGGAAAGACACAGCCCTTTCTCAAATCATTCAGTTAGTCGAACAAGCACAAGGATCCAAAGCACCGATTGCCAAACTGGCCGACAAGGTTTCTGGAGTATTCGTTCCAATCGTAATCGTCTTGGCTCTTGTTTCTGGACTTGCTTGGTATTTCCTTGGACAAGAATCATGGGTATTTGCCCTCACGATTACCATCTCAGTGCTCGTTATCGCCTGCCCATGTGCGTTAGGGCTTGCGACACCAACTGCTATCATGGTTGGGACTGGTAAAGGGGCCGAAAATGGAATTCTTTTGAAGAGCGGGGAAGCCTTAGAAGAAGCCAACCACGTGAATATGGTTGTTTTCGACAAAACAGGGACCATCACAAACGGAACTCCGGTTGTCACAGATGTAGTCACTGCCGATTTTTCTGATGCAGATGCCCTCATTCGCCTAGCTGCGAGCCTTGAAGTAGCGTCAGAACACCCTCTTGGCGAAGCGATTGTTGCCAAAGCCAAAGAACAAGGGGCTGCATTTGATGAAGTGACGAACTTCGAAGCCATTCCTGGTTTTGGGATTAAAGGCCACGTTGGTGAAACACTTGTCTTCCTTGGAAATGAAAAATGGATGCGCGAAAATGGTCTTGCCAATGCTAAGATGAATGAAAAAGCGAACCATTTTGCCGAACAAGGAAAAACACCGCTCTATATCGGATATAACGATGCCGTACAAGGTTTGATTGTTGTTGCGGATACCGTAAAAGAAAGCAGCGCGCGTGCCATCCAAACCCTACATGAAATGGGCATTCAAGTAGCCATGATGACAGGGGACCACGAACGAACTGCACAAGCGATTGCTGCTGAAGTGGGGATTGACCGCGTATTTAGTGAAGTTTTACCGCAAGATAAGGCGAATTATGTCTCAAAATTGCAAGAAGAAGGCTATATTGTGGCGATGGTGGGGGATGGTATCAATGACGCCCCAGCGCTTGCACAAGCACAAGTCGGTATCGCAATCGGTACCGGAACAGACGTAGCCATCGAATCTGCAGACGCCGTCTTAATGAAGAGCGACTTGATGGATGTACCAGCGATGTTAAAACTTAGCCGTGCAACCATCCGTAATATTAAAGAAAATCTATTTTGGGCATTTGCCTACAACGTTATCGGAATACCATTTGCGATGGGAGTTCTTCACCTCTTTGGCGGACCACTCCTCAACCCAATGATTGCCGGAGCCGCAATGAGCTTCAGTTCCGTATCCGTTGTCCTCAACGCCCTAAGATTAAAACGCTGGAAAGCATAACGATAAAGGAGAGATTTATGATGAAAAAAAGAATATAATTTAGAAGGAATTAAATGCGAAGGCTGTGCCAACACAGTGAAAGAACGCTTCTCAAACGTCCCAGGCGTGACAAACGTTGAAGTCAGCTTAGAAACAAAAAGTAGCTACAGTCGAAGGAGACGCAAGCGTCGACGCATTACAAGCATCCCTCGAAGGCACAAAAATACAGCATTCAAAAAGTAAAAAAATTTAGACCGCTTGAATGATATATCGGACCATTCGCCTATAGATTTTTTGCCACAGGTGCAGTAATATGAAGATAGAACAAAAGGAGGAATTTCTATGATTATTACTACAACGCAAACAGTCGAAGGGTATCAAATTGTTGAGTATAAATGGATTGTTTTTGGTGAAGTGGTAGCAGGTGTTGATGCTATAAAAGATATCGCAGCAGGACTAAGAAATTTCTTTGGAGGCCGCTCTAGAGCTTATGAAGGAGAGCTTTCAGAAGCTAGAGAAGAAGCTCTACAAGAAATGGAAGAAAGAGCTACAAAAATCGGAGCGAATGCTGTAGTAGGCGTGAAAATGGACTATGAGTATATGGATGGCATGATTATGGTCACCTGTAGCGGAACTGCAGTCGTTATTGAAGAATTATAAAAATTAAGAAAGCTAGGCAGATAGCCTAGCTTTCTTTTTTGTTGTTCCTGTTTCATCTCATGGTTAGTAGAAGTACATAAAGTAGAGCGTTGCTAACAACACCCAGTGTGGTTTCGATGAACCTTGCGGATTCTATAGTAATAGTGATGGGAAGTGCATTATAATGCGAAATAGGGGACGTAGGAATAAAATTCCGTACGTCCCCTTTGAGGCTTTAAAGGCGAGAGACCTTAGGCTCGAGCCGGTGCCTCATCCTTGTATCTCTCACCCTTCCTCCGCAATCCATGGTTAGAAGAAGTAAAAAAGTAGAGCGTTGCGAAAAAAACACCTAGGATTCTATACGAGTAGTAGTCGCGAGTGTAGTCGATGCGAATTACAGACTCAGGAAATGAAATTTCCTAGAGTCTGTTTGAGGCTCGAGAGGTCTGAGACCTTGGCTCAGACCGGTACAGCCATTACTACTCGTATGAAAAAATCCTAGGTGTTTACAAGAGCAACGCTCTTCACTTATGATGTTTATTGTTTATTATTTTACTTCAACACGTTCTAACCATGGAGTTGCAGTTTCATCTAAAACAACGTTAAGGTCCTCAATGTTCTTACGTCCTTGGCTTGCCAACCACGCACGACCAGCTTCTTCCCCTTCAGTCGCAAACACAGCTACAGCATCTTTCCATGTTGCACGACCACATAACACACCATTGAAAGTAGAACCAGCCTCTTTAGCAAAGCGTAGAGTTTCTTGGAATAATTCAGCAGAAACACCAGCACTTAAGAAGATGAATGGTAGGTCAGTGATTTCAGATTGTTCTTTGAATAAACGTAATGCTTCTTCACGAGTATAAACAGGTTCAACGCCTTCTTTAGTGAAGCCTTCTACGAAGTTCATGTTTACTGGAACTTCCACTTTTAATACGTCAACGTTGTAACGTGGGTCAGAGAAGACTTTCATTGCGTCGTTTACTTTATGAGGTTTTACTTTAGCGTAAGCAGCTGATTTCACATCGTCGTCACTTGCTTCGTAAGAAACGATTTCTAAGAAGAATGGAATATCTTCTGCCACACATTCGCTACCTACACGTTCTACCCATGCATGTTTGATGTCGTTGATTGCTGGATCTTCGTCAATATCATAGTATAAAAGAACTTTTACAGCGTCAGCGCCTAATTCTTTAATACGTTTTGCAGACCAGATTGGAAGTAAGTCTGGTAAGCGGCCGATTTCAGTTGCGTCGTAACCAGTTTTTTCGTAAGAGATTAAAAGTCCGCAGTCTTCGTGGCGTAATTTTGCAGCTGGAAGACCATATTCTGGGTCTAAAAGAATTGAAGAAGAGTATTTTGTTAATTCTTCAGAAATTAATTCTTTGAAGCGGATGATGCCTTCGTCGCCCTTTTAACGTTTGGGTTTCCTGCAGCAATCATTTTTTTCAATGAACCACGTTGGTCAATCGCTAAAAGCACCGATAACATGGTTTTTATTTGAAAGTTTTACTAAGTGATCATATTTTCCTTTTGTTAATACTAATTTTGACATAATAACACTCCTTAAGTTATGGATTGGGGCACTCTCACGCCTCGTACTCACTGTCTTTTTGATTATTATACTTCGAAATAAGGCTTACCGTCTAAGTAAGTCGCTTTGAGTTGTAACTCATCGTCTAATACGATGAAGTCTGCTGCATAGTCTGGGTCAATGCGTCCGCAAACGTCGTCGATACCGACTGATTTTGCAGGAACAAGGCTGGCCATTGTAATAGCTTCGTGAGGAGTCGCAATGCCCCATTTCACAACGTTTTGAACCCCTTGGATAAGTTCCAAAATACTTCCGGCAAGGCTACCGCCGTCTTTTAATCGAGCCGTACCGTCTTTTACGATAACAGGGAATTCACCAAGCATCGATTCACATTCGCCCATACCGCCTGCACGCATGCAGTCTGTAATAAGGGCTACATGGTCGTGACCGCAACATTTCATGACGATACTTGCGCTCACTGGATGTACGTGGTGACCGTCGCAGATCAGTTCGTCGAATACGTTTGGCAATGTGAGTGCCGCACCGACAACACCTGGTTCGCGGTGATGTAAGCCGCGCATTCCGTTGTATGTGTGAACGAAGATGTTCGCACCGGCTTCAACAGCGTTTTTACAATCTTCGTAAGTGCCATCTGTATGTGCAAGAGCTACATAGATGTCTTTTGTTTTCGCGTGTTTGATGAAATCAACAGCACCGTCACGTTCAGGTGCAATCGCAATTTTTTTCACCCAACCGCCAGCGCGTTCTTGCCATTCATCCAAGATTTCAGATTTAGGGTCGCCCATGTATTTAGGGTTTTGCGCGCCTTTGTATTTTTCACAGAAGAATGGACCTTCTAAGAAAATTCCTCTGATTTTAGCCCCGCCAAGTGTAGTTGCGTTATCGCCGACAGTTTGGCAAACATCTGCTAATAACTCGCGAGATGCGGTTAAGGTTGTTGGTAAGTATGAAGTAACCCCGCATGAAGGAAGTCCTTCTGAAATGGTACGAAGTGCTTCTACGTCATTATCCATGACGTCAGCGCCTTTGAAATCCGTGGATATGTGTATCCACAAGACCTGGGAGCAATTTGATAGTTGCCGTAGTCGATAATCTTAGCGCCGCTTTCTGGTTTTTCGGTTTGGAAGGCTCCGAAAGTTCCGTTATCCAAGATTGGTAAGTATCCTGGACCTTTCACTTCGTCTTCAAAATAAAATGCTTTGGCATAAATATAAGTTGTCATAGGATCATCTCTTTTCAATAAAGTTATTTATGCTTCTAATGGGTGAATCGTTACTCCTTTAACGACACGGTTAACAGTGCCTGTTGGTGAAGGAGTGTCTGGTTTGTTTCCAACTTTGATAGAAGAAAGTAGAGAAACGGTTTGTCCAAATACCGCATATGGAAGTGCAAGGTAAGCATCTGGAACGAAACGATATTCTTTATCAAAGCTGAAGGATAGACCTTCAAAGTCGCTCTCTGCATCCACTCCAACCGCAAGTACAAGACGTGCGATTTGATCGCCGTGTAATTCATTTAAGATATCGATATCGTATTGACGAGTATAGTCATCGTTTGATACGAATACGAAGGCTAGAGAAGAGCTGTTTACAAATGATTTAGGACCGTGACGGAATCCCATTGAAGAATCGAAGGCTGTCGCAATTTGACCAGCAGTCAATTCAAGAATCTTCAATTGAACTTCGCGAGCAAGTCCGCTGAGAGAACCAGAACCTAAGTAAATCACACGGTTGTAGTCTAAGTTCACGTAATGTTGAATCACGTCTTCACGTTCTAGAACGCTTGTACCCCATTTGACGGATGGCTTTTCACGAAAACCTTCTTTTTTTCTTCAAGTGAGTGAGCTTCGTCGAATACAAGAAGCGCTGTAAGAGTCATACATGTGAAGCTTCCTGTCATCGCAAAACCAGCGTCGTTAGAGCGGTCTGGCATCATTAAGAGTAAGTTGTTTGTGTCATCTTTAGCAGCGATGGCTAATTTTCCTTCGGGCGCACAAGTAATCGTGATTTGATAGAAGTCGCGCACGATTTGTTGGCCAAGTTGCACACTTGCAAGACTTTCTGGTGAGTTACCGCTACGTGCAAATGAAACAAGCACTGTAGGAATTTCTGCTTTGAAGTAGTCATGTGGATTACTTACAAGGTTTGTTGTTCCAACAGATTGGAAATCAAAACGATTTTCATTTCCTGTACGTTTTAAGTAAGGAAGAATGGTATCTCCCACATATTGTGATGTACCCGCACCTGCGAAAATCACGCGAAGGCGACCTTCAGGTAAGTTATTTAAGAAAGCAGTGATGCGTTCTAAGTTTGCTTTGTAGTAATCAAAAGCTTCTTTCCACAATTCTGGTTGTTGGCGAATTTCGCGCGTTGTAATTTCTGCAGATAAAGCTTCTAATTGACTGGTTGAAAATTGAAACATAATACCCCTCCAAAATTTTTTATTGATTTGTTCGATAGTGTCTTACCTTGTAGAAGAATTGATCGCTTCTAGCTACACTAATGGTGTATTCAATGATGCGATTTTCGTGATTCAATGTCGTTCGTCTAAACCTCAAGCAAGCTCCATGCGGATCCACATCCAGCGCTTCAGCTTCTTCCGCACTTAAAATACTTGCGGAAAATTCTTCGTCAGCATAGTGGATTTGCTGATTGAACTTACTTGCAAACACATCGTATAAAGAATGACCTTCTAGAAGTGTTTTTGTTAACCCTTTAAAAACATCGTAAGGTAAAAATGTGGTTTCCTTCATAAGTGGAATTCCGTCTGCATACCGAATGCGTTTCAATCGAAATAGCTTATCACCCGCTTCAATCCCAACTAATGGGGCGATAAATTCATCCGCTTCATAACAGTCCAGAGAAGTAATCTTTGTCGTAGGGACTTTACCGAGTTCCTTCATCTGTTCTGTAAAACTATATCCTTCTAGTAAGTTTTGACGTTCTTTCCACTGATTTGAGATGAACGTTCCTTTGCCATGGCGTTTATAAATAAACCCAAGAGTCTCCAATTCTTTTAGCGCTGTTCTAACAGTGGTTCGACTCACATTGTATACTTTCGTAATTTCTCTTTCTGAAAGCATCTTTTCGTGCGCTTTTCCCTTTGTCTTAATGAAATCCATTAATGCTAGACTTAGCGTTGAATAAAGAGGAGATGGTTTAGCAACCATATTGAACCCTCCTTTCAAAAACATTCTACAACTGGTCACTACCAGTTAACTTTATTGTAAGAGTTTTTATCGGTTTCGTCAATAGAATTGGAGGAAAAAGAATGCTGGACTCCAAAAAAATGAAAGCAGCTCCCAAAATTCACTTATAAGTGAATTTTGGAAAAGGAGTAAAAAAGAGAGAATAATCATCGTTATTCTCTCCCATATTATTGGAGACTAAGCTCCTAAATGACTATTTAATACCCTCTTCAAGTTGTTCAGCAGTTTTAGCGCTTAATAAAGCTTCTTTCACATTAGCTTTCATTAACATCCGAGCTACGGTTGCTAGTAGTTTCAGATGGGTTGTTCCAGCTTCTCCATCAGGAATTAGTAGACTAAAGATGAATAAAGTAGGCTTTCCCATCCATACTATTCCAATCGATTCCTTTCATTAAGTCGTACAATCACGATTTTTGGAGTCGTGATAGCACTTGATTTTGCATGTGGAATCGCGAATCCGTCCATCATTCCTGTTGTTCCTTGTTGTTCACGTTCTACAAGTCCGTTGTACACGGCATTTTTCGTCTGCTGAAACGCCTAGTGCTACCGCTTTTTGTGCAATGAAGTGAAAGACTTCTTCTTGAGAAGTAAGATTTTCATTTAAGAAAATGGCTTCTTTACTAATTAACATTTCAAACCTCCTAAGTTTTTAAAACGACTGCCTATTATTCGGAAAGTGGTTTACGAGTGGCTCCAAGAACAACACCGCCGATAACAGAACCAATTGCAATCGCTAATACCCATAAGAATGGATGTGTGACAACTGGTAATACTAGGAATCCACCGTGAGGAGCAGGGACTTGTACGCCGAAAAGGTAAGTTAAAATTGCGGCGATTGAAGAACCTAACATCATTGAAGGCATTGCGCGAAGGGGATCTTTTGCTACGAAAGGAATTGCTCCTTCAGTAATGTGTGTTGAACCTAAGATGAAGTTAACTAAACCAGCATTACGTTCGTTTGTGTCAAAACGATTTTTGAATAATAATACGGCAACGGTTGTGATTAGTGGAGGAGCAATACATGCTGCAGAAACCCCAGCCATGAATGCTGTATTTCCTTCACCAAGAAGAACGGTACCTGTAACGTATGCAGCCTTGTTCACTGGGCCACCCATATCAAAGGCACACATACATCCAATTACAAGACCAAGAAGAATAGGATTTGAATCTTGGAATCCCTTTAAGAACTCCATTAGTGATTGGTTAATACCTGCCATTGGACTAACAATAACACTCATAAATAGTCCGGTGATTAAAACACCCAATAGTGGATATAAGAAAATAGCTTTTAAACCGTCCAATGCTTTTGGTAATGCTTTAAATAATTTTTCTAAAAGAACGACTAAGTAACCTGCGAAGAAACCACCAACGATACCACCGAGGAATCCTGCGCCACCGTTACTTGCCATTAAACCGGCAACAAAACCACTGACTAAAGCAGGGCGATTTCCGATACTTTGTGCGATGTAGGCTGCTAGAACGGGGGTCATCAAGCCCATTGCTAAGCCACCGATTTCTTTTAATTGTGCAGAAAAGGCATTGTAAGTTTCATGATTTGGATCGAATGAGTATATTCCGAATACCGCAAATGAAATCGCGATGAGCACCCCACCACCAACGACGAATGGAAGCATATGTGAAACACCATTCATCAAATGTTTGTAGATTTCACGACCAATAGAGCTCTTACCAACGTTAGAAGATTGGGGAGCTTCTGAAGCTTCAACAACTGCATCGTCAGAGTGGTATTTCACAACGCCTTCTCCGCGAAGAGCTTGTGCCACTAATTCATCGGCATTTTTAATTCCTTGTCCTACTGAAACGTCGATAATTTTTTTGTTGACGAAACGTTGTGCTTGAACGTCCTTGTCAGCAGCAATAATGACGGCTTTTGCATTTGCGATTTCTTCAGGAGTGAGTTCATTCTCAACGCCGATTTGACCGTGTGTTTCAACTTTAATCGTTACTCCTGCTTTTTTAGCAGCCTGTTCAAGAGCTTCTTGTGCCATATAAGTGTGTGCAATCCCTGTCGGACACCCAGTGGCAGCGATAATATCATATTTTTGTCATTGTTTTTTTCCTCCTTTGTGTGCTATGAAAATGCGTTTGATTTGTTGCATTAATGTAGGGACGTCTGAAAAATCTGACAACCCAGGTCTAAATGCTGTTGAACTACCTGCAGCCACAGCTTTGATTCAAAGCTTGTTCATCTGATAAACCTAATAATTGGCTTCCGACAAATGTAGCTAAAAGAGTATCGCTGCACAGGCAGTATTTACCACTTCTCCTTTTGGAGCTGTTACATGGATTGTTTCTGTTGGCGTGAATAGAATTGCTCCCTTTTCGCCTAAGGAAACTAATACATTTTCGGCGCCTTTTTCGAGTAGTTTTTGACCACAGTCTTTAATTTCTTCAAGGCTTGGATTTATCAAACCAAACCACTCAGCCAATTCTTCGTCGTTGGGTTTTGATAAGATAGGGGCGGTACTTTAAAAGGTCGGGTACAAAGTCGGCAGAAGTATCAAGGATTAACTTAAACCCTCTAAGTTGAGCGGTCTTTGCAATTTTTTCATAAGTCGTATAGGTAATGCCTTCCGGATGACTGCCGGATACAAATAAAAAGTCCTCCGTATTCATATCCTCTATTATTTTGAGGAGTGCTTCTTCTTGGAGTTGGCTCACACTAGGACCTTGATTTACGAGTTTAAACTCTTCACTCGTTGACACTACTTGAGTAAATACATTGATTCGAGTAATTCCGTCTACATTAACGAACTGTGTTTGGATGCCTTCCTTATGGAGCTCGTCTTCGATGAATTGACCAGTAAAACCTGCTTTAAAACCTAATGCTGTGTTCTTCATCCCAAGTTTTTTTAGGATAAAGCTGACATTTACTCCTTTCCCGTTTGGGATGTAAACGGCCTCTTGCGTTCGGTTTACTTCAGAAGGCAACATTTGCAAGGTCTTTAATAAACAAATCGATGGCTAGATTCATCGTACAAGTATAAATCATCATTTCACCTCCCATTATGATTTTTTTGTTATACTTATTATTACATACAGCATACTGTAAATGTTTTCTAAAATGAGGTTAACATTTGTAAAACTTTACAAAATGGAGGGGTTCACATGTTCAACACGAAAGGCTTAACAAACACCGAAAAATATCTACTTGCCTATATTGAAGAACATATAGAGGAGATGCCTTCTATTTCAATTGTAAAGTTAAGCGAACGAGCAACTGTTTCAACTGCGTCCATTGTAAGAACGATGAGAAAAATTGGATATGATGGATTTACGAGTTTTAAACATGATTTGAAAAAGCAATATCGATTTGCAAATGAAAATTTATCAACTTTCAAAAGTTTAGAGGTTGTGGATCAAAAGATTCAAGCTGTTGTAGTGAAAAATGAGCAAGAGGTCCGACGAACGATTGAGCAATTGGATAGCAGGGCAATAGAAGATGCCGTTCAAGCAATCTTTGGGGCACAACGCGTCTACTTATTCTCTCGGGGGCTGAGTGAAATGATTGCTAGTGAAATGGAGATAAAATTCCATTTATTGGAACGGACATGCGAACAATATGTAGACCCCAATATTATAAAGACGATTAGCCATCGATTAAATGCGCAAGATGTGGCGATTATTATATCTCTGAATGGACATACAGAAGAATTAGTCGAAGCAGCCAAAGTGTGTCAACAAAATGAAGTTCCTATTATTTTAGTAACCGCTAATGGTGCGAGTCCTCTAGCAAAATTAAGTGATATTACTTTTGTTGGATATAAATCAGAAAGCTCGTACTTCCCAGATTATGAAGTTCGTTCGCGCCTGCCGTTACAAGTGATTAGTCGAATATTGTTGGATGCTTATGCTATAAGGGTTGCCGGCCAAAAATAATTTACATTACAGGCGGATACTGATACGATAGTAAAGCAAAGAAAGGAGCGCCGACATGGAAGGAAATAAAGTACAAAATTATAAGAGTTGTTTTGATATTATTGGTCCGATTATGGTGGGCCCTTCTTCTTCACATACTGCGGGAGCGATTGCGATTGGTGCTCTTGCGAGACAATTATTCGGTGGAACGCCAAAGAATGTGCGTTGCGACTATTATGAGTCATTTGCTGAAACCCATAAGGGACATGGGACAGATTTTGCGATTATTAGTGGAATCTTAGGCTTTGCAACAGATGATGAGCGTGTGCCTCGAGCGGTTGAAATCGCCCAGGACGAAGGAGTCCAAATCGAGTTTGTTGAGCGCAAAGAAATGAGTCCAGTCAATCATGCGAATACCGCAGATTTAACCTTGAGCGACGAGAAGCGTACGATTCGCCTCATTGGGACTTCTGTTGGTGGCGGAGCGGTGGAAGTGAAGGTTATCGAGGTCGATGGCTTTAAGATGGAGCTTACAGGCCCGCTTCCAATATTGCTCGAAGTGGTATCCCTTGGTGAAATGCCAAAAGTATATCAACTATTACAAGAGCATGGGGTGACTATTTCGAAACAAAGAGTAGAAATGTCTGAAAATCGCCAAATGATTGGTTATGAATTAGCGGATTTACTATCACCAGAATTAAAACAACAAATACAAACATTAAGACAAACGCATACGATTTATCTGTTTGCGTAATGAGATGATGAGGAAGGAAGTTTGCAATGTTTTCAACCATTAAAGAATTGGTAGCATTAGCAACAGAACAAAAGAAACCCATTTCTGAAATCATGATTGAACAGGAAATGGCTATGACCCAGCAAAAGTCGAGAGTACATCTGGGAAAAAATGGAAAAAAACTTACAAACGATGAAGAATGCCGTTGAACGAAGCGTCGAAGGAGAAGGGGTGTTTTCTCCAACGGGACTAACCGGTGGCGATGCGTTGAAGATGAAGAAATATCGTGAACGTGGAAAGACATTATCGGGCGATAGTGTCCTAGCGGGTGTACAATATGCCCTAGGAACAAATGAAGTCAATGCCGCAATGGGTTTGGTCTGTGCGACACCTACCGCTGGAGCCAGTGGAACTTTGCCAGGAGTTGTGTTTTCAATTGCAGATACAATGAACTTAAACCATGAACAACAAGTGCGTTTTCTCTTTACGTCTGCAGCCTTTTGGGATGGTCGTTGCCAATAACGCAATGATTTCTGGAGCGATGGGCGGATGCCAAGCGGAAGTTGGAAGTGCCAGTGCAATGGCCGCAGCTGCAGCCGTTGAAGCGGCAGGAGGAACACCGCAAGAGAGTTCAGAAGCATTTGCGACAGCACTTGGGAATTTATTAGGACTTGTTTGTGACCCTGTAGCGGGACTGGTAGAAGTGCCCTGCGTGAAACGAAATGCCATTGGTGCAGGGAATGCGTTGATTGCTGCGGATATGGCGCTTGCGGGGATCACAAATGTGATTCCAGCGGATGAAACGATTGAAGCGATGCGCAGTATCGGGGTCAGAATGCCACGAGTTGCGTGAAACCGGAATTGGTGGAACAGCAGGAACTAGAACCGGTGTCGCTATTAAGATGAGAATTTTCGGGGAAGATGTTTCATTGAACCCGGAACAAGAGTAGGAGGAGCACATATGGCAAAAGAAATTGCAACATTTGCAGGAGGTTGTTTCTGGTGCATGGTGAAGCCATTTGATAGCCAACCAGGAATTGAGTCTGTAATCTCAGGATACACAGGCGGCCACAAAGAAAATCCAACATACAAGGAAGTTTGTAGCGGAACAACAGGACATACAGAGGCTGTACAAATCACGTTCGACCCAGAAGTATTCCCTTATGAAAAACTAGTAGAAGTCTACTGGCAACAAACGGACCCAACGGATGCAATGGGACAATTCGTGGACCGTGGAGATTCATATAGACCGGTGATTTTCTATCATTCGCAGGAACAAAAGAAGATTGCGGAGGCTTCTAAAGCGGCCTTACAAGCAAGTGGTCGATTCAAAAAAGACATCGTGACAAAAATTGAACCAGCAAGTACGTTCTATCCTGCAGAAGAATATCACCAAGATTTCTACAAGAAGGATCCAGAACATTACAAACGTTACCGCGGACTTTCAGGTCGCGACACTTTTATCGATAGTATTTGGAAATAAGAAAAAGAACTAAAATTATCATATATGATAATTTTAGTTCTTTATTGTTTATTCTACCTCTGAGATAAAAAAATAAAAACGATATAGTTTATAAGCTATATCGTTTAAAGCTGGAAGGCGAAAAAGACCATATATGGTCTTTTTCGCCTTCCAAATGTTAGATGTTTGCTATGTAAGTTGTTAAACGAGCGACAACTTCTTTTAAGTTTTCCATTGAAGCAGCGTAACTGAAACGAACATAGCTTTCGCCACCAGGTCCGAAAGATATCCCTGGAATGAGCGCTACTTTTGCTTTTGGAGCAAGGTCACGCACAAATGCCCATGAGTCAGTACCGCATTTTGCAGGAATTTTCGCGAATAAGTAGAACGCTCCGTCAGGACTTGCCACTTCGAAGCCAAGTTTCTTCAATTCCGCAGCAAGGTAGTCACGACGCTCGCTATATTCAACCATCATTTTCGCGCAGTCATCTTGGCCGTGTAACATTGCCGCAAGCGCTCCGTATTGCGCAAAGCTTGTTGGAGCTGTCACCATGTATTGGTGTGTTTTTACGACTTCGTTCATGAAGTGTGTTGGTCCTAAGATAAATCCGATACGCCATCCTGTCATTGCGTGTGATTTTGATAAACCAGTGATGACAATGGTTTGTTCCGGTAAGATGTTTGCAAGAGAGTAGTGAGTCTTGTCGTATGTTAATTCCGCATATACTTCATCGCACAACGCCCATAGTTGGTGCTCTTTAATCACTTCAGCTAAATCTTCTAATTGTTCTTTAGAATATGTTACGCCTGTTGGATTACTTGGGTATACAAGAACAACTGCTTTAAAGTTTTTATCTGGGTTTGCTTCGATGGTTTCGCGTAATTTGTCCGCTGTTAAAACGAAGCCGTCTTCACTTGTATCTACTGTAATGAAGTTCCCTTGGTTCACCAATGTGATTGGCAAGTATAGCGGGAAGACTGGAGTTGGCGCGATAACAGTGTCGCCAGGGTTTAAGATGGCTTGTAAGCTAGCGTTAATCCCTTCCGTTGCCCCGATTGTTGTGATCACTTGGTCTGCTGTGTAATTAAAATTAAATTTCTTGTTGTAATATTCTGCCGCAGCTTGTCGTAATTCAGGAATCCCTGAGTTTGGTGTGTAGTGTGAATGATTGTCTTTAATCGCTTGGATAGCCGCTTCTTTAATATGCTCAGGTGTGTCAAAGTTTGGCTCTCCAAGAGTTAATTTGATAATGCCAGGAATTGTAGAAACTTCTGCGTCGAATTGACGAATATCAGAAACTGCAATGCCTTCTACGATTTTGTTAAATGGATGTTCTACTGTCATAGGAATCCTCCTTTAAATTCATAGTTTGATTGTAGCTTGTTTTGTAAAGGAGTGCAATGACAAGTATAAAAATTTTAGAAAATAAAAATACAAAACTCGCTCAGAAAAAATCTAATATTGGCTTTCTGTCTATGAATTCTACATAAAATAGTGTATAATCTCTTTGAGAATATCGGTTAGCAGTCAAAGTGCGAGCCACCCTAGAAACGAAGGGGTGGAGTGTGCACTTTTTTTGTGCAATAAAACGAAAGTGAGGGACAGTATGCAGACAGAATTTGATACGATTGCGGCAATTTCAACGGCGCCTGGCGAAGGAGCAATCGGGATTGTCCGTATCAGTGGAGAGGATGCAATTCGCATTGCCGACGAAGTGTATCGATTGAAAGATAAACGATTAAAAGAACAACCCAGTCATACGATTCACTATGGGCATATCGTGGATCCAAAGAACGATGAAGTCATTGATGAAGTGATGGTGACGGTGCTTCGCGCGCCAAAGACTTTTACGCGTGAGGACGTTGTGGAAATCAACTGTCACGGTGGGATTGTGGCGATTAACCGCATCTTGCAACTCGTTCTTCGCATGGGAGCACGCCTGGCAGAGCCTGGTGAGTTTACAAAACGCGCCTTCTTGAATGGGCGAATTGACCTCTCACAAGCAGAAGCCGTGATGGATTTGATTCGTGCCAAAACAGATAAGTCGATGCAAATGGCAATGCGCCAACTTGACGGAGAACTCTCAAAGTTAATTCAGAATTTACGACAAGAAATCTTAAACACATTAGCGCAAGTCGAAGTAAATATCGATTATCCAGAGTATGATGATGTGGAAGAGATGACCTTGCAACTGTTGCGCGAGAAGACGCAGCAAGTCTCACAAGGCATTCGCGCATTGCTAAACACGGCAAGCCAAGGAAAAATTTTGCGTGACGGCTTGAAGACAGCGATTGTTGGACGTCCAAATGTAGGAAAATCGAGTCTATTGAACGTGTTATTACGCGAGGAAAAAGCCATCGTAACGGATATCGCCGGAACGACTCGTGACACGATTGAAGAGTATGTGAATGTTCGAGGAGTGCCACTCCAACTGATTGATACGGCGGGAATTCGTGAAACGGATGACGTTGTTGAACGTATCGGGGTAGAACGAAGCCGTAAAGCATTAAACGAAGCGGATTTCGTGCTCTTAATTTTAAACCAAAGCGAAGAGTTGATGGACGAAGACCTCCGCTTATTAGAACAAACAAAAAGATTTCAAACGTATTATTTTTATTAAACAAAACAGACTTACCAACCAAAAATTGATATGGATAAGGTCAAAAAATTTGCAACAGACAGCGAAATTGTCACAACGTCAATGCTGAAGAAAGAAGGCATCGACCAATTGGAAGAAAAGATTGCCGATTACTTCTTCCAAGGGCAAATGAATGAGCGCGACGCTACGTACTTATCGAAACACGCGTCATATTGCGCTTCTTGAAAAAGCAGAACAAGCGCTGCAAGAAGTGGCGAACGGGGTCGACATGGGCATGCCTGTTGATTTAATCCAAATTGATTTTACCCGCGCTTGGGATCTCTTGGGCGAAATCACAGGCGACACGGTTCAAGACGAGCTGTTAACACAATTGTTCAGTCAGTTCTGCTTGGGTAAATAAACAAGTGTGCTCAAAAAGGGTGAGAGTTGGCAGTTTGCTGCAAGAAACTGAGACAGAATACGAATACTAGAGATGAGAGCATGCAGATTTTTAATTGAGCTCTCGTGAAAGAGTAATAACGGAAATTCTTACGGATTCTATAGTAGCAGTAATGGGGAATAGCAACCAATGTGAATTACTGACTCTAGGGTTGTAACCCGTAGAGTCAGTTTGAAGCTTGATAGGAATTGAGACGTAAGGCTCAATCCGGTGCCCCATTACCGCTACTATGAAGATATCCCGTAAAGAATTGAGTTATAACTCTTTCAACGAAAAGGCACAAGGAGGAAATGCTGATGACGAAGCTAGCGACCATTTGTTATTTGGACAATGGCAAAGAGTTCTTTACTGTTATTACGCAACAAAAAGCCAAACGATGTCCATGAGGGCAAAAGTACATTGGCGTTGGTGGAAAAGCTTGAAGCAGCAGAGACTCCAGAAGAATGTGCCGTTCGTGAAATTTTTTTGAAGAAACAGGACTGACGGCTACAAAGATGGAGATGAAAGGAATCATCACCTTCCCAGAATTCACCCCCAGGGACACGATTGGTATACGTATGTCTTTTCGTGTGACGGAGTTTTTCAGGAGAGCTGATTGATTCGCCAGAAGGGACGCTGGAATGGGTTCCTTACGATGAAAGTCCTCCAGAAACCGTCTTGGGAAGGGGACCGCATTTTTCCTAGAGTGGATTTTAGGGAATGAACCGTTCTTTTCTGCGAAAGTTTAATTATGAAGCAGGCGAATATGTTAGTCACAAATGTAGAATTTTTATGGAGAAAAGAAAGTAAAGGAGAGACTATGGTAACAACTTACGAAGCTGGAAATTATGATGTAGTGGTCGTCGGGTGCAGGACATGCCGGCAGTGAAGCGGCGCTAGCGAGTGCACGTATGGGCGCAAAAAAACATTATTACTGACAATGAACTTTAGAAATGGTGGCCTTTCATGCCATGTAACCCATCTGTAGGGGGACCTGCCAAAAGGGGTTGTGGTGCGTGAAATCGACGCTCTTGGGGGCGAAATGGGTCGCAACATCGATAAAACGTATATTCAAATGCGTATGCTGAACACAGGGAAAGGACCCTGCCGTACGTGCCTTTACGTGCGCAAGCGGATAAGCATTTATACGCGCAAGAAATGAAGAAGACAATCGAGAAGCAAGAGAAACTTGGATTTACGCCAAGGAATTGCGGAAGAATTGATTGTTGAAGATGGCGTATGTAAAGGGGTTATCACGAAATACAGGTGCCATCTACCGTTCAAAAGCAGTTGTCTTAACGGCTGGAACATCTTCTCGTGGTCAAATTATTATCGGTGAATTGAAATATTCATCAGGTGCCAATAACTCTCAACCATCGATTAAATTATCAGAGAACTTACTCGAATTAGGTTTTGAATTGGCGCGTTTCAAAACAGGAACTCCGCCACGTATCAAAGGCTCATCGATTGATTATAGTAAAACAGAAATTCAACCAGGGGACGATACGCCAAACTTATTTAGTTTCACTTCAAAAGACGAAGACTACCGTTATGACCAGATTCCTTGCTGGTTAACGTACACGAATGAAGGTACTCATGAAACGATTCGTGAAAACTTACACCGTGCACCGATGTTTACAGGGATTGTAGAAGGGGTCGGCGCGCGTTACTGTCCATCGATTGAAGATAAAATCGTTCGTTTCAGCGACAAGCCTCGTCACCAAATTTTCCTAGAGCCAGAAGGGGAAAATACGGAAGAAGTGTATATTCAAGGGTTGTCGACTTCGCTTCCAGAAGACGTGCAAATCAAGATGATTCGTAGCGTGGAAGGGTTGGAAAATGCGGAGATGATGCGTACGGGTTACGCCATCGAGTACGATGTGGTCGTGCCGCACCAATTGAAAAATACCTTTGAAACAAAACTTGTCCAAAACTTATTCACTGCCGGACAAATGAACGGTACGAGTGGATATGAAGAAGCAGCGGGGCAAGGGCTCTACGCTGGGATTAATGCCGTGCGTAAGATTCGCGGAGAAGAGCCATTTATTCTTGGCCGAAGCGATGCGTATATCGGCGTATTGGTGGATGACTTGGTTACAAAAGGAACGACAGAACCTTACCGTCTATTGACCTCTCGTGCGGAATATCGTCTCTTACTTCGTCATGATAATGCGGATTTACGTTTAACAGAAAAAGGACGCGAACTTGGATTGATTGATGACGAACGTTATGCCGATTTCCAAGCAAAACAAGAAGCGATTGAAGCCGAAATCAAACGCATGCAATCGATTCGCTTGAAGCCGACCGCTGAATTACAAGCGTTCTTGGCCGAAAAAAAGGATCTGCGGAATTGAAAGACGGCATCCTTTCTAAGCGACTTGTTGAAACGTCCAGAATTAAGCTATGACGAATTAGTAGGCTTTGCCGGTGAAAACGGTGGAAGTCCTCGTGAAGTGAAAAGAACAAGTAGAAATCTCGATTAAATACGAAGGCTATATTGCCAAAGCGATTGAAAAAAAGTTGAGAAAATTAAAACGCATGGAAGCCAAACGTATTCCAGCCAATATCGACTATGATGCGATTAATGGACTTGCGACCGAAGCGCGTCAACGTTTGAAATTAATTCAACCAGAAACGATTGCGCAAGCGAGTCGTATTAGTGGGGTGAACCCAGCCGACGTATCGATCTTGATGGTCTACATCGAACAAGGCAAGATCGCTAAAGTACAAGAATAAGGAGGCGCGTATGAAACCAGAAGAATTTTTATCAAAGACTCCAAGAAGTGCATGGGATTACATTATCGGACGTACAAAAGAAGCAGTTCGACCAATATTTCCATCTATTAGTGGAATGGAATGAGAAGATGAACTTGACGGCGATTACGGATGAAGAAGGCGTGTACTTGAAGCATTTCTACGATTCATTGGCGCTTGGATTTCATCATAAATTGACCGACCAAACGCTTTGCGACGTGGGTGCAGGGTGCAGGATTTCAAGTATTCCGCTGAAAAATCGTCTTCCCAGACTTGAAAGGTGACGATTGTGGATTCATTGAATAAACGCATTACATTCTTGAATACATTAGTGGAGACGCTTGGATTAAAAGACGTGCAATGTTTCCATGACCGCGCTGAAACTTTTGGGCAAAACAAGGAGTTTCGTGCATCGTTTGATGTGGTGACTGCTCGTGCCGTTGCCAAACTCAGTGTATTGAGCGAATTTTGCATGCCACTCGTGAAAAAGCAGGGCTATTTCCTCGCGTTAAAAGCGGCGCATACGGAAGTGGAGTTGGAAGAAGCGAAAAAAGCCATCGCGATTCTTGGCGGAAAAGTAGAAGGGGATGTCTCTTTCGACTTGCCATATGAAGGCGGAAACCGTCATGTCGTCACGATTTTAAAGACGAAGGAAACTCCGAATAAGTATCCAAGAAAACCGGGTCTTCCATTGAAGAAGCCATTATAACCAAAGGAGGAAGAACGATGAAAAGAGTTCACTTAGGAATGATGACGCTACTAGCGCTCGTATTAGGTGCTTGTGGAAATGGACAGACGAAGGACGCAGGAGCCGAGAAGTCGCAAGTGACGCAAGCTGCTACAACGGCAGCTCCAACGACTGAGACTACGACAACGGTTGCTCCTAAACCAGATAACAAAGAATTGTACGCGAAAGTCTTCGAAGATATCCGCACCGTAAAAGAACTGGGTGCTGATGTGGCTGAAAAACTCAATGTACCGCTACAATATTGGGCGGCCAACAGCTTGAATAAGCAAAAAGATTCGCTGCAATATTTATTCTACGACATCAATGACGATGGAGTGGATGAATTGTTTATCGGACATACTGCAAACGGCAAACCGTTCACGGTCGTGGCGTATTACTTAGATGGAAAGACTCCAAAAATCTTGCATCAAAGTTACGTTGCCGAAGCAGGTGGAGCTAGAAGTGCCTTTAGCTTCTTCAAAGGCGGATTGCTCTACACGGTTGAATTCTTGTCTGGAACAGGAAATGGCGATGCTAAAGTGTTCAAACTGGAGCCAAAAGGAGCAGGTTTGACGCTTGTAAATGCTTTGAAATTCGAAAAAGATGCAGTTCAAACTAGAAGACCTAGGATTGAAGCAAAGAAGATACCATCGATTTAACAAAGATGGATTGGAAAGAGTTTAAATAATCAGAAACTGCTAACACAGGAGGTTAGCAGTTTTTTTATTCCATAAAAAGGTGAAAAACATCTCAGCATATTGTTTTTTTAAAAAGTTTGTGATAAAATTAACTTTGAAGGAAATAAATGTTAGCATTGTGGTTTATTAAATTGATAGGGAGATGATAAATTATGAAAAAAATTATACTAATGCTAAATTGTTTTATTCTTTTTATTTTTTTATTGAGTAGCAAGTCAACAGTTGAAGGCACAGAGTTGAAACAAACGTTTACAGCAGAAAATTTAGAAACTAACCTTGTTCCTTTTAGAGTGTGGCCAGGAAGACCTGGAGGAAACGGAGACGGTTCTGAAGAGTGGTTAGTTGGGAATTATGGTGAAGAAAATGGTCCTTATAGATATATAGGAAGCACTTCAGGTAATGTAAGTGTATTGAATTCTAGTAGAAATAATGTAGTTTCAGTAGTATTTTTTTATTTTAGGTAATGCAGGAGGAAAGTGTTATTAGTTGGGCAACATTGTTTGCTGGTATGATTGCGCCAGGAAGCTTTGCAGGAACAGTTTATACAGCAGAAAGTTATGTTTCCGGAAGAAGTATGAAGACAATCATTACAACATACTATTTACCGAATTACACTCATTATTTGTGCAATATACTATCTATAATAAATGGTGAAAAAAAGAAAGAGATGAAAGAATATGTTCCTAAAAAAACTATGGCGATATCTCTGGGAGGATTTACCATCTAGAACAGTTTGGCAACCTTTAATGATACAATTCTGTTTAGAAATGGGACTATTCTTTTCAGGAGTTTTTTTCTAAAGATATGCAAGCGCAATATTGGATAGTAACATTTGCTTTAGTTAAACTTACTAAATTATATTTGAATAAACCAGTTACTAGAATGTATTTTTTTATACGGAGTATTTCGGAATCTTTTGGTTTTTAAATAGACAATAATGACAAAAAGCTTTCTGCCTCAGATTAGTTGAGGTAGAAAGCTTTTTTTATTAGAAATAATAATGGAACGGGCGCACTACGCGTTAAATTTATTTAAGATACTTTCGATATTTTTTTGATGAGTACCGAAACAGAGCCGTCTGGATTGTTGATGAATTCGACCATTTCCTTGTTTTCGTAGATTTCACTTGGAATGGTAATTTCGATTCCGTTGTCGAGTTTGAATTTTTTTGCTTGCTATATTTGCGTTCGTATTTTTGGCACGTTCGTTACGGCGATTTTTTTCTGGAACGCGTTCTTCGGTGATGGCCAACTGTGCGGCTTCACGTGCGAGCGGTTTTTTTCCTCGAACACCTTGTCGAAGATGGCTGCGGCATCGATTTTCGTCCTGTTCTTCGAGCTGGTGGAAGATGGCTTGTTGCGTCGTTGCTAGCGCTTTGTACGGTTCCTCGTCGTGTTTTTTTCGCGATATGAGTGACCGTTTTTTTGATTTCCTTGATTTGTTCTTTCGTTGTGACAGGGCACCGTAATTTCTAAGAATTTTTTTCAGAGAAATAGGCCGTCTTTTGGCCCTTCAATCACTACTTTTTTTCTCGATTAAGTGGTAGTTTCCGTTTGATAAATCCACGATGAACGCTTCCGAAGGTTTTTTGCGTCGCGTTTGGCAAAAATGGCGTGATTTTTGCAAGATGGTATTGCTAACGAGCTTCGCCTTCATAATCGACAAAGTGAGTGACTTTTGAACTGTAATCGAGGCGAATCATTCCAAACAGTGTTCCGCCTGTATCGCTTGTTCCCGTAAAGAATAGGTAGTCTGCTGGTCCGATTTCTTCTGCTGGAGCAATAAGAGCAAAGAGCTTATCGGATAACTGTTGCGTCTTTTCTAAGAAAGAAATTCCTTCGTCTACTAGATATCCAAGAAGCGGTTCGCTAGAAGCTAATTGACCGATATGTGGGTCGCCTTTTTTGATTTTATCCACGAGTTTTGTAATGTATTCAATGAGAAATGGATCGCCCAGTTGCAGTGGGGCCTGTGATAATAGTAAGTTTCCTGAATTTTTATCTAAAATATGTAAAACGGCTTCGTTAATGAGCATGAAAGTGCTCCTTTCCTATTTCATTCGATAGAAAATATTATATAATAGAAAAATAGATTTGTAATGAGAAATGAGGAGAATTTGCCATGACGGTTTTGACGAAGATAGATACACCACTAGGAGTGATGATTGCTGCAAGTGATAAGGTGGCATTAACCGGTTTGTGGTTTGAAGGGCAAAAATATGAGTGTGCCTTTGTGAAAAATCCAAAATGGGATGATTCTTTAGCGCTGTGGGATTCAGTAAAAACATGGATTAATCAGTATTATCATGAGAAAACTCCAGGAACTCCTTTGTTTTCGATTGCTTATGAAGGAGGAACTCCTTTTCAACAAAGTGTTTGGAATACATTGCTAGAAATTCCGTTTGGAGAAGTATGGACTTATAATGAAGTTACTCACCGTGTCAGTGAGAAGATAGGTAGAAAGAAACCTCCCCTCGTGCAGTCGCAAACGCTATTGGGAAAAATCCAATTGCGCTTCTCGTCCCATGTCATAGAGTCGTTGCGACAACAGGAAAATTAACAGGATTTGCGGGAGGATTGAACAGAAAAACTACCCTTCTAGAGTTGGAAGGGCATCAAATACAAGGAGATACAGTGATCCATAATGAAGCTTAAAATAATGAAAGTAATCGTTTCGGCATTTACTGCCTTAATGATTGCACAAGCATTCAATTTATCGACCCCCTCTGCAGCTGCCATTATTGCGATTTTAAGTGTAATGGATACAAAGAAAATCTCTTTAGCGGCCACTAGTCAACGATTAGCTGCGGCCCTATTGGCACTTTTTGTCGGTGGGATCGTCTTTTGGATTTTTGGTTTCGATGCAATGAGTTTTGGAATTTACTTATTATGCTATATTCCGATGGCTTATTTATTAAAAGTAGATATCGGAGTTGCACCAAGCACGGTGTTAGTCATTCATCTTTGGACGCAGCAACAATTAACGTTCTCCTTGTTTGTGAATGAAATGCTTCTTGTGACGATTGGAGCGGGAGTTGCCATTTTATTCAATTGGTATATGCCATCGTACCGTGAACATATTATTGAGATTCGTGAAGAAATTGAATTAAAAATGCGAGAAGTTCTATTGAAAATGTCTGGATTTTTATCGGTTGGAAATGGAAAAAATGATGGCGAAGTTCTTCAAATTGTGAAAGAAAAATTGAAAGCGGCTAGAGAATATGTTCGCTTAGAATCAGAGAACCATCTAACAAGTGAAATCACCTACGATGAACAGTACTTTGAAATGCGACGCGATCAAACAAAGTTATTAGAAATTATGGCGGTCAATTTAAATGAATTTCGCTGGGATGGAGAAGAAATGGCCATCTTGTCTGAAATGTTTAAACAGACGGCAGAGCAATTAGCAGAGCAGAATACAGCGAGTCAACTCATTGATGAGATTGAAGCCATGTTAGAACATTTTTCGAGAAAGACCTTTGCCGCAAACAAGACGCGAATTTGAGAAAAGAGCGCAATTATATCAATTATTAAGAGACTTGAAACGATTTCGTAGCAGCTGAAAGTCGATTTCTATCAAACTTATGGTGTGCATTATTTCAAGAGAAAAGAGAAGAGTAGAAATTCTTACAAAAGCAATTAAGAAGGTTAGGAAATAATCCTATCTTTTTATTTTTCAAGAAGAAAAATGAATTTAATTCTTAAGAAGTCTTGGTTTTTATCCGATAAAACTAGGGCTTTTTTTATGTTTGTTAATCAATATACTGAAGTGGAGAAGGAATGAGGGAGGAATTTATAGGGAGGTTATTTTATGGAAAAAGAAAGAGTTGTCGGAAGTAGTTCACTTAGCTAAAGCAAATAATGAGGAGGCCATCACCGAGTTATTAAAGAGGTTTGAGCCTTAATTGCCAGTATGAATCATCATTATTTCTTTCATGAGATGGATCAAGAAGATTTTGCTCAAGAAGCTAGAGTCATGATGTTACGGGCATTAGATAAATATAATGAAGACCATGCTGTTTCATTTGCAGGTTATTATCAACGGTGCCTAAAAAACTTAGCAGTGGAGTGTTTGAGAAGGGAGCATCGACAAAGAGTAGTTCCTCATAATCTTTTAATCCACGGGGATAAAGGGGAGCTAGCGTTGATGTCAGCTTCCGTAGAATCTTGCGAGAAACAAGTATTTTTACATGAGGATGCGGAGGAATACTTCCATCACTTATCTCGCTTTGAAAGAGAAGTGTTTCTAGGGGTGTTAGACGGGCAGACGTTTGAAGAGATGGCGGATCACTTCGATAAGTCGGTTACCTCTGTCAAAGGGGCTCACAAACGGTGTAAGAAGAAATTCAAAGAACAAATTTGTAGAGGATAAAGAAATTCAACTTAAGACTACCAATCTTACGCTGTTTATAGTACAATAGCACATGGCGTTTTTTGCCGATGAGGTTCGAAACCATCCCTCAATAAAAAACTAGGAGGCAGTAACATGCAAAATAAAAAATCAAAATTGATTGTGATTAACGCAATCATCGCAGCGCTTTATGTGGTCGTTACATCATTAACAGCATTTATGGCATTCGGAGATGTTCAATTTCGTATTGCGGAAATGTTGAACCACTTATTCGCTTTTGACAAAAAATACGGAATCGGTGTGGTTGCCGGTGTATTACTTGTCAACTCAGTCTTTATGTCAGCGTCTGGTCTAGGTTTGTATGACTTAGTATTCGGATTAGGACATACAATTGCTTCATTCGCTATCAGCGCACTTTTCTTCAAATCAGTGAAAGACGTTAAAACACGTATGTTTGTTTTAGCAGGTGTCTTCAGTGTGATGATTTTCTTAGTAGCGATTGAATTGAACTTAGCATTAGGTTTACCATTCTGGCTAAGTTACGCGCAAACATTCTTTGGCGAAATCGTCGTATTATTAGCGGGTATTCCGTTGATGACGGCATTAAACAAAGCCATCGATTTGAAAAAATTAATCAATGATTAATCAACAGACGTCTGGGCTCTATGCTTGGGCGTTTTTTGATTGCAAGAACTCACTATTTTATGTAGAGTTAAGAGGAGACCTAAAGGAGGAATACAGATGGAGTTATTAAGCATTCCAGTAGGACGTTTAGAAGAAAATGTCTACTTTTTAATTGATGAGAATAAAGAAACCGTGATTTTTGATCCAGGTGCACAAGCCGAGGATATTAAACAATTAATTAAAGAAGAAGGATTGAAGCCAGTAGCGATTGTATTAACACATGCACACGGAGACCATATCGGAGCAGTAGATGCGCTTCGTGAAGAATACAATATTCCAATGTATATGAATGAGTTGGAAAAAGTATTTTTACACGATCCTGAATTGAACCGTTCATATTACTCTGGCGAAAATATTACCACTAAGCCAGCGGATGGTTATTTCCCTAAAGAAATGGGCAAATGGAAAGTTGGAAGTTTTGAACCGGAATTAGCGCATATTCCAGGGCATTCACCTGGTGGAACCATCTTTATTTTCAGAGAAAATGGATTTGTTATCGGTGGGGACGTGATGTTTAAAGGAAGCGTTGGACGTAGTGATTTCCCATACGGAAGCCATAAAGAGTTAATGGAAGGGATCCACAAATACTTATTGCCGTTACCTGCTGAAACAGTGATTTTCCCAGGGCATGGGGAGCCAACAACGCTAAAAGATGAAATTGCGACAAACCCATTCTTAAATGGGGCAACAAGATAAGAGGCGAAATGATGATTTTTGATACGCATACGCATTTAAATGTATCTGCGTTTACAGGAGAAGAAAAAGAGGTCATCGCGCGTGCAAAAGAACTGGCAGTGACGCGCTTTGCGGTGGTGGGTTTCGATACGGATACGATTACGCGAAGTCTGGAGCTTAGTGAAGAGTTCAAAGAAGTGGTTTCGATTATCGGATGGCATCCAACTGAAGCCTATCAGTACAATAAAGAAATCGAAAGTTGGCTTCAGGAACGTTTGACGCATCCGCAAGTGGTCGCGATGGGGGAAATGGGTCTGGATTACTATTGGAAAGATTCAACGCCCGAGGAACAAGACAAGGTGTTCCGTCGCCAAATCGCGATTGCCAAAGAAATGAAATTGCCGATTGTGATTCATAACCGCGATGCGACAGAAGATTGCTACAAGATTCTAAAAGAAGAAGGCATTCAAGACATCGGAGGCATTATGCATAGTTATAATGGCGACGTGGAATATATGAAGCGTTTCTTGGACTTAGGCATGCATATTTCCTTTAGCGGTGTGACGACCTTCAAAAATGCGCCACAAGTTCGTGAATGTGCAAAATTAGTTCCATTCGACCGTATGTTAGTGGAAACTGATGCGCCGTATTTAGCGCCCTGTGCCTTACCGTGGAAAGAGAAACGAACCCTGGCTATACGCGCTACGTGGTTGAAACGATTGCCAAAGAACGCGGCCTTGCTTGGGAAGAAGTGGCCCATCAAACAACACAAAATGCCATCAAGCTATTCCGCATGGAAGAAAGAGGCTTGCTATGAATCCAGTCATTGTTGTAGAAGGGCGAGATGATACAAGACGCTTGAGAGAAATCTATCCGGATATCGAAACGATTGAAACGAATGGCTCGGCGATTGACGAAGAAACGATTGCACTCATTCAAAAGGCGCTTCAAACGCGTGAAGTGATTGTGTTTACGGACCCAGATTATCCTGGGACTCGTATTCGCAACATCATTCAAGAGCGCGTGCCTGGTGTAAAACATGCCTTTATCGAACGTGCAGAAGCCGTCAGAAAGGACAATCATAAGAGTCTTGGGGTGGAACACGCGAGTACCGAAGCGATTCAGCGAGCTCTCGAATCGGTGCATGAGATTTCAACAGCAACAGGAGAACCAGTGATTTCGCAGGCAACACTGATGGCGCTAGGGTTTATCGGACGACCAGATTCAGCAACAAGACGTCAAAACGGTGGCGGATTTTTCTAAAAAAATTGGCCATACGAATGGAAAACAGTTCGCGAAAAGATTACAATTATTTGGTATTACAGAAGAACAATTAAGGGCGGCACTTGAGGCTGTCTTAGAAAATGAGGACAAACATGAATGAAATAAAGGATATTGCGACGCCGAAAAGAACGCGCGAGATTATGGAACGTCATGGGCTAACGGTAAAGAAGAGTCTAGGGCAAAACTTCCTAATTGAACCGAATATTTTTAACGCGTATGCTAGAGGTGGCAGGAGTCGACAAAACGACAAACGTCATTGAAATCGGACCAGGGATTGGTGCGTTGACCGAACGTCTAGCAAGAGAAGCCAAACAAGTGCTGGCGTTTGAAATCGATGGCCGTTTGTTGCCAGTGCTCGATGAAACATTGGCCCCATACGATAATGTAACGGTGGTTCATAGCGACATCTTGGACGTCGACTTAGAGCAAGTCATCGGAGAGCATTTCGACATTAATGAGCCGTTATTAGTCGTGGCCAACTTGCCGTACTATATTACAACGCCAATCATTATGAATTTATTGGAATCAAAATTACCAATCGATGGTTTTGCGATGATGATGCAAAAAGAAGTGGCGCAACGAATGACGGCTGAGCCAAATTCGAAGGCGTATGGATCGCTGACGATTGCGATTCAATATTTCTGCGAGGCAAGCATTGGATTTATCGTGCCGAAGACGGTCTTCAATCCAGCTCCGAATGTGGATTCTGCGATTTTGGTGTTGAAACGTCGCGAAAAACCACTCGTAGAAGTGAAAGACGAAGCGAAATTCTTCGCGCTCGTGAAAAACAGCTTCGTGCAACGTCGTAAAACGCTATGGAATAATTTAGCCAAAAGCCTATGTTGGAGATAGCCATACAAAAGAAAGCTTAGCTGCTGCATTAGAAGCTGCAGGTATTGACCCAACCAGACGTGCAGAAACACTGACAATTGAAGAGTTTGCACGCTTAAGTGATGCACTTTAGTGGCAGATACACTCTAGGAGAAGAACAAGTTTAAAAAGATGATACCGAAGAACTTACGGATTGGTTTATTACGCGATGATAAACCAATCCATAGAAATCATAGGTATCATCTTTCTTTTACACGAAAAATCTATTAAAAAAAATATTTTTAAATAGATATTGCATTTTACATCCCGTCAGGAGTATAATCTACTTAAAGATAAATTTAAATAGAAAGAAGTTGAGGAGATGGCTGTTAATGAAGTAATGTCTGCTCTTTTCGGACGAAACGCGCCGCCAAATTTTTGGAAAATCCTGCGTAAAGGGAAGACCAATACAGGTGATTTAGCGGAGTTAATTGGGATGACGCCGCAAGCTTTGTCTTATCATCTTAGAAAATTAAAAACAAGCTGATTTAATCTACGAAACACGTTATAAAAAAACTTTATTTATTATGAATTGAATTTGACCGTACTGGATGAAGCGATTGTATGGATCAATCAAATTATTGGGGGAAAATAACATGGAACAAGTAAAACAAATAAAAAAATATACTTATATTGCATTGATGTTCGCACCACTCGTTGTGGCTCTAGTGGTGGTGTGGTTCTTACCGGAGACCATTGTATCTAATTTCGACTTTTCTGGAAATGTTACCGACACTGCCAATCGATTTACAATTTTAATTTATCCGGTGATTGTGGCCATTGTTGGATTTATCATTCGTATTGCTAGCACTTCTCCTAAATTAACAGGAGGGAATGTGAAGACCGCTCGTTCTATTAGTTGGTTAGTTTTACTATTACTGAATGTTGTTGCTTATTTCCAATTTTGGTTGTATTTAAATGGAGTGACGATTGGGACACAAATAGGACGTTTTTTGACATTCATCCTTGGGATTTTCTTTATTCTGATTGGAAATCTCTCTCCTAAGATTAAAGACAATACAAAACACTTTGGATTCCGTGCGTCATGGCTAAAAAATAATGATGTAGCTTTCCGAAAAACACAACGATTCTTTGGCTTTGCTTCTATTATTGCTGGAGTATTAATGATTTTAACAGCAATCATTATGGTAAATAATATTGCAATATTGGTAGCTACGATGATTCTAGTAGTGGTGGTTGCAGTGACTTGTGGGTATTCTTACTACATTGCGAATACAGAGACAGAAGGGGAATAAAAATCATAAAACGTTCTATCATCTAACTTGGTAGAACGTTTTTTATTTTTCCCCCTAAGGAAAGACAGAAGAAGTTAACGAATGTCTTCATTAAAATCCGCGCTTTTTTTCGTTTAGCTCTTATCTGTGCTATAATAGAAAGGTACATATTGGTGGAAGAGAGGTTAACTTTATGCAAATAAATTGGAATAGTTTATTTTCATGGGGGAGTTTTCGCAATCTGATTGATATTTTGATTGTTTGGTACATTCTCTATAATATTTTAGTGATTATTAAAGGAACAAGGGCAATTCATTTAATGAAAGGAATTGCTGCAATTGCTGCAATGAAGTTTATTAGTTTTTTCCTTGGGCTAACTACTTTAGACTGGATTATGAACTTCGTGATTCAGTGGGGGGTTGTGGCTGCATTGATTGTGTTCCAACCAGAGATTCGCCGCGGATTAGAACATATTGGACGTTCGAATTTCTTCTCACGTAAATATGAAAGTGCCAATGAAGCAGAAATCATGATTAATGAGTTGAATACAGCCATTCAATATATGGCAAAACGAAGAATTGGAGCTTTAATTTCGATTGAACAAGGGAATTCTCTAGAAGAATTTATTAATACTGGGATTCCGATTCACTCTGAGATTTCTAATCAATTGATTACGAATATTTTTATTCCAAATACACCCATTACATGATGGGGCAATGATTATTCGTGATTATCATATTGCTGCAGCGGCTTGCTATTTACCGCTATCTGAGAATATGATGATTCCAAAAGAATTAGGAACACGTCACCGTGCTGCGATTGGTCTAAGTGAAGTGAGTGATGCGATTACGATTATCATCTCTGAAGAAACGGGGAAAGTGAGTGTAGCGATTCGCGAAAAATTACACCGAGAACTTTCTTCTGAAGAATTAATTCAGGTCTTGTCGCAACATTTAGTGGTAGAAGGAGACGACGAGATGGATCCAGCAGTCGTTCGTTGGATACGTGCACTCTTTAAAGGGGGTCGTTCGAATGGCTAATTGGATGAATAAAAAATCATTTCTCATGTTGATGTCTTTAATTCTAAGTATCTTTCTATTTATTTTAGCTAAAGACTCTAATTCCGGATTGCGTTCCAGCACATTAAATCCACAATCAAGTTCAAACACGATTACAAATGTGCCAATTTATGTGGATATCAACAGTGAAGAATACTCGGTAACGGGATTACCAGACTCTGTTGCTTTACGTCTTGAAGGGCCAAGCAGTTTGATTTTAAGCACATCTAGCAATGGTTCGTACAAAGTGACTACACCAAATTTAACAGAGTTAGGGGAAGGAAAGCATACGATTTCTCTTTCAGTATCAGGACTTCCAACTGGAGTGACAGGTATTGTTTCACCAGAAAGTGTTGAAATTACCATCGAGAAGAAGAATGCTAAAGAGTTTCCTGTTAATGTAACGGTCGATTCTTCAAGTATTGGCAATGGCTATCAAGTTGGAGATGGCTTGACCTCTCCAGGAACAGTTACAGTCAAAGCTGCGGATTCGATTTTAAATCAAGTGGAAAAAGTAGTCGCAAAAGTTACGATTCCTGAAGGAACAAAATCAGACTATACGACTACAGCACAACTACAAGCTTTGGATGCCACAGGAAAACCTGTTGCGGTGAAAATTGAGCCAGAACGTGTACAAGTTCGAGTGCCAATTTCTTCTAGCTCCAAAACAGTCCCTCTTGTCTTTACGACAACTGGTGGCACTTCACGTTATTCATATTCATTGAATTCTACTACTAAGCAAGTTACAATCTTAGGAGCTCAATCGATTTTAAATCAAATTACAGCTATTCCAGTAGTGGTAGATGTGAGCAACGTGACTCAAACCACGAAAAAAACAGTAACATTAACACTACCATCTGGTGTCAATAGTATTACCCCAGAAGCAGTTGAGGTCACTATTACGGTGGTAGATCATGGTATTTTGGATTCACGAGAAACAACTAAAGAGTCCGAAACAACACAAGAGCAAACAACGACACAAGAACAGACAACACAAGCCAGATAAGGCTAAAGGAGAAATTTATGGGCAAATATTTTGGAACAGATGGTGTTCGTGGCGTAGCTAACGCAGAATTAACACCAGAATTAGCATTTAAACTAGGCCGTTATGGCGGTTATGTATTATTACAACAAGCAGAAGGAAATGCACATCCACGCGTATTAGTGGGGCGTGACACTCGTATTTCTGGTCAATTATTAGAGCATGCTTTAATTGCTGGATTACTCTCTGTTGGGATTGAAGTCATGCAACTTGGAGTGATTCCTACTCCAGGGGTAGCTTATTTAACACGAGTACAAGGCGCTGTAGCTGGGGTTATGATTTCAGCATCCCACAATCCTGCTCAAGATAATGGAATTAAATTCTTCGGGGGAGATGGATTTAAACTAACAGATGAAACAGAAGCGCAAATCGAAGCATTATTAGATGCCGAAGAAGACACATTACCACGTCCTTCTACAGACGCATTAGGAACAGTAGATGAATACTTAGAAGGAACATTGAAATACAGCCAATTCCTACAAAATACGGTAGATTCTCTATCAGGAATGAAAGTCGCTTTAGACGGCGCAAACGGAGCAACAGCTTCCATGTTAACGCGTTTATTCGCTGACTTAGACACAGACTTCCACACAATGGGTGACAAACCAAACGGCGTGAACATTAACGATGGCGTAGGGTCAACACATCCAGAAGCCTTAGTGGAGTTCGTAAAAGAAACAGGAGCAGATATCGGTTTGAGTTTTGACGGAGACGGAGACCGCTGTATCGCAGTTGATGAAAATGGAACAATCGTTGATGGTGATAAAATCATGTTCATCCTTGGTAAACATTTCAAGAACCAAGGGACTTTAAGCAAAGATACGATCGTATCAACCGTTATGAGTAATTTAGGATTCCATAAAGCGGTAGAAGCTGAAGGAATGGTTGCTCTTCAAACAGCAGTTGGTGACCGTTACGTGGTTGAAGAAATGCGCAAAAACAACTACAACTTTGGTGGGGAACAATCAGGACATATCATTATCCTTGATTTAAACACTACAGGCGACGGATTACTTTCAGGAATTCAATTAATGAATGTTATGAAACAAACTGGCAAATCATTAAGCGAATTAGCCAGTGAAGTACCAACATACCCACAAGAATTAGTAAACATTCGTGTGAGCGATAAAAATGGTGTAATGGAAGTTCCAGCGATTAAAGAAGTCATCGATGCTGTAGAGGTTGAGATGGATGGAAACGGACGTGTGCTTGTTCGTCCAAGTGGTACTGAGCCACTTGTTCGTGTCATGGTTGAAGCACCAACAGATGAACTCGTTCACGACTACGTAACACGTATTGCTGACGTTGTTCGTAAAGAAGTTGGGATTGACTAATTTTAAATAAATACGATTTGAAGGAGAGCTTTGAAAAAGGCTCTCTTTTTTTATTGGGATAAACCACTTGATTTTTAAAAGGAAACAATTGATACAATGTAAAAACGTAACAATTACGATTTAGAAAGAAGAGAAGAAAATGGCAAAGAAATCTAAAATTGCAAAGTATGAAAAACAAAAAGCGCTCATCGAACGTTACGCCGAAGAACGTTATGCCTTGAAGCAAGCTGGAGACATTGACGGACTAAGAAAACTGCCTAAAAATTCAAATCCGAACCGATTGAAGTTTCGTGATCAAACAGATGGCCGACCAAGAGGATATATGCGTAAATTTGGCTTGTCACGTATCAAATTCAGAGAATTAGCGCATATAGGATTAATTCCTGGTATTAAAAAAAGCAAGTTGGTAAACTACGAGAGAAATAATAGGAGGTGTATGTTATGAAACAAGATTTAGCAACAGCATATCGTCAAATGAAGAGCCCAAATATCAAAACAAGAAAGAGAGCATTGAAACTGATTCACGAAGCCAAACGCGCAAAGAAAAAAATAACAGGGATTACCGGACTCACACTGTGGGTCTTTTTTTCTACGTACGGCTCGAACCGGTGCAACGTTACCGCTATTATAATTCAATCCGAAGGATTCTCCAAAACACAATTTGAGTGTCTTTGAACGCATTTTGGTTTCATGTTAGAATAGAACAGTAAAAACAACCAAGGAGCTAAGAAAATGAGTACAATCTAAAAACATGTAGCCAAACTCGTGCGATTCAAGCGCGTAGAATTTTCCCATTCGATGTGAATATGCATAATACTTTATTCGGAGGGAATTTAACACGAATTATTGATGACTGTGCATCGATTACGGTCTCTCGTCATTGCCGTCGTCTTGCGGTAACAGCATCGGTGGACGCGATGAACTATTTAAAACCACTTCCATTAGGACATTCTGTCTGCGTAGAAACGTATATCTCAGGAACAGGGAAGAAGAGTGTGGAAGTCTTCTGTAAAGTGGTCGGAGAAGATGTGTTAAACGGTGAACGCTATTTAGCGGCGACAAGCTTTTGGACATTTGTGGCACTTCCTCGTGAAGGAGAAACAGATTTTACGGTAGATGCCATCGTTCCAGAAACGGATGAAGAGAAATTCATCTGCAGTGGCTACGAAGAACGTCGTAAGGCACGTCTAGAGCAACTAGGACGCCAAGAAGCATTAATGGATCATATTACCGTTGTAAAACCGTGGAACCTAGAAAATCACGAATCTTAAGCAAAACGTAAGAAACTTTCGAAGGATTTTTTAAGTTTGTCTGTTATAATGCAACTATCAATAGTTTAAGGAGTTCATTGTGGATACATCAAAAGCAATCGAATTAAATCGTAAAATTATACGAATCGTGACCGTTATCGGGATTATTTTAACCATTATTTTTAGGATGGCTAGTCGCAAAAGAAATGATTATTTTGCACTAGATGGGACCGTTTCCGAGAAAGCATTGCCCAATTCAGGGTTGGGTAGGGCATTCTTGATTTTTTTATCATGATTCAAATTACGCAAGTGGTTTACCCGATTATTCCTGGTGGCCTAACGTGTGTGATTGGACATATTGTATTTGGGCCGTTCTACGGGTGGGTGTATAACTTTTGTGGGAATCATGATTGGTTCTTGTATCAACTTCTGGTTAGCTCGTCGCTACGGTGAGACGTTGGCGAAGGCGTTCGTGGATGATGATACGTACAATAAATACATCGGTTATTTGGACAAAGGAAAACATTTCGAGCGCTTCTTCTTTGGCGCACTGGTTCTTCCTGGATTCCCAGATGATTTCCTATGTATGGTGGCAGGACTTAGTCATATGACCTTTAAGAAATTCGTGGCCATTTGTTTAATCGCAAAACCAGTCACATTATACGTTTATACAGTAATTGCAGCAGAAGGAGTAGAAGCCTTCTTCAGATTCATTAATTAAGAAAGCAGTATTGAAATGAAAAAAATCATGATTGCACTCGTGCGTGGATATCAAAAGTGGATTTCTCCATTATTCCCGCCTTCCTGTATTTATAGACCAACCTGCTCGAGCTATACGATTCAGGCGGTTGAAAAGCATGGAGCGCTGAAAGGCGTATTGATGGGTTGCGGACGCATTTGCAGATGCCATCCATTTATAAGAGGTGGACAAGATCCCGTTCCAGACTATTTCACGCTAAGACGGAACAAGGATTACCGTAAGAAAATTATCGATGCCAGTAAAAACGACACAGCTGACTAGAAATAGTCGGCTGTTTTTGTATTTGTAAAAATAATTAAAGGGGTATTGTGTTTTAAAAAAGTAGAGGTATAATTCGAATTGAAAAGCACCTGATTTAGAAAGAGGGATAATAAATGGCATGTAATTTAAAACAATGGTCTGTGGGGAAATGGGTCGCAAGCGCAGCAATCATTCTGCTAATGGCAGTCTGTTCATGGCTAGCCATTCGTGTCTTTTTCACGAATGAGAATGCCAATGCGGAATTTAGCTATGAGATTATTAATAACACGGATAAGGAAATTGAGGAAATTATTATTGGTGAATTTCGAGATTCTGATAGTACTGGTGCAACGGATCGTGTTTCTATCACATTAATCGGAGGGCAGTCACGTACGAAGGGAGCCGTTACAATTTCTAAGGATACAGATAAGATTGGGAATTTCTATATTCAGATGAAAAAGATGGGAAAAGAGTATTTTTAGCACCAACATTAGCGTATGATACTGGAAAGAAAGGTCTTCATATTAAGATTACAATTGATAAGATTGACTCGGAGGGCTATTACACTGGTAAAGTGGAAACTAATACATTTGTTTTCTCAGAATTTAAAATAGAACCGACGTTGCAAAAAGCCGATGAGAAGAAAAAAACAGAATAGTATTGATGACAATCAAAAACCCGTGTGGATGAAGTAGAAGACATCCACACGGGTTTAATAGTTCTATTTTAAATATTACATAAAGTAACCTAAGTAGTAACGAACGAAGAATGCAGCACATACAGCACCAACGAATGGAGCAGTACCAGGTACTAATAATCCATATTGCCAGTCGTTATTGACTTTGTTTTTGATTGGTAATAATTGGTAAGCAAGACGAGGTCCTAAGTCACGAGCTTGGTTCATCGCGAATCCAGTTGTACCTCCAAGACCCATACCGACAGCCCATACGATTAAACCAACCACGATTGGTAATAATTCTTTGTTTACATTTTCAGTTGCTAAGATTGCTGTTAAGAAAATGAAAGTTGCAAATGCTTCGACGAAGTAGTTACGTGGTAAGTTACGGCAGTTAGGGTTTGTTGAGAAGATGTTACGGATTGCAACGCCATCAACAAGTCCTTCAGAAGCTGTGAAGTGGTCTGCGTACATGAACCATACGATTACCGCACCAACAAATGCGCCTAAGAATTCAGCGATTGCGATTGGAATGAATTGTTCTGCAGGAAGTACTCCTAAAACAACTTTAGCTAGCGCCATCGCAGGGTTGATACTTACACCACCGAAAATAAATAAAGCAACAGTGATACCGAATGCCCATGTTGTGATGGCGAATAAGTGACCTGATCCAGCGTATTTTGTTTTCTTCAAGACGTCATCACAGTGTACGCCGACCCCGAAGATAATCATGAGGGCAGTTCCCATAAATTCTGATAATAATAAATGCATAAATGTTTGATCCATTGGTTGATTCTCCTTAATGTAATTCTTTTATTAATTGTTGATAGACGGCTTGAATCGATAATCCTGTTTCGTGGGCGATTCTGGCGCAGTCTTCATATTCTAAGGTTGATTTTGTAAAAGTACCGTATTGGTTTTTCTTTACCTTTCACCGCTCCGAGGCTCGTTTGTTGCGTCTGGAAAGTGCGGGTCATGACTTTACGTTGGACGTTTTGATAACGAAAGCCAATGGTTGAAGTTTGCTTAGAATAAAAATGGCTGTAAACCGTTCGAGGTCTCCTTCTTGGATGAGAAGTGTGAGATGTGTTGCCGGACGGTTTTTCTTTGTGTAAACGGGAGTGTAATGCACATCTAGCGCGCCTTCTTCTAATAAAAGGCTCATGATGTAGCCAAGTTCCTCACCGCTTTGGTCATCGATGGTTGTATCGATTTGAATGATTTCATCGTTATTAGAAGTCACGACTTGATGAGAATGAGTGCTTTTTCTCTAAGAGTGTTCCTCGTAACGCGTTGAATTTACCCGTGTCACGTTTCCCAAAAACCATAACCGACTTTTGTAGCAGTTAGGTTTGAAGGTTGTGCAAATACTGGGCGGATGGCCTTAAAGAGAGCAAGGCCGGTTGGTGTCACAAGCTCTGTATGAATGTCAAAGTCTTGTGAGAATGGAATGGCAGTTCCAAGTCTTAATTGCATTACAGCAGGTACTGGTACAGGCATGACTCCGTGTGCAACGGTAATTGTTCCGCTACCTTCTGTGACAGCAGTGCTGTAAACCGTATCGATGTCGAGTGTTTCCCACAAAATGAAGAAGCTCATGATGTCGATGATAGAGTCTGTTGCGCCAACCTCGTGGAAGTGAATTTCCTCCACAGGCATTTGGTGTACGTTCGCTTCCGCTTGTGCGATGTCACGGAATACTTCCAAACTTTTTTCTTTTACAAAGTCACTGACACCACTTGAAAGAATAATCGTTTCGATTTCTTTCAACCCACGAACTTCTCCGTGATGGTGATGATGACTATGTGTATGCTTATGAGAATGACCGTCGTGAGTATGTTCGTGGTCATGATGATGATCGTGTCATGTTCTGTGAATGTTCATGCGTGTGTGATGCATGTGTGTTCTTCGTGCGCATGTGAATGAGCATGTTCATGTCATGTTCGTGCTCATGGTGATGGTCGATGATGGTGATGGTCAAAGTCACCAGCGATGCCATGGTCTTTTTTTCACCATGTTCCATATGCACATCGAAGTCTGTTCCCCAAATACTGCTTTTCGCGATGCGGTCTACATGAAGATGATAACCGTCGAGCGAAATCGTCTTAAGGGCTTCTTCAAGATGCTTGCGGTCGGCTCCTAAATCGAGTAGAAGAGCATTTAGCATATCACCGCTCAGCCCAGAAAAATGGTTCTAAATATAATGTGCTCATGCGAGTCCTCCTCGAATGTTGTTAATCATGCTTGCTGAATACGCTGCACCAAAACCGTTGTCGATGTTTACGACAGTAACGCCACTTGCGCAAGAAGTCAGCATGCTGAGTAAAAGTCGTCACGCCTTGAAGATTCGTTCCGTATCCGATGCTGGTTGGAACGGCAATCACAGGAACGTCTACTAAACCCGCCAACAACACTCGACAAGAGCACCTTCCATACCGGCGATGACAATCACGACGCTCGCGCCTTGGATGTCTTCGAGACGATTGAAGAGGCGGTGAATACCCAGCAACTCCGACGTCGTAAATACGTCTGACATGATTTCCGAATGTCTCAGCAGTGACAGCCGCTTCTTCAGCAACAGGAATGTCGCTTGTACCAGCTGTAACGACTGCGATGTAGTGTTCATGTTTTGGGTGCGATTGGGTTAAGGACGAAGGTACGTCCGAGTGGTTCATAGACGCCCTCAGGAAAAGCCATTTGAGAGCTTCCCCTTTTTTTCAGCGTTCACGCGTGTCGCAAGAATGGCTGTTTTATGTTCATTCATTGCACGTGATGATGCCAATTAATTGCTCAATGTTTTTCCTTCACCATAGATGATTTCTGGAAATCCATTGCGCTTTTGGCGAGAAAGATCAATGGCCGCGTAACCCAATGTCTTCAATCCCTTTTAGAAGGGTGGACGCTTCTTCGACTGAGAGGCGTCCATCTTTAACTTGTTGTAGGATTTCTTCTTGCTTTCATATTATTTATCTTCGACGATGACAGATAATCCATCGCGGATAACTGTTACTTTTTGCGTCTGCTCCTTGAAGTTCGAAGGCACGTGCAAGAGCTTCGTCAAATGTTTTCGCTAATTCCATATGCATGTTTGTGATTAATGACTCTTCTACTAAAGTCAGAAACAAAGATTACATGGTGATGCACTAGAATACGCGCTAAGATTTGTGAAGTCCATTGGTCTGGAACTGTTTCAAGTCTTGGAGTGTTAATGGCTTGGTCTAAGAAGTCTTTAGGGTCTTTAACGTCTGCTAGGGTTACGGTAGAAACCTTCACCACCGTGACCATCTTGACATCCAGCAACCATGATAATCACGCCGCCTTCTTTGTTTGTTGCTTCAGCAGCAGTCATTCCTTTAACAGCTTGGTAGATGTTTTTGGTCTAATGGGAAACCACCATTTGTTGAAACGGCGATGTCGCAAGGGAATTTTAGTTACATGAGCTAATTCACGAACGAATTCGCAACCCACTTTATGAGCTTCAACCATGTCTCCGGCAAATGAACCGATGATATGTTTTTCACCATCTAATACAACGTTTACGATGAAGGCTAAGTTTGCAGTACGTGCTGCGTATAACATATCTTCGTGGATTGGGTTTGTGGTCTAAGTTACCAGTACGTGATTTTTTTCTGAATCGATAAAATCACCACTGTGGTTTGCCATAATTGTTTTATAGGAAGCAAACCCCTAGGAAGAACTGATTTACGTCCCCAGAGAATCCAGCGAAGAAGTGGCTTTCGATAAATCCTTCAGCGATTAATAAGTCTGCTTCAGCAGCGATACGGTTGATGATGCAGTCACCACCTGAAGGTAATTGACCGATTTTTAACCATGTCTTCGTCGTTTGTAGAAATGTGCATTACGATTTCTTCGTTGTCCACGATTTCTTGACCGTATTTGTTAATTAACTCTTCGCGAGTTGAAGGACGGTGGAAACCAGTCGCAACTAAAAATACGGATACGAGCGTCTGGGTTTACGCTACGGATACGACGTAAAATGATTGGTGTAATGATATGTGAAGGAACTGGACGTGTATGGTCAGAACTGATTAATACGATATCTTTTTACCTTTTGCTAATTCTTCTAAAGTTTGGCTACCAATTGGGATTATCCATTGATTTTTCCACTGTTTCTTGTTCAGAAAGTGGGTTGTGATAGTTTTCAGCTTTTAGATTCAAGTAATCCTGCAAAGTTTTTTGTCAGGAATTACAGCAGTAATTGATCTTTTTGTCATAAGGTGGTTTAATTTCAACCATGATAACATCTCCTTTAATTTGTAATGACGATTATAAGTATACGTCAAAATAACTCATAGCTAGAAGTCTCAAAGGTTAGTAACATTTGTTAACGTATATTTTCGTGATAAGATGATAATAGTGTGTATAGGAAATTTGTCTTAGAGGGTGTTCAATTTGAACAATGAAAGAATATTTAATCGATTTTTAGAGAAAGAAAATACCCTATTATTAAAGAAGAAAAAACATATGTACCTGGCATACCGTGGTTTGGAACAAGCCTATACGTATGTATTAATCGATGGGAGTAGTGAAGACTAGTATCATTATGAAAGATGGTCGTGAGTTTAATTTAGAGTATGTGACGCCCGTGGATATCGTTTCACTTGTTCGTGACGAGTTTCTAACTACACATCAGCACCGTTTTAACGTCCGTATTGAAAGCGACGAGGCAACTTTCTACCGTATTCCACGCATTAAGTTTTGGGAATACGTGAGATGATAAACACTGCAAGATTATGTTCGGAATATTACCGTAATAAATTGTCTGAAACCATCGAGTCATTGCAATATATGACGATGAATGGGAAAAAAAGGGGCGGTCTGTTCCTTCCTATATAAACTGATGAATCAATTTGGCGTGAAAGTAGAAGATGGAATCCTCATCGATTTTAACGTTACGAATGAAGATATCTGCTGGATTTTTGTGGAATCTCGACTCGTAATAGCGTAAACCGCATTATTCATGACCTTTAAAAGAAGAAGCGTCGTTGAAAATTCACAATCAAAAACTAGTGATTTTAGATAAAAGCATACTTGGAAGAATTTACAGGATCGAAAGCTTTTAGGATAAAGAAAGAAGGAATCGAGAATGGATGAAAAAGAAGCACGATTACGCGAATTGTTAAAAGGAAGTGGGAAAGAAATTGTGTCCCATATTCTGGAGGATCGATAGTAGTTACTTTATTGAAAAATCTGCAGTGGATACGCTAGGACGTGACAATGTGATTGCAGCAGTCGTGAACTCTGAGTTGTTCTCAGACCGAGAATTTAGTGAAAGCGATTGACCTTTAGGAACGAAATGGGTGCTCGTGTGATAGGGCTTGAAATGGAAGAAATTATCCGATCGCACATTGCCTCAAACACACCAAACAGTTGGTATTACAGTAAGAAAATGCTCTATCAAACCATCAAAAAGAATGTCGAGGGCGAAGGGTTTACTGTTCTTTCAGATGGATTGATTATGGACGACATCAATGATTATCGCCCTGGTGTGAAGGCGCGTAATGAAGAAGGGTGCGTAGTCTCTTGCAAGAAGCTGGGATTATATAAATCAGAAATTCGTGAATTAGCCAAACGTGCAGGTGTGACGAATTGGAATAAAGACTCCTTCTTGCAGCTTTAGCTTCTCGTTTTCCCATACGGAACTCGCATTACTCCTGAAAAAGTAGAAGCGGTGTTTTAAGGCGGAAGAATACTTTTGCGAAAACGTGGTTTCGAACCAGTGCGTGTGCGCGTGCATCAGGATTTGGCGCGTATCGAAGTCGGCGCAGACCAAATTGAAAAACTCGTGAAAAATCATGAAGAAATTAACGCGATGATGCAAGACTTGGGGTTCTTATTTGTAACAGTGGATCTTCAAGGGTATAAATAGGGCCGTATGAATGACCAACTCGACGAAAAACGAAGAAAAGCAGCGGTAGAATAATGATAGTAACTCCTCAAGAGGTTCTAGATTTTCTGGTTTTTGTGGAATGTGAGCCTGCTGATTGGTTTAAGAAAATCAGAGGAATTCGATAATGAAATTGCACGCGTTTTCTAGAAACTTACGAAGCGATTGTTGCAGGAAACTACCAGAGTGGCGTCGTAGTGCAAAAGGACGTCTGGCAGAAATTATCGTGCTGGATCGATTTTCTAGAAATATGTTTAGGGATGATGCTAAGGCATTTTGCTTCAGATGCATGTAGCAGTGGAGCTTGCCAAAGAGGCATTGTCTCGATTGGGATGAGTTTTCAATTCAAGAACGTAGCTTTGTCGTGATGCCTTTTCATGCATTCGGAGTCATTAGCCGTGCATGATTGGGCGGCAAAATGGTTTGATGAACCAGGACTTGAGCGCCGTAGAAGTACGAACTCATGCACCGTGAAATCATTGAACGATTCGGACGCTATCCGCACAGGAATCGAGTACTTGGAAGAACTTCCACTCCTGGGAAGAAGCATTCCACAAGAACATCCAGGATTTTAATTCAAAAGAGTCCAAGCGACTCTCTCTTTCACACGAATGATTGCTTCTCAAATAAAGAAAGAACTGGACTCACACTGTGAGTCAGTTTATCGACTCTCATACTTCTAGATTAAACCTGTACAATCTTTCGTGAGGATTCGTAGAAATCATTTGTACTATTTTTATGTTTAGAAGCCGATTAAGTAAAGGATTGTTGCGACAATCGTGCTGGATAAACCAACGATGGCTTCATAAGGGATTAATTTCATACGATCTTCAATCGCCATGAAGACAGAACCGCCTGTCGCATGGAAGAATGAACCATGTGGAAGTGAGTCGAGCACCGTTGCCCTGCGTGAATCATCGCTTTTGCTGCTGATACGGCTGGAACGCCTGCTGCTGTCAATGGACCAGAGAGGTTTTGAGACGCAATGGTTGAACCGGCAGTTGTTGAAGCTGTCGCAGCCCCCCATTAAAATACCAGAAAAGTGGAGCTAAGACGAAGGCTGGCATGTTCATTGCTTCAAGAAGAGCAATCATATCGACTTGCAATGCAGAAGCTTTGATAATTCCAGCGATGGTGCCAGTACCGATTAGAAGAATCGATACACCGATTACTTTGCTAAGACCGAATTTCAGTGAATTCAACCGTGTTTTCGCATGACCTGTTACAAGAATCGTCACTAAACCACCAAGTGGAAGTGCGATTAATGGGTCCACCTAATTCCAGCGATTGAGCAGAAGTGCAAGAAGGTCGATTACAACGATTGGTCCAAGCATGGCTTTGAAGAAGGAGAGCGATACGCCACTGTTTCGGCTTCGTCTACGCCGTCAAAATTCATGATGCGCACGCCTTTTGTAGAGGATTCCAGCGAGAATAATCGCTGAATAATGCGATAAAGGCGAATTAAGTTTTTCACCATCAACGCTGTAAGGTCGATTCCGAACGCTTCGGATGCGGCAATCGTATTAGGGTTTGGTGAAATGATGTTACCCGCTTTTCCGCCAGCAATCATCGCTACTAAAATCCCGCTTTGAAAGGTTTGCTTTTTCGCGATGGCGATGGCAATTGGAGCTACTGTGATAACGGCAATATCGATGAAGACCCCAACGGCACAAGTAATCATTGTGGCAATCGCAATCGCTGCAATCGCACGTTTTTGGCCGAGTTTCTTCACGCAATAGTATCAGCAATCGTTTTCAGCCGAAGCCTGTCTTAATTAACGCGCCGGCTAAAATCCACTTGTCATGATGACGAAGAACAGGAGACATCATGCTTTGTGCGCCAGTAACCATGGCTTTTACGGTATCCGCAAGTCCGCCACCACCGATTAATCCGCCGATAAGGCGCCGAAGATTAAACTGTAGGCCGGATGAACTTTCTTAACAATCAAAATAATGGCGTGCACGAGCCGATTAAGGCCCTAATGTTGAAAAAGGTTGGTGCTGTCATTTTAGTTTTCCTCTAATGAATTGATTGAATTAAACGAAATACTTGTTCCACGCTGCGAATCATATTTTTCGCGCGCAGTTTTCTTTTCCATTGGCTTCTGAACGGTGATGACTCTTCGCAAAATTGGGAAGAAAGCATCAATTCCGTTCTCGTTACATACCCCTGCGTCTGGTGTGAGGCATCCTGCAAAGGCGAGCACTTTCTTGTCGTGTTTTTTCGCAAGATGAGCCACGCCGATTGGAGCTTTACCGAAGAGCAGTTTGACTATCTAAGCGACCTTCACCTGTGATGACAAGTCGGCATCCTTCATTTCGTTTCTGAGTCCTGTTTCTCCAGGACAATCTTGATTCCGCTCTCAGAACCGCATTTGTATAGAGTGAAACGCAAATCCCATTCCTCCGGCTGCACCCGTACCTGGGTAGGGCGGTCGGCATGGTCAAGAGTTTCTTTCGATAGTTTCTGCATACTGGAGAAGTGCCTCGTCGAGTTCTTTCACCATTTCTGGTGTCGCTCCTTTTTGTGGACCGTAAATCGCACTGGAACCCATTGGACCACAGAGCGGATTCGTTACGTCACACGCCACGCGGAAGGTACAATCTTTCAACTCTGCTAGTAAATGATTGTCAGCCTTAATGCGAGGCAATGGATTGAAGGCCCGCTCGCCACGTAACCAACAGGAGCACCGTCTTTATCTAGAAAATCATATCCGAGCGCTTGTAACATCCCGATACCACCATCGTTTGTGGCACTGCCTCCGATACCGACGATAAAATGACGACAGCCATTATCGATGGCATCTTTGAATTAATTCGCCGACACCGAATGTCGTCGTGTGCGTGGATTGCGCTTTTCATCGGGAACTAGCGTAATCCCTGCGGCGGCAGACATTCAATAATTGCTGTTTTTAGGACGCGTTTCGTCGCGTTTGAGATTCCGTATTCGGCAGTTATCGGTTCTCCCTGGCGGCCCAGTGACGCTCACATGAACGAGTTCCCTCCCATCCCGATATGCTAATGCTTCGACCGTTCCTCACCACCATCTGCGAGTGGGCGAACAACCACATCGGCTTCAGGGTATACGACCTGAACACCTTCTTTGATGGCCTGACCCGCTTCCAGGTGAAGACAAGCTACCTTTAGGTGAATCGATAGCAGCGACTACTTTCATTTTCATCCCTCCTTATTGATGCAAAATCATTATATCAAGCGCTTACAATTGAAATTATTGCGAAAAATAAGAATTTTATGAATTTGAATACGAAGTGAGTTTGTTTCATTCTATCAGGGTGATCCGAATATTACAACGCTGTAATACATCATGACGAATCGCATAGGGGTGGGAATATGGAAAATCGCTCGAACAAAAAACCGAATATGGATTAAAAAAATCCTTCCCTATTTTTGTAATAAAAGATTAATCAGTTTACCATTGTTTTTCCCTCGATTTTTCGGTAACATAAATAAGCAGATTTGAGAGAAATTAGGAGATATACATAATGAAGAGTCCTCGTACATGGGTGAAGAAAATCGTCTGCACTCAGCATTTTTGCTGTAGGAGCAACGACAGTGACACCAACAATTGATGCACAGATGACGCAAAAGCAAAAAGAGGAAGCAGCTGCGGTTCAAGATGTGCAAAGACTACATCGCAATCGAGACAAACGAGCGGAAAAATTTTGATGCAAAACAATCAAGATGAAGTTCGCGGGATTGCTTCCATGAGGTAAAAATGATTTCACAATATTTAATTTTAGAAGCGATTAAAAATGGAGAAGTGACTTGGGAAACACAAATCCCAGTAAGCGACCGCGATTCACCAATTGAGTGCGAACTATAGCCATCCAACGTACCGCTTTTACCAAGTGAAAAATACACGATTAAGAATTATTCGACGCGATTTCCATCTATTCAATAACGCGCAACATTAGCAGTGGCCGAGTATATCGGAGGATCAGAGCCAACTGGATTGAACGGATGAAAGCCAAACTCAATGAGTGGGGCATTAAAGACGCAACAATCATCAACGTAACAGGTCTACCGAATAAATACGGTGGCGCTGATAAGAATCCGTCATACGGTGATGAAGATGAAAATAGCATGTCAGCGCGTTCGGTGGCGATTATCGCGAAGAACTTGGTGAATGATTTTCCCTGAGATTTTAAAAAAGTATCATCGATTTCACACAAACATTCCGACCAAATAGTTCAGGAACAACAAGATGGATAACTCAACTACCTGCTTCCAGGGTTGCTTTTTCGAATACGAAGGGGTAACAGGGTTGAAGACAGGAACGAGTGATGCCAGCGGGGCGTCGATTACAACGACTGCTACTCGCAACGGCTTCTCGGTGATTGTCGTATCGATGGGGTCTCAAAGAACCGCTTAATCGTTTCAAAAGTAACAAGACATCTATTAGATGAAGTGTTCAAGAGACATGGAGGCCTTCTTGTCGGCGCCTGGAAAAATCCGTACAAAATTTGGCGCCTATCCAATTAGAAGGTGGAACGGAAGAAACGCTAGCGTGGATTACAGGAAAACCTTTATTGCGGCTGTACAAAAGGAACAGCACTAAGCCGAGATCGAATTTCATTTACGCCTTCTGATGATGTGAAGACAGAAGATGGCAAAGTGAAAGGCTCCCTGTGAAGGCAGGGCAGACGGTTGGAACATTGAATTTTGAGGATGCCAGGAGAAAAACCTTGGCTATGTCGATGGGAAAGACCACGGAACGGTGGAAGCCTTAGCCGCATTCGATGTGGAAACTTCGAACGTCGTGACAGAAAGCATGCGCGGGCGAAAGGATTTATCGACCAGATGGTTCCAAAAAGTTCAAGACTTCTTTGGTGGTACTGGAGCAAAAATCAAAGTGTCTTCTCCCGAGAAAAGTTCGAGACTAGAATTTTGCTAAAGGCTTTGCGCTTTTCACTAGAGACGATGTGCAATTTTAGACAAATGATACGGTATGAATAGTACCTGTGATGTCCTTTGCGAGAGCTGATGGTTAGGTGAAAACTAGTAAAGAGAGACCAGCGAATCCACATACGGTGCGAGCGAAAACATTGATTAAGCTATCCGGAGAAAACCGTTATCCCATAAATGAGCGCAATGGAAACATTGAAACCGGAGTGGTACCGCATGAAAGATTACTCTACTTCGTCCCTTAGACAATTGTCTGGGACGGAGTATTTTATAGAAAACACAAAATGGAGGAAAACGATGTTAGATATCAAACGCATTCGTGAAAAATTTTGAAGAAGTGGCTGCAGCGCTAGGGAAACCGTGGAGTTGACCGCGCAACAGTAGAAGAGTTACGTGACTTAGATGAAGAACGTCGCGCTTTAATTACAAAGACAGAACAATTAAAACAATACCGTAATACGGTGACAGAGAAATTTCTCTTCTAAAACGTAACAAGGAAGACGCAAACTGAGAAAATCGCTGAAATGAAACAAGTCGGCGAAGACATCAAAGCAACGGACGCTCATTTAGCCGAAGTGGAAGAAAAAGTAGAATACATCACATCTCGCTTACCAAACACAGCTGCGAAGGCGTACCAGTGAGGGCAGATGAAACAGAAAATGTGAAGTTCGCCGTGAAGGAACTCCTCGTGTATTCGACTTCGAACCAAAACCTCACTGGGAAGTGGCAGAAGCTTTAGATATCTTAGACTTCGAACGTGGAGCAAAAGTATCAGAAAGCCGTTTCTTATACTACAAAAGGCCTCGAGCTCGTCTAGAACGTGCGATTTACACTCCATGCCTGTGTTTCACGTTGAAAAACACGGCTACACTAGAAATGATCGCTTTCCATACATGGTGAAACGAACAATCAATAGTACGGTACTGGTCAATTCCCTAAATTCAAAGAAGATGTGTTCCAATTACACAGACGAGACGCAACTTAACATTAATCCCAACAGCAGAAGTTCCATTAACAAACTACTACGCAGACGAAATCTTGGACGAAGCGCAATTACCAATCTACTTCACGGCGCTTAGCCCATCATTCCGTTCTGAAGCTGGTGGTGCGGGCCGCGACACTCGTGGATTAATCCGTCTTCACCAATTTAACAAAGTAGAAATGGTGAAATTCGCAAAAACCAGAAAGATTCATTCGATGAATTAGAAAAATGACTGATAACACAGAAGATGTACTCCGCGGATTGGAGGCACCATTCCAGTACAATCGTGTTATGTACTGGTGACGTGGGATTCTCAGCAGCGAAGACTCTATGATGTTGAAGTGTGGATTCCAGCGCAGATGCTTACCGCGAAATCAGTTCTTGCTCAAACTGTGTGGACTTCAAGCGCGTCGTGCGAAAATTCGTTTCCGTCGTGAAGACAGCAGCAAGATTAATTGGTGCACACATTAAATGGTTCAGGATTGGCAGTAGGACGTACTGTGCGCTATCATGAGAACTATCAGAATGAAGATGGTGGCGTGACAATCCCTGAGTACTTGCTACCATACATGGGCGGCGTTACAAAAATTGGTTAAAAGGAACTTTGTTCCAATAAAAAGATGAAAGTAGGTGGAGCGAGTCATAACTCGGACTTTCCTAGACATCTTCATAGTAAAGGCTATAATGGCACCGGGTTGAGCCAAAGTCTCAACTCCTGCCGAACTTCAAAGGGGCATTGCGGATAAACCGCAGTGCCCTCTAAATCATTCGAGCTGCAAATCCTTATAGCTTTTACTATAGAGTCTGGAAAGTCCTCCCTTATATGCCAAAGTGCACCCCTGTCAGAGTGAACGGAAAATAATTAAAGAGTGTATGACGAGTTCATAAGAACTCGTCTTTTATTATGTCTAGGGATTTTTAGCCCCATTGATAAAGTAATTCTTTTCTTATTATGAACTGGATATACTCTCAACTTTCTTGAAAAAGAGATTCATAGGTTTTAAAATGATACAAACGATATACTTCTTCCTTTAACGTCAGAATGCTCAATTGGTCCGTATCGATACATCTTCCAGGACAGGACATACTATGTGTTATTTGTCCTTTCTCTATAAAGTGCTTAAAAAGATAGAAGTATATTGGAATCCTCGATACGCTATGAATCATTGTTTTGTGGGAATTATCTTCCTTTTTATTTGATTAAAAAGTATCTTTTAACGATTTTGATTATTGTTTTGCTTGGATATTTGATATGCAACTATTTTCTTTATTGCCATAATCTAAACAACACTTAAATAAGCTTTGTCTCCTCCATACTTCAATTCAGTGATATCCGTTAATAGTAGAGCCATTGGCTCATATTCTTTCTTAAATTCTCGATTTAAAATATTAGCTGCAGTGTATTCTTCAGTGTTCGGTTTATAACGATAACGTTTTTCAATATAACTGCCTTTATCCCATTAGTTTCATAAGACGCTGAGACATTTATGATTCACTTTTGCATTTCTATAATAGTTTAAATAGATTGTGATACGACGATATCCATATATACCTTGAACAGATTCATATACTTCATGTATTAATTCATTAAACGACGTGAGTCGTTTTCCAATTCGAAGGACACGGTTAACCATTTATAATAGCCAGCTCTGCTGACTCTAACACTTTTGCATAATGAGGTAATATGAAATCCTCTTTTACTTAATAATCGTTTGATGTTCCGCTTCAAATCTCGTTTGGCAGACATCAGCACCTTTCGCTTCTTGCTACTCTTGTAATAGTGCGGCATTTTCTGTTTCTAAATATTCGTTTCGCGCCTTTAATATTGCCACATTTCTGCACGAATACGCTCAGTTTCTGTCTGTATATTTTCTGGTTTCGTTTCCCTCGATCTGTCTATTAATCCATCAGGACCATATTTTTGATATACCCATTGATACGCAAGTTGTAAGAAACGTTATGTTCTGTGCGGTTTTGTTTATGAGTTTAATTGATTTTGAATACAGTCTTTGACGATAAAGGATTCTTTCTTCGTGCGTTGTCTATATTTCTTAGTGTACACCTCTGGCAGGATCAGTGAGGCCTTCGTAAAGCACTCACCATTAGTATGTAATAATCGATTTTCGTACAGTTCTAGCAGAAGGAATTTTGTATTTTCTTTGATTACTCTTAAATAGGTTTTTCGATTCTACAAAACTCTTTAACCACCTTTTCTTTAAATTCCTCTGCATGTAGTGTTGACTCGTCTCGATGTTCTAGTGCAGAAGGTCCTTATGCTTATAGTTCAAAAATACATATTAAATGCTCCAGGTGCAAGAAATCTTTACAAACCATATTCAGCTACAGCAGCTCTCACGAAAAGGCACACCATCTAAAATACAATTCTGTAGATCGTTCTGATTCTTTTGCAGTATGTTTCTTGACCAATCTATACCCCTCTAGTGTTTACTAGTGTCTGCTTCCAGAGAGCATATCGAGTTATTCGAAGAGCTCCATCTTTTTTATTGGAACAAATCCTTTTTAAATATCCCATATTGGGCAAGTATTTCAAGGTTTATCCACTGAGGAAAGTTAGAATGGAGAAGAAAGTGCAGCACTCTCCCGCATCCCTGTCCCTTTCCCGTCCTCCAGAAATACGCTTCACACAGACAAGTCGCACTCACAATCCATTCAGAACCCACCCACAAGATTTAATGCACTGATTCTACGCAGTGTGCATGCGCCGAAATAAAAACACGAAAGCTCTTGAGGTGGGGAATGTGGAGGGAATCGTAGAGGATAGCTCGTAGCTTCTCAGGGTCTATAGTAGCAGTAATGGGGGATGACATTAAATGCGAAAAAGAGGAGTTAGGAATTGATTCTTACTCCTCTTTGAGACTTCAAGGTGCAAGACCAAGGCTTGCACCGGTGTCCCTACTGCTACTATGAAACCCTGAGAAAAAGCTCAACGAGCTATCCGATTATTTAGAGGCCCTACATTCAACGTGCGTAAGAAGCGGTCTGTTTTTTATTTTTATTTAGCAAAGCTCATTTAACGATGCGTAAAGCGGTCCATTAAACTGTTGTTGTTTTTGTGCTCTTGTTGAATGGTTTTGGCGAGTGCGACTTGGTCGGTGATGATGCCGTTAACGGGGCTATCTACGTATTTCTCGAGGGCATCATCCGTATTGATGGTCCAGACAAACACCTCATGTCCTGTCTCTTGCGCATGCAGGACCGCCAGTTCTTGGTAAGAAAAATCTTCCACCACATAGAAATCCACCTTTGCGTCACCAAAACCGCCAAATTGAATTGGAATGACGAAACCTGTCGTGATTTCAGGCGCTTTTGCCTCGAGTTCTTCCATGACTTTCAAATCAAGAGACATGACTTTGTTGGAGTTGTCGATGGCGAGTTCTTTGTATTTTCGCGATGAAAAGATGCACGTAGTTGGCAGGCTCACCGCCATGAGGCTTGAGCTCGATAACAAGCGGCATGCCAATTTCTTTGGCTGCTGTGAAAAACTCTTCAAAAGTAGGAATGTGACTCGTGAATCCGTCTTGTTCGATGGGAAGACCACGAACTTCATCAAGAGTCATGTCTTGAACGCGTTTATTTAGACCTGCTAATCGTTTCAAGTTATAGTCGTGCATTACGACGAATTGATTGTCTTTTGTGAGGAGAATATCCATCTCCACCATGTTGGCGCCGGCTTCTTTGGCCGCTTTTAATCCTTCAATCGAGTTCTCAACGGCTTCACTAACATAGCCGCGGTGACCGATGATGATAGGGTCGTTGGCTGATTCCGTTCTATAGGGTGGAGAGGTTGTGAGAACCCCGCTTCCTGTTACGAAGAGAGAGCAAAAGGCAGTCACGATTTTACGCTTATGTTTAATTTCTTCATGGTGATGATACACTTCAAGCGACGCCAATTTATGCTCATGAATGATTTTCGTCATAAAAAAATAAACGTAGCGATGCTGTATAAAGGATAATGAAGCCTTGTAGCAACTTGGCAATGGCTAACACACTACTCAAGAGAAGTGTATTGGATGCGTATGGGTCTAAGAATTCAACGAGGGCGACACTTCGATGGAGATAAAAATAACGAGAATCGCAAGGACACCTTCGACGACTGCCGAAATAAAAGAGCAATCGCACAGTATTCTTCTTCGTCAACTTCCAGCTTGTGACAATATTTTTGTAAAAGGCTGGTCGGTAAGAATCTGAAGTGGAATCGCAAAGGGCGCTTCGTGCGTGAAAGTAGAGTAGGACAACAATCAGTCCGGTGTAAAAGATCGTTCCGCTACTCGTCTTAGTGAGTTCATCCCGTAATAAATTCGGGAATCGCGATTTTTCGAGATAAATGTCAATTCCCTCAATATTAATAATCGGCAAGAGTGTTAAAAATAGAGCCAGAAACGTAATAAAGTGACCGTTTAGTAATTGCTTGAGTTCACTAAATGCATTTTGAATGCTACTGCGCCATGAAAAATGAATACCGCGAATCGTTCCGTAAATCATGAAGATGAGTATCGAGAACTCCATGAAAATGAGAAACGCGAATGAGAGTAAATATAAAATGAATAATGGAATGGACCAAGGGCTTAATAAAACGGTCTTAAAATTGGCGAAGTTTAAAATTGGATTGCCCTGTCATAAAGAGCATTCCACGAAAAATAAGTGTTAAAAAGCCAAATCCAAACACGGAAATAAAAAATTGTAAAAAGATGGAATTGCGTAAATACATCCAGCTGTTCTGCGTTAAATTGCTTAATGTAAAGCGGATGGTTTTTCCATACAGGGATTTTTGATTCATAAAAGCCTCCGATGTGTAAAAGTTCGTTAGATTTACCTTAGCACGAACGAAAAAAGAAGACAAGTTACTCCAAAAACAGTATTGAAAAAAATACTGTAATAGAACTTATAATGGTGAAAGTAATCAAATAATAGAAAAGCTTTTCAGGAGGAATCATGAAAAAGACTGTTAACATTATTCTGTTTAGTAGCAACTGTGGTACTGCTGCTTGTGGCGTAGTAGACGCTGGTGAATCTATCAAAAACAACTTTTACCGGGTTAGATACAAAAAGGGGAACTTGTATATCAAGTAGATACTCAAGAGTTAGTAAAAGAGTTCTTAGTAGCAAACCCTAAAGCAGATAGCGAAAACAGAAGCAGAAGTTCGTAATGCTGCAACAAAAGTGAAAGCAACTCCAAGTAAAAACAGATGAGCTTGTCAAATAACGACGAAATTACTTTTCACATTCTCTTCAGATAAAGATGCTGAAAAATACTTTAACCTTCCAAAAAGAAACAAAAAGTGAAAGTTAGCGGATTAAAAAGAAGCGAAGAAATTAACGGCTGAAGAATTAGCGAAAATCACTTCATTAGAAGTGGAAGGCTTTAACAAAGGTGGCCGTGCAGAAGTTCATGTGACAGATTCTAAATTGTCATTCTTACGTTTTCAAAGTTGAAAACAATGGTAAATTAGAAAATGGAAAAAGATACTAAAATCGTGTTAGACGGTAATTTCGCTAACTTATTAGAAGACAGAGGTTATGTATTAGAAGGCGACGAAGCTTCACACTTCCTGTTAAAGGATTGAAGACAGTTGCTGAAAAACTTGATGACGCTAAGAACAAAGACGAAATTATTGCAAAACTAAAAGAAGAAGTGAATAAGAAGTTTAGCGGAAAATGATAAGATAACGTTTGATAAAAACTTATTATCGTGGTCTAGCGAATAATGTTGATAATTCATATCGTATGGGGATGAGATTGTTCGCGGTAATGGGAAACTTAGTAATGACGCTCAAGTGGAATCTAGCTTTTGGATTCAAAAACGTGTATGCGGTTGGGTTTTACAAATCTTATCAACGAATGAAGAGGGCAAGATGGAACTTAAAGACGCACGTCATTTCAACAACGTATGCGGACTTTTCTACAGCAACTCAAAAATTAGAATCAATCGGTTATACAGAAGTTAAATCACTGATTAGAAAATTGCTTGGAGAGCATTCTCCAAGCAATTTTTTCATACTGAGACCTCGTTGCCCAAAAATTCACTTATAAGTGAATTTTTGGGCAAAGTTACCCAGTCAGAGCGTTTGCCTCTTCAAAAAGACCGATATTATCACATTTCTAAGCAATATACCTCAACACCTGCACAAACCTAATTTCTCCGTCACCAAAAACCTCATCACAGCGCTTTCTGCACTTCACTTTTTTGCATCATTTTCTTACAATCCCAAAGAACGTTGCGGTTTTATAACAACAGCAATGGGGATAGCAACCAATGTAATTACTGACTCTAGGGTGAAACCCGTAGAGTCAGTTTAAAACTTGGTAGGAATTGAGACGATAGGCTCAATCCGTTGCCCCATTGCAGTAGTTATAAAATGAACCGCAACAGTTCGAAAGGATTGTAAGAAAAAACACAAGTTTTGTTTTTAAAGAAGCGCTATGCAACAGAAAGATGCCCTGCACTGCAGGGGCATCTTTCTATTGTTTATTCAACTCGTTGACAAGATCGATCATACTCAAATCATGCGAGCAAATCACCGTTTTCCTTTGATTTCAGGAAGAGCAAAGTTACTCAAAATAATCTTATAATCAGATTTTTCTAGAATATCTAGCTGAAATTTCAAGCTGGTCATACGTATGATACTCGAGCGGTTTGCCGCGTTGTGTTCTCAAATACGATGCCAAGAATTTTTGGATAGTATTCGTCGAAATCGTTAAGATCAACACCTTGATTTTTCTTGTTTAGCTTTGCAACTGAGCAACAAGACCTTCCCCAGTGCGTGTAGAACGTGTAAATCAAGTGCGAAATATTTTCGTTGACGCTTCACGTTCTTGATTTCTTGTTGGTACTCCTCAAGAAGTGCTGCAACATCATTGTAGAACTCAGGTGAGAGCGATTTGAAGAAGTTCATCAATGGTTTCTTCTTATCGAATGAGATAAAAGTCTGAGTGCACTTCGATACGTTCTAATTGAGACGTGTTGTGTAAGTGCCACAATAGTAAATCATAGTTTTCGCATTTCAAGTCGTAGCGTTTTTCAAGACTTTGGATGTTCGTCACTAATGTATCGAAGGATAGGCGGTCACGAACTTTTTTCCTGACGAGCAGCTGAGAATTCTTCAACGGTTAGGAAGAAGTGCGGTTGTAAGAAAAATGGAGAATGATTGTTCCAGGATTTCTGGGTGACCATGATTCTGTTTCTTTGGCGAATTGCTCTACGATTTCGTCTAGGCCGTCTAATTGATTGTAGTAATCATAGAATTTATCTTTGCTTTCGAAGTTTTGTACGAAATGCCCTTGATAAGATCGGAAGAAGTTAACCGTAAAAATCATCTTGAAGACACGGTATCCTTCAAAGCTTTGCGGGAAGTTCGAAGACTTGAAGAGGTCTACTAGAATTTTTCTAGAGAAGCTTCGTCTACAAAGTCGAAATGGCCATTCGAAGAAGCCAGTCTTTTTCAGCAAAGTATTGAACGAAGAAGAAGCGAATGTCTTGTTCGTTTCAATGAAATTGCAAGTTTTCTTCGAGATTTGGAAATCGAATTTTTCTTTAAACTATTATTGATTTTTGAATGTAACGATTCAATGTTGAAGTCGTAATGAACAGTTTTTGTGTCATTTTCTGAGACAGTGGTTTCTTCGTGTAAGAATAATTGTTCCAGAATTTCGTAGCAAAATAGAATGTGAATAATAATAAGGATAGACGACTTCGGTACTTAAATTCTCTGGTAATTCGATACGAAACCCCATTCGTTGAGAAGAGGATGTCGAGTCCATCAATTTTATCGCGTAAAAATGCGAGGTCGATTTTGATGGCACGAGTAGAGACTTTAAAAAGTTTTTATGCGAGTTCGTCGATATGAACCCAGCCGTTTGCTTGAACTAAATAGTCGACAATATCGATTTGTCGGTTTTTGATTTTTTGAAAAGTAATGCTCTCATTTCTTTCTCCCTTTTCTTGTTAGTTGTGTCACACACTAAATTGCTAAAATACAATATATCACACTTTTAGGTGTAAATAATACTTATTTCTAACTGAAAAAATGAAAATAGTTCTAAGAATCTTGAAAAGTGAAAACGATAAAAATGTAAACAAAAATATTTTTTCAAAAATTATAGATTTCTATTGCATGAATTGTCAGAATATTATATACTACTCTCAAGTTGAAAAATTCATCCATGAAAAGAGGGATCTTATGAAATTAAAAGAAATTCACATTAGGGCGCTGTGGTTGCAGCAATTTTAGCAGGTTGTGGAAACGCAGCAGATAGTAATACAGTCAAAATCGGAGGGAACTTCGAGTTAACAGGAACGATAGCGACTTACGGTTCTTCTATGAACAACGGTGCTCAATTAGCAGTTGAACAAAAAAGGAAGTTATTAGATAAGGAATTAAAAATACGTTTCATACGATAACAAATCAGACAAAACAGAAGTAGCTTCAGTAGCGAAAGAAATTAGCTTCTGAAAAAAAGTGGTCAGCGTAGATCGGACCAGCAACAACAGGGATGCTTCAGTATCAATCCCAGTAAACGAACAAGCAAAAATCCCAACAGTCTTCCCAGCAACAACAGGGAGATGGCGTTACATTGAAAAACTCAGAAGATGCATCTTCGGTATATGAATACATCTACCAGTGTATGTTTCTCTGACAGCTACCAAGGGTTGTAGGAGCGAACTTCGCACACAAGAAATTCGGAAAATGCTAAAGTAGCCATCTTACAAGATACAGGTAATGACTACTCTAAAGGGTTAGCAGATGCCTTTGAAAAAAACTTACACTGACAGTAAAATCAGTGGAACAGTTGTCACTCGTGAATACTACCAATCAAAAAGACACAGACTTCCAAGCAGTGTTAACAACATTGAAATCTAAAGACTTCGATGTATTATATGTTTCCTGGTTACTACGAAGAAGTTGGTCTAATCATCAAACAAGCACGTGAAATGGGTATCACTCAACCAATCGTTGGTGGTGACGGACTTTCAAGTGACAAGTTAGCAACATTAGCAGGTAACAGCTCAAACCTTTCTAACGTTTACTACACTTCACACTTCTCAACATTAAGTGATGATGCAGACGTTCAAGCGTTCGTTAAAGCGTACAAAGAAAAATATGGTACAAACCCAGATACTTTCGCCGCTTTTAAGTTATGATGCAACTCAATTGTTAATGAAAGCTATCGAAACTGCGAGGCTCAACTGATCCTCAAGCAATCACAAAAGCTTTAGCAGCAACAAAAGACTTCGATGGTGTAACTGGTACATTCTCAATGGGTCCTGACCACACACCAGTGAAATCAGCAGTAGTCATCGAGTTCCAAAACGGACAGAAGTAAGTGCTCAAGAGTACTCAGCTGACTAATTAAGTTTTAACAGTATTTTAAGAGAGGCACGAAGGGACTTCCGCCTCTCTTTCCGCTAGATAAGGATAGATTTGAAAGGAGAAAATATATGGAGTTGTTAATGCAACAATTGGTAAACGGGCTTGCAGTCGGAAGTATTTACGCGTTGATTGCGCTTGGATATACCATGGTTTATGGGACAATTAAAGCTCATTAACTTCGCACATGGGTGATGTGTACATGATGGGGGCGTTCATTGGATATTTTTGCCGTAATGGTCTTGAAGATGAATGTATTCGTAGCGCTTGGTAGCGATGGTTGCCTGTGCGGTCTTAGGGGTTGTGATTGAACGTGTGGCCTATAAAGCCGCTTCGTAATTCGACTCGTGTAGCCGCGTTGATTACGGCTATCAGGGTGTCATACCTACTAGAAAATGCAATGAGTTATTTCTTTGGAGCGGAATCTCGTCCGTTTCCTTCTGACTTTCGGAACTGAAACGATCACATTATTCGAGACGTTTTCTGTCAACGGAAAGCAAATTTTGATTTTCGGAGTGACTCGTTGTCTTAATGGCGTTATTACAATTTATCGTACGTTATACAAAAATGGGGAAAGCCATGCGTGCAGTTGCCGTTGATGAGCAAGCAGCTCAACTGATGGGGATTGACGTAGACGGAGTGATTTCCTTTACATTCGCGCTCGGTTCAGCGCTAGCCGGGATTGCCGGTGTCCTTGTTGGGGTGTACTACAATACCATTTCAACAACAATGGGGATTACAGTCGGACTAAAAGCCTTCGTTGCGGCCGTACTTGGTGGTATCGGTAGCATTCCTGGGAGCCATGGTCGGTGGGTTACCTCATCGGTCTACTAGAAACAATGGTAAGCTTCTTCGGTTACTCACCATACCGTGACGGAGTCGTTTACTTCCTATTATTCATTATTTTAATCGTGTTACCAGCTGGATTGTTTGGTAAAAATGTCAGAGAGAAAGTGTAGGTGAAGAAGATGCAAAGATTTCATAAAAAGAATATTCGTTGGACGCTGTTCGCATTAGGAATGTACGCTCTTCCTTTCGTACTTGTACAAACAGGAGTGATTAACTTCTACTACGAAAGTACCTTCATTAATATCATGATCAATATCATCTACGCCGTTGGATTGAACCTTATTCTTGGGGTTGCCGGATCGATTCTCACTAGGGACATGCCGGATTTATCGCGATTGGTTCTTATAGCGGTGCGATTCTTGGGAAAATGATGAACGGTCTTCCTGGATTATTTGCTGGGATGGCAGTCGGAGTAGTCATCTCTGTTATCGTCGCGTTCCTTGTTGGATTACCAACGCTTCGTTTAAAAGGGACTACCTAGCGATTGCGACTCTAGGGTTGCGGAAATCATCCGTGTAGCCGTGACAAACATGAAAATCACAAACGGTGCTGCTGGTATCGGCGGGGTGCCTTTAACAAACACATGGACGATTACGTATATCGCCTTGTATTAACAACTATCTTAATCTTGAACTACACATTCAGTAGTGCAGGGTCGTGCCACTTATGCGGTCTTACAAGACGAAATCGCTGCGGAATCGATGGGGGTTCAAGTGACGAAAATATAAAAATCTTGGCCTTCGTACTGGGAGCAGCTACTGCAAGTATCGGCGGAACGCTTTCTGCCACAACGCTTGGAGCGGTAACACCAAGTGACTTCACGTTCATGAAATCAATCGAAGTGTTAATCATCGTGGTATTCGGTGGTATCGGAAGCTTCACAGGTTCATTCGTGGCAGCCGTATTACTTTGAATCATCAACCTTGTCCTACAACCATTTGGACAATTACGGATGATCATCTATGCGGTAGCGTTAATCTTAATCATGATTTTTCCGTCCAGGTGGATTGCTTGGGACTTGGGAATTCAAACTAGGAGACTTCAAGTTTTTCTAAGAAGAAAGAAACAAAGGAGAGTGGGGAAGTAATGTTATTAGAAGTTAATGGACTAACAAAAACTTTGGCGGATCTTTCTGCTGTTTCTAACGTTTCGATGAAAGTAAATAAGGGCGAGCTCATCGGACTCATCGGGCCAAACGGAGCTGGGAAAAACGACTTTCTTCAACTTGTTAACAGGGAGTTTATGAGCCAACAGAAGGAACGGTTAGCTAGAAGTAGACGGACAGTTGAAAAACTTAAACGGACTTCGCACCTTACAAGCGTACAAGTCTAGGGAATGGCACGTACCTTCAAAATATTCGCTTTGTTTAAAAGATTTAACGGTACTAGAAAATGTAATGATTGCCATGCACGCACACTCGAGCGATTCATTGTTCTCAACATTATTCCGTACGAAGAAATACTATGATACAGAAGCAAAAATGCGCGAAGAAGCGGTTGAATTGCTAAAGATTTTCAACTTGGATACACTAAAGATGAAAAGGCGAAAAACTTAGCATACGGGCAACAACGTGAACTAGAAATCGTTCGTGCCTTAGCGACAAAAACCAAAAATCTTATTCTTAGATGAGCCTGCAGCAGGGGATGAACCTCAGGAAAACAGCTCAATTAACAGAATTGATTGCTAAAATTCAAGCAGAGTTTGATTTAACAGTCGTGTTAATCGAGCACGATATGTCGCTTGTCATGAAAATCTGCCAACGCATTTACGTGTTGGAATATGGAAGACTTCTTGCAGAAGGAACTCCAGAAGAAATTAAACAAAATCCTGCAGTTATTAAAGCGTACTTAGGAGGTGAGTAGATGTTAGAAGTTAAAAATTTATCAGTTCATTACGGAATGATTCAAGCCTGTACGTAATGTGAATTTTTAAAAAGTTAACGAAGGAGAAATCGTGTCTCTTATCGGGGCAAACGGTGCGGAAAGTCAACCATCTTGAAGACTTTTATCAGGACTCATCCATTCTTCAGAAGGCGAAATCGTCTACTTAGGTGAGAACATCGCTTCGACATCTGCAGAAGAAAATCGTTGAGAAAGGGCTCGTTCAAGTGCCGGAAGGTCGTCACGTATTCCCAGGATTAACGGTAAAAAGAAAACCTTGAACTAGGGGCTTTTCTACGCAAGGATAAAGAAGAAATTCAAAAAGATATGGAAGCCGTCTTCGAACGTTTCCCAATCTTGAAAGAACGTAAAGACAAGATGCACAAACGCTCTCTGGTGGGGAACAACAAATGTTAGCGATGGGCCGTGCGTTAATGAGCCGTCCAAAACTATTATTGCTGGACGAACCTTCAATGGGAGTTAGCGCCAATCTTCATCCGCGAGATTTTTCAAAATCATTCAAGAAATCCAAAAGACAGGGACAACAGTTTTATTAATCGAGCAAAATGCGAAATGGCATTGTCGATTTCAAATCGTGCGTATGTACTAGAAACTGGATCAGTGGTTCTTAGCGGTACAGGACAAGAGTTGTTAAAGTGATGAAATTCAGAAAGCATATCTAGGAGGGTAATCATGGAGTTCAAGATTATATGTCAACCAACGTTATTACAGTAACGCCTGAAACAACGGTTATGAAAGCTCTAGACTTAATGAAGGAGCACGACATTCACCGCTTGCCAGTTGTGGAAGATGGGAAATTAGTCGGACTGTTAACAGAAGAACTTGTTGCAGGGCATTCACCTTCAATGGCGACAAGCCTATCAATGCATGAGTTGAACTACTTTATTAAACAAGACGGCTGCAAGCGAAATTATGCAAAAGCAAGTCTTTAACAGTGAAGGCTCATACATTATTAGAAGAAGCGGCGTCTCTGATGCGTCAACAAAAATGTCGGCGTCCTGCCAGTCGTAGATGCGCGTGGACACGTGGAAGGGATTATTACCGACAAAGATATTTTCGATGCGTTTATCGAAATTTCTGGATACAACACTCCAGGTTCTCGTTTATTCATTGAAATTAATGAGGATAAACCAGGTCCTCTGGAAGAAATTTCAAATGTGTTGCGCGAAAACAACGTGAACGTTTCGACAATTTCTGTATATCATCGCGATGGGAAAGGTGCAAGTGGTGCTTCATGTGGACTCTACTGAGCCCGATGAAGTGGCGGACTTTATCGCACAAAAAGGCTATCGCGTGATTTCAGCGATGAAGAAATAGGTTAAAGGGTTAAAACGTCCCTAGGATATACTCTTCATAGTTATAGAAATAACTGCACCAGCCTGAGCCTTGGTCTCAGGCCTTGCGAAAGTCGAGTCTCAAAAGCGATTCTCGCTATGGAGCCCTAAATTTCTTGCAGCGACCGTTATTTCTATGACTATAGAGTCAGGATTTTGCTTCTAACCTCCTTAGTCATCGCTCACGCTATGGAAAAACTGCATCGGGCTTAGTCTTCGTTTTTAACCCTATTTCTGTGACTGGTGCCTATCACGTGATGTCGTTTTGCGGAGTCCGCACTTCATCCTTGGCAAGAAACGGAACTAGATATTAAAATGATAGAAACAACTGCACCGGCCTGAGCCTTGGTCTCAGTCCTTGCGAAAGTCAAAAAGCTCGAAGTGATTCTCGCTATGGAGCTCTAATTTTTGTATGCATATCGTTATTTTTCATGACTATAGAGTCCAAGGATTTTGATTAAAAATCATGTAGATTAAATACAGTGGTGAGTGGTATTATATAGGTGAAAACAGAGTAGTGAGAACGTCCTATTTGTATGTTGGTTATGTAGAATATTTTTCGTTTTGATGGAGCCGTCTTTTAAACGGAAGGAGATCTTAAAAAATGATTTTTCAAATTAAAGAAAATATTTTTAGTCGTAGTCAGTGGATTGTTTGTAGTATCTTCAATTTTCTCAACTGGTTTATGCAGCACGGAACTTTCGACAGAGGAATTGCATCAGGTGTTAGATGAGTCGATGGAGAAAAGTAATCAACAGGTCAAGGAGAAAGAACGCTCTTCCGAGAATGAGGTTCCTTTCGATACAAAAACATACAATCTTTGTGTTTGGTGATAAGAAGCTAAAAGATGTTAAATCTGAAGAGGAATTAAAACAGTTAATCCAACAAGCTGATGATGGGACGATCACTACTAAAAAAACAGTGGATGGTTGAGTGCGCAAACTTTATTAAATGGGATGAATAAGGAGTTTTGGATTTCTGAAGTTGACGGTCGTTTACAAACGAAGTCAGGGCAGCTATGCAGATAAACCATAGGACTTTTGAATATCACAAAATTTCTGAACTGTTAGGAGAGGAATATAGCAGTGATATCAAAGGAATACTAGTTTTCAATGTGGATTATGATACTCCTTTTGGGGTGTTACTGTTGCAAAAAAGTATTTCCGAATGGAGATGTAAAAATTGGATTGTTATACGACGTAGAAAAGCAAACCGTTCAAGCAAAGTAAGGGATGGTATTCTTTAAAGGAAATACAGGAAATGATTCAGAAGTATCATGAAATGACCAGAACGCTTTCGTCGGACAAATGTCAGGAGCAGCAGAAATTTACTCTATCCAGCAATCGGTTGGGAGTCTGTGTAATCGGAGTGATTATTTTCTTCCTAAAAAGACGAAGTGTATACCGTGATTTTTAGCGATAAAAATAAGTTAAAGGGTTAAAGCGTTGTCAAAATCCTTGAGCATCTGCATCAGTTATAGAAACAACTGCACCGGACTGGTGAAATCACTATGAAAAACTGCATAGAGTTAGACGCAGTAGATCAAAATGACTGACCTTTCGCTTTTTGAGCTAGGTCAATCTATTTATCTATGCGGCAGTGACGAAGAAACAAGTTTCTTCTGTCTTGCTCATTTCTATGACAATAGAGTCCAAGGATTTTTGCAACGCTAACTTAGGATGCCTTGCATTGAGAATCGTGATTTTGTGGGGTGAGAACCAAGCTGAGTCTCGGCGGGCGTTGAGTGGAGGCGAGAGACGATTGTATAATGGTGGGGAGATTCAAGAGGTTTTGCGGATGAAATTTGATTTTTACAACGGAATATGACAGACGTGGAATGGACGCGCTGGCTGTTGATGGGCTGGGGTTGATTCCAGAGAAGTCGCCAGATAGACCGAAGAAAGGCTTCGATGTGATTCCGATGTGGATGCGGACATGAGTTTTTCCAACCGTACCGACGGTGATTTCGGCGATGCAAAAACGATTGGGAACATCCGATTTTCGGGCACTTTATGCCTTCTAAAGAGTACTACGAAAGCATTATCCAGTGGCATGCGCGCCACCATCAAGTGACAGGGGTTAACGCGTAAGCATATCGGTCATGAAAAATGGAGTGCTGGGGAGTCGTTTCGACATTTAACATCGTATGCTGCGCCTGGAGATGCGGTGTTAGTGCATGTCCAACCTATGTCGGCTTTACGCAGTCGTTAAACGATAATGGATTGAAGGCCGTGCATAGCCCGCTCGTGAAAGATGAACAGGGCGTTTACCGTATGGACTTTGAGGATATGGAGCGAAAAATCAAAGCGCATAAGATTCATGTGGCGATTTTCTGTTCTCCGCATAACTTAAGTGGCCGTGTATGGGAGAAGGAAGAAATCGAACGCGCGATGAAATTTACCGTAAGTATGATGTGATTGTCGTGTCGGATGAAATTTGGTCGGATATTATTTTTAAAGGCCATAAGCATATCCCAACACAGTCGATTTCAGAAGATGCAAAGAATCGCACCGTGGCCATGTATGCGCCAAGTAAGACGTTTAACCTAGCAGGGCTCGTGGGAAGTTATCATGTGATTTACAATGATAGAGTTAGAGACCGTGTCGAGTCAGGGATGAAAGCCGCATTATAACGCGATGAATGTGATGTCGATGCATGCGTTAATCGGAGCTTATCAAGAAGAAGGATACGAGTGGCTGGAAGAGTTGCGTGAAGTGATTGAGAAGAACGCAGACTATGCGTGCGACTTTATTCACCGTGAATTTGACGGCGTGGAAGTGACAAAAACCTGAAAGGCACGTACATGCTCTTTTATCGATTGTTCTAGAGTTCTTGAAAAAACACAATCTGACGCTGGAACAGCTTGAAAAACGCGGCTGGGATGTCGGCGTGACTTGGCAAGATGGCAAGATGTTCTTTGGTGAAGGATGTATCCGTATCAACCTCGCGTTGCCGTACGCGCGTCTTGTAGAAACATTTGACCGTATGAAAAATATGTATTTGTGGACACTGTGCCATCATTAGAACTAGGAGGATTTCCATGACAAAGAAAGTAATTCAAACAGAACAGGCTCCAAAAAGCAATCGGACCTTACTCACAAGGAGTAGCGTACACAGGAGAAACGATTGTCGTCTCTGGACAGTTGCCAATCGTTCCCTGAAACAGGGAGTTCGCAGGAAGTGATATCGCCAGCCAAACGCATCAATCATTGAAAAATATCCGTGCAGATTTTAGAAAGTGCAGGGTAGGAATGGATGCGGTCGTATCAACAACCGTGCTACTAGCAGACATCAACGACTTCGCGAAACATGAATGAAGTGTATGGAGGTATTTTGCTTCTCCTTATCCAGCGCGTATGGCGTTTCCAAGCAGCAGCCTTACAAAGAATGCTCTTGTGGAAATCCAAGCGAGTGCTGTAAAGGATAAATGAATTGAGCACTTGCGTCATCTGGCGCAGGTGTTTTTGTTGAGTGATTTTTCTTCTAAAGGTGCAAGCAGTTGTGATAAAATAAAGGAAACAAGAAGAAAAGAGGCGTTGTGAGTGCAGGCTGTAGAACAACCAAAAATCAAAAACTATGGGCGCTGTTAAGCGGAATACTAGGAAATTGTATGGGAGTGGACTCATCTTTGTAGCGCCGTCTTATATCTTGCCGAATATTTTTTCGATTGTCATTTTTAGTATGGTTTTTCCATTTACCGCACCCTCAGAAGAAACACTTCAGATTCTGCACCAAACGCAGATGATGTTTATTTATCTCGTTGCGTTTATTTGGGTGATGTTTATTGTCGCTAGAATTAGTCATCGCTATTATAAAAAGACGGGCGAAATTCCGTATTGGATTACAAAAATTTTTTTACTGGCAGCCAGTTTAGGAGTTATTGCGACGCTGCCGGTTCTCGTTTCCTATATTCCAGGATTAACAGGTATCAATGATGTAACACTTCAAATCGGTGGAATGGGATCCGTTCTCATTATCACGGCGGAGTTTCTGGACTATTGGGGTTGATTTCTGGAGCTGGATATTTAATTTCGTTAAATCGATTTGACCGTTAGAGGAGTTGAGAAGATGAAAGATAAAGATGGGCCAAAATCAGTGCGTTCTGTGGGGAGTTCTAGGTGGGCCTTTAGCGCTCTTTTTCGCATTGGTGTTATTGGCGGCCGGAATTGGCGCCAGTCGTGATGGAGCGATGGTGGCCCTTGCGTTATTAGTGACGACATTTGGAATTATTTTTTCGTAGCGTTGAAAAGTGCGCACTATTATAAAGAGGATGAACGTGTGAATCAGGTGGGTGCCAATTTATTTGTGGCCTCAAGCGGAGTAGGGTTCGTTGTCACGTTACTGCTTGCTTTTGGCAAATATTCCAATGTTTAGCGGACTCGTTGATTGGATAATGGACGCGTTATTCGACGGAAGTGAGGCTTTGAACGTGTACTTGGTCTAATGTTTCTATCAGCGATTTTATCCGTAGTCTGGGGCATTTATTATGCGATTTGTCTAAGGAAATTTGAAAGGATTGGACTAAGGAGAGGTATGTGATGGAAGATTTAACATGGGCGGTACGATGTGCTAATGTCGGCATTAAGGAGGAGCGCTTTTGCTAGTAGCCACTGTAGTACTATTTGCTGCAGGGCTCGGAGCAGATGGGTTCTTATTTACGATAGCAGCCCCTACTGATAGTGGCTACTTATGTGACAATCTTCGTCGTCGCTCTTAAAAAGTGCTATTTATTATAAAGGAGATTCAGAGTTAGACGTGGGCCTCGAACTTGTTTTTACTGGCAGGGATTTTGAGGTGTGCCCCAATTCTTATCGTGATCCTCAGTAAAGTTCTCTTTCTTTAGATCGACTGTACTTAAATTCTTTTGATTTGGTTGAGGAAGAAGTGGATATTTTTCTGATTCTCTTCCGCCTATCATAGTCGTTGGGGTGCTGTCGATTATTCGGACTCGGTTTACAGGCTTCTTGCCTGAAGAACTTTAAAGAATAGTGTGGAACAGAGAGCTCATTTTGATGGGTTTATTGAAAGGAATCTCGAGAAATTACAAATAGAGAGAAAATTCGAATGTGGAAGACAAAAAGTTGGTGTTAAAGTGTGTTGGGTCGGAATTCTTGGCGGGTTGTGGCGGTAGCTAACCGTGTTATTCATCTCATTGATGGTGGTTAGGTAAGCCCATTGTTAATGGTGACAACCTTTAGTGTTATATACGGTTGTAATGATTTTAATTACTGCTATGAAAGCAAAAACACTTAAGGAGACCCTCGAGTACACAAGTGGGCGACTGATTTATTTTACTGGTCGGTATTTTAGCATTTGTCCCAATCTTCATCCGATTGCTAGGGCACATTCCTGGCGATGTTTTACCTGGGTATGATGAATTTATTCAGTCTGGAAAGTGACCTTTTGCGAATATATTTCTATGGATACAGGTTTTGAATCCTGTCGATTATTGGAGGCGTGGGTACGCTGACTGTGTTCAAAATTTTTAAAGAATAATGCAAAACGAAGCTCATTTTGTGGGTTTTACTAAGGAGATTGAGAACTTAAGATTTAGGAGACAAGAATATCGAAAAGTAAAAATGGGCTAAAAACTCAGTGCGTTTTAGCAGAGATTCTAGGCGGAATATTTTTAACAGTATCTCCGCTGATTTTTGTTTATCGCATGAATGAGCAGTTGGCTAGAATTATCAGTATTCTAGTAATGTGTACGTGGGCGACTATTTTCATGTAGCCATAAGAGCTAAAATTTACTATAAGAAAGATAAACGAGTCCGAGGTCGGTTTCTGATTGGTTTTGCTGGCGGGAATTCTAGGGTTGATTCCAATTTTATCTATTCCCCATAATGTTTATTGTTGAATTTATGTCAATTTCTGGAGGTGCTGGGTACGCTAGCTGTATTCAAGATTTGAAGATTAGTCCGGAACGAAGCTTTATTCTATGCTGATCAGAATTTTGAGGACTAAAAACTTAAAGAGAGAGAAAAATATGCAAAGTCAAAAATGGGCAATCTGGAGTGCGTATGTGGGCATTATTGGAGGGGCATTTTTAATGGTGTCTCCTTAGTATTACTCGCTGCAGGAATTGGAGCAAACGGATCGGCGATGGGTTTCATAGCAAATTCTAATGTTGTGTACGTATGTGATTTTCTGTGTGGCTTTTGAAGAGTAAAGCTTTACTATAAAAGGGAGATGATAGAGTTTCTACATTCATAGCTAATACGTTTGTCTTATCAGGGGCTATCGGCTGTACTCAATCTTCATTTTTATTGTAGGCCGTATTCCTTCTTAAATGACTTATTATATTGGTTGTTTAGTGCTATTCCCTGCTGTACAGGATGCCTTCTCTCTCTTATTTCTATTGTTAGTATTTGTCGTCCTTCTATCGATTTTTGAGCGGCATTGGGTATGCGGTCTGCTTGAAAAACTTTAAAGAGTAACGGTGCAATATAGGGTATAGAAAATTCTGCAAAACCGATTAAAAGGAGATTGTATTTGATGAAAGATAAAAATGGGCAATGATTAGTGCTTTGGTAGGGGTTTTATTGGTGGTGGTTTTTCAGTCCTATCACCACTTTCTGTTAACCTTTGCGGCAATGCAGAAAAGTGATTCTGATACAGAATACCGTTCAATATGGTATGTGGATATTGAATCCTCTCGTATTCATTGTCGCTATAAAAAGTGCGTCTACTATAAAGATGACGAGACGAGTTCCAACAAAAGGTCTCAAACTTATTTGTTTTAGCAGAGGGCAGTGCTGCTTATTCCAGTAGTACTCACACTTCTAGCAACAGTTCCAGGTTTAGAGGCCATCAACGCAGTCGTTATAAAAATCATCAGTAGTTTCAGTAGAGGCTTTAGAAATTGTATTTTTGGCCCGTTGCTTATGGGTGGATGTTTGTCGGTTCTTTCAGGCGTTTCTTACTCTATGCGCGAAAAACTTTAAAGAGTGATAGATAACTTTAAAGCTTAGAGAGTTTCTCTAGGCTTTTTATTTTGCATGCTTTATAATGGTTTGGGACAAAGAAAAATTGGAGGCAAGTATGAAAGTTATTGTTATTGGTGGAGGAACGAGCGGGATTGATGGCATCAGTCAGTGCGGCGATGCATGGTGCTGAAGTTGTGTTTGCTGAGAAGAATCCAACACTTGGAAAGAAATTATTACATACGGGTGGAACGCGTTGTAATGTGACGAACCGTCGTACCCCAGAAGAAATCGTGAAGCACATTCCGGGAAATGGACGCTTCTATATAGTGCCTTTTTCGCAATTTGATAATCAGGATATTATTCAGTTCTTCGAGTCGCGGCGTGCGATTAAAGGAAGAAGATCACGGGCGTATGTTCCCAGTGACGGATTCGGCAAAAGACGATTCTGGAGACGTTTATTCAGGAGATTAAGAAATTAGGGCGTGCAAGTGCGTACGAATGTGAAAGTGAAGACGATTCGTTTGAGCGATGGAGCCGTGCGAGTGGTGGAGCTGGATAATGGCGACAACTCGAAAGCTGATGCGGTTATCTAGCAACTGGGTGGAAATCTTATCCGAAGACGGGTCGACAGGAGACGGGTATGGTATCGCGAAAGTAGCTGGCCATACGATTACACCGCTCTTTTGCCACGAAGTTCCGCTAACGAGTGGCGAGGAGTTCATCAAGAAGGCGAGCTTCGTGCGTTGTCGCTTCGCAATGTGGCGCTTAGTGTCTTAAACGGCAAAAGGAAGCCTGTTGTGACGCATCAGATGGATATGATTTTCACGCATTTTGGGGTGAGCGGTCCTGCTGTCTTACGTTGTTCAAGCTTCGTGCATCAAGTGCAGGAGAAAAGAAGGCAAGAAGGACGTCGTGATGAGTCTGAATGCTTTGCCTGACATGAGCGACGCCGAACTCGATGCACAGTTTCGTTCGTTTGTGGAGGATGACCTCTAAAATCCATTAAAAATCACTTTAAAAGGGTTACTTCTGAACGATATGTAGAATTTTTACTAGAAAAAGTGGGGATTAGTGACCAAACAGCGGTCAATCGTCTAGCGACGCCAACTGGGCACAGATTAAAGAAGCCCTTACGAATTTTCCGCTTTACCGTCAATGGCTCATTGCCGATTGAGAAGGGATTTGTGACAGGTGGAGGCGTTCATTTGAAAAGAAGTGAACCCGAAAACTTTAGAGTCGAAAATTAACCCAAGGACTGTATTTCTGCGGAGAGCTGTTAGACATCCACGGGTACACTGGTGGGTACAATATCACCGCAGCCTTTTGTAACGGGTTACGTTGCCGGTATGCATGCATCTTTGGGGTATTAAATTTCTAGAAAATTGGGATTAAACGTCACAATTTCTTCATAAAACTTGGTTATAGTAATTGTATTCCCAAATAAGAATTATTTACTCCCAAGTAAATAAAAACTCTATCCTTTTTCCTCTCGTTTCTGACGGGAGGTTTTTTGTTGTAAAATAAAAAGCAGTCCGAAGACCGCTTTATCAAAGTGAACATTGGTGGGTGACCTTTCCACATCTCTTTCAGACCACAAGGGTGCGATAGCTGCCTGTTCTATCCTCAATGTTCTTTGTAAATATATTATACTTAAAACTTTTTAATTCGTCCACTATTCAAATAGTTTTGGTAGTTTATTATCGGTAATAACGTACATTGTTCTTACGTCTAGATATTTATCTAATTTAACAGCTAACAGAACATTTTCGTTTGTCACTTTAATGAACTGAATTGATTGACCATCTGGGTGTAAACCAACGTAGTTAGAGCTCGTTAATAACAGATGTATTTCATTAAAACTCTTTTTCAAAATCCAAAAATTCTCTCTTATGTTTTTCATATGCTTTTTCCGCTTAGAAGAAAGAAAAATTTCTTTTTCCTTCCAAATCAGGATCGAGATTTAAAAAGGTTTATAATTTTATCGTTTAATATTCGTACTACTTTTTCGCTCATTATATTTTACCTGTACTGCTGAATTAAAAATACCTGTTCAATATAAAATATGAAATTTTATTAAGAGGACTTTTTATAAAAAGTAACTGAATGCACACGTGAAATTTGTGCTACAATAGGCCTATTGACAGTGTGAGGAGTTTGTGATGGCAGAGAAGAAATTAATGGAGAAGGTTGTACGAAAAGTACTACACTCATTTCAAAAAGTGAAATATGCCGGACCCGTTTGTCCCTTTATCCGATTCCGTATCCCGCCGGCTTGCCAAGAGTCGTTTCGAGATTTTTCGTGCATGTGGCTGAGCGTGGCAAATGGTCCGCTGGGGCACGTGGATTTATGTATCGATGGCTGCGTCTATTCTTATGCGGAACTATGATGAGCGCGACTTGAAGCTCGGGGGCTGGATTGCTGAAGGTGTTCTGATTAAAGGCACCGCGCGAGGATATATGCTCTTTGTAAAACCACTACCAAAAAGCGTTGCATATTTATACGATTGATGTGACGGATGAGCAGATGGATAAGATTCATGCGTACTTTGGCTGAAGATATTAGAGCCGACGACGCAGTGGCAACCAACGAGCGAGGCGGTGTACTATAATCCGACCTTGACCGCTTTTGAAGAGATGCTAATGTGTATTTATGGCGCAACAGATGGATACCGTGTTCTATAAATTCAATCGTTCAAAAGTTTCATGACCTATAACGGTTGGACGAGAAACTGTCGTTAGCTTCGCGGATCGCGTGGCAAAAAGTGTTGCGTGAAAAGAGCGTTGCGTGCCAAAAATATGGTCTTTCCTGCGCAATACCATAAACGTCTCCAAAAACTCTAAAAGAAAAACTCCCGCTGATTACAAATTATGAAGTGTATTAGTCTCATAAAAATTGGTGGATTTATATGAAATGTTCAGTGAAACTACTATGAGCCATTGTATACGTTGAAGGCTATCGATGAGGATATCTGGATTGTTGATGGTGAAATTGTTGAGATGAATTTTAAAATTACTCAAAGTGCCTTTTAGCACTCGAATGACAGTGGTGCGATTGGAAAATAATGACTTATGGATTCATTCTCTATTCATTTAACACCGCAGTTGCGAAGTGAAATTGATGAGCTAGGTCATGTGAAAGCATATAGTTGCTCCAAATAAATTGCATTACGTATATATGGAAGAGTGGAGTCAAGCCTATCCGGATGCGAAACTTTGGGCGACAAAAGGATTGGAGAAAATTTTGACAACTCTCCATATATCCAAAGTTATACAATCTTAGATAAAACAATCGACATTAGTTGGCTAGATGAAATTGATTATCTTCCGTTTTGAAGAAGTGCCGTTATAGAAGAGTCAGTATTTTTTTCCACAAAAAGAGTAAAAACGTTAATTCTAACGGACTTAATTGAGAATATTGAAGTTGGAGAAGAGTGTTCATGTTTGCATCGTTTCTTGTTTAAAAATCAGGGATAATACATATCCAAAGGGCATACTCCAAAGAGATTTAAGAATGACATTCTTTTTAATAAGGAAACAGCTCAAAAGTGTTATCAACAAATAAAAGCGTGGAATCTTGTCAATGTTCTATTTGCACATGGAAAAATGTTTTATTGGAAATGCTGAGGAAAAATTACCACAGGCATTCTTTTGGTTAGAGAAAAATAAGCTACCTTGTAGAAAAACAAAGGTAGTTTTTGAGTTGAAAGCGAAAGAGACCAAGAGAATCTTAAGTCATTGTGAAAAGTCGGGTTTAAATCTGTATACTATAATAAGAATTGAATAATTCTAATTAGAAAAATGGAGGTAATCATAATGATTAAAGAACTTATTAGTTTAGGAAAAATTTGCTAAAAATCAAGTGTATTTTGCGGGAGGAGTTTTTATTTGGATCGTTAGGATTAAAACTATTAGCGAGCAAAGACGCAAAGCATGTATATGCTAAAAGCGGTCGCTACTTCTTATAAATTAAAAGATGGTATTGACGCAACTGTTTCTACTGTAAAAACAACATGCAGATGATGTCTTAGAAGAAGCAAAAAGACTTATATGCTGAAGAAAAAAAGTGCAGAATTAGTAGTAGAAACTAGTGAAAAATAATGAAGTTTATTATTAAACATCAATCAAACTCTAGGAGTACGTTTAGAGCTCCCTTTTACATGTCCGCATTCAGTCCAAATGTATTTAGAGGAACTAGCTTGCACAGTCCCAGGTATTGAAAAACTGCACTTTATAAAGATTTAAAACATGTAGGAGTTTATTTTACTCAAGGAAAGTTCAACAAGTTCAAAAGGTTTTTATCTTTGATTCAAATGGAGAACGTAATTGAAAAACAAAAGAAGTCCAGTGGCTAGTAGCTTCTTCACCATATGATATTATTTCAACGCATCTCTATAGAAGAATGCTTTCAAAAGTCCTTTCTTCCACACCTATTCGTATGGGATGGATACTATGAAAATGGTGGAAATTTGGAAAGGCTGCTTTCCAATCAATTTGATGAGAAAAACTTTCTATGAGTTTACTCGATTTTTGTAGCGATATCAACTTCTATGGCGATGGGAGATCATAAGACTGCAGATATGATTATGTTCCTATTAAATTTAGGAGACGATTTAGATGACTGGTCCCAAAAGAAATCGATTGAAGAGCTCGAAAAAGAACTTAACAAATAATATTTATGAAATATGGATTGAAAAAGAAGGCGAGCGCTTCAAGAAAAATGAGTAATCATGTTGAAGTAGGAGATGTTTTCGTTGCTACGGAAGGTCAAGAAATTTACTTTGACGGAAGAGTTGTCAATGGAAGAGGCTACTTAAATGAAAGTTCATTAACAGGTGAGTCTTTCCCTGTCTCTAAGAAGATTGGGGATATGGTCTACGCTAATACAGTTGTAGAGCATGGCGAGCTACTAGTAGAAGTGACGAATAAGCAACAAAACTTACGCTTGCAGCAAATTGTTCAGCTGATTAAATCGAGTGAATTTCATCAATCGAAACAGCAAAAAGCAATTAATGGAAAAAGCGACGGATTAGTGAAATATAATTTCATCGGGATGGCGTTGACGTATTTATTCACACGATCAGTCTCTAAAGCACTAACTTTCCTATTAGTGGATTATTCATGTGCGTTAAAATTATCTTCACCAGCAACTTATTTAACAGCCATTAAAGCAGCTTCTAATCAGGGGATTGTCATTAAAGGATCTAATTCTTTTAGATGAATATGCACAAAGTTGATACTTTTGTTTTTGATAAAACAGGAACATTGACAACTGGAGTTCCAAAAATTCAACGAATTATTGCGTATGAAGGATATGATGATGAGGAAGTTTTACGAATTGCAGCTTGTTTGGAGGAACATTTTTACCACCCGATTGCGACGGCTGTTGTTAAGAAGGCAGAAGATGAGGGGATTGAACATGAGGAAATGCATGGGAAATTAACTCACGTAGCTTCAAAAGGAATCGTATCATCGATTGATGGAAAAAGAGTCGTCATCGGAAGTTTGGAATTATTAGAAGATGAGAAGACGACTATTTCCAATGAGCAAAAAGCAGTAATTGAAGAATATAGCCAAAAATACAACTTACTTTATTTAAGTTATGACGGAAAATTAATTGCCATTTTCCTTATTGATACTCCGTTAAGAGGAGAAGCGATTGCATTATTGAAAGAGTTAAAAGAAAAAGGAAAACAGATTGTACTTCTTACAGGGGATACACAAAAACGTACAGAAACAATTTGCTCGCTGATTCCATTTGACAGAGTTTATACACAAGTGAAGCCAGAACAAAAGCATCAAGTAATTGAGCAGCTTCAAGAGGAAGGTCATCATGTTTTAATGATTGGAGACGGAATTAATGATTCTGCTGCACTCTCTCTTGCAAATGTAGGTATTGTTATGGCAGGTGCTTCAGATATTGCTCGTCAAGCCAGTGATATCTTATTCTTAAATGAACAATTAACGGGATTAGAGGTTTTGGAAAATATAACCGAACAACTGAATCGCCAATTAGATTCCAATTTAAAACATACAGTAGGTATTAATTCGTTCTTAATGGGATTAGGTTTGATTGATATTGTTTCTCCTAGTCTATTAGCGGTATTGCATAATGTGACCACAACGTTTATTATCGGTAAGAGTTTGACGTATATTCAATAATAAAAGCAAGGTGAATTCACCTTGCTTTTGTTCAACTGATTACAAATTATGAAAGTATATTAAAAAAGCTACTGTAGAAAAACAAGGTAGCTTTTTGTTATTTTGAGATTACTCGTGTAGTTGAACTCAGGGCTCACAGGACTGACGTCCACTTCCTGATATGTCCGCACGACTTTTTCCAAAGTCCCTTGCGGAATATCAGTCAGTGATTCAGTCCTGAGCGTTCGCCCTCATATCCTGCTATTCATACCTCCACCAGGAACTCAAAGTACTCTTCAAAGCTTAAGCCGGATTGGTAAATGGCAGTGGCTTTGTCACCGACGTAGCGCAAGTGCCATGCTTCGGGTTGGTAACCTGTGATGGCTTCCTTGCCTGGGTTGGAATCGGACGATGAAGCCGTACTCGTGGGCATGTGTATGAAGCCAGTGGATGGCGTCGCTGTATTCTGGACCATCGAGAAGGTTTCCGTGAGTCGAGAATATCGAAGGCGAGCCCTGTTTGGTGTTCGCTATATCCCTGGACGGGCAGAGTACGTGTCTGCGGCCGCTTGTCCTTCACGGGCTACATAGTTGTTATAGACTTCGGTTTGATAGTCATGAGGAACGATATCCGCTGTATGAGTCGCTAATCGGGTAGCCGAGTTCTTGCATGCGATGAATTAATGTGCGCACTTGTTGTCCAGCCGTTGGATCTTCGCCGGGCGCGTAAGTCGATGGTAGTGCGTGTTTTTATTGACGATGATGTCATATCAAGGGAAAGGTCTGCGTTGCCATTTGCAGCCTGTGCTTGCGTAGTAGCTTCAGTTGCAGAAGTCGCTTCAGAAGAAGCCTCGTGCTTTGAACTCGTCGTTTCCGTTGTTGTAGTTGTGCTCGTTGTTTTCTACGGTAGTCGCCTTTGAACTCGTGGTTGTTTCAGCGGGGTGTTCTTGCTCGAACAGCCAGGAGAATGAAGCTTAGTGCAACTGCTGGTATGAGTTGTTTTTCACATGAATCATCCTTTCTTTGTCACTATAAGTGTAGCATAATTCCGAAGCTTTGAGCGGTATTTTTTTGTGAAAAATTAAACTCTCATTAAAAACGAACAATGAAAGATGAAACTTCCATGAATTAACAGGATTTTTCTATAGAAAAAGCTTGCTTTTTCTTTTTAAAAGTGGTATATTATTCGTTAATAAATTCAATCACTGGAGGTTTGTGCTATGTCAAAATGGAAACAAAATTTCAAAAAGAAGGATACAGATTCGATGATGTTTTACTAATTCCAGCGGAGAGTCATGTCTGCCAAATGACGTGGATTTACGCGTGCAATTAGCCAAAACATTCGTCTCAATATTCCTTTAATGAGTGCAAGTATGGACACCGTCACAGATTCAACAATGGCGATCTGCGATTGCGCGCCAAGGTGGATTAGGCGTCGATTCATAAAACATGTCGATCGCAGAGCAAGCAGAAGAAGTTCATAAAGTAAAACGTTCAGAAAGTGAGTTATCATCAATCCCTTTTTCTTAACTCCATCCCATGAAAGTACAAGACGCCGAAGACCTCATGGCAAAATACCGTATTAGCGGTGTTCCAATCGTAGACGACTTAGAAACACGTCACCTCGTTGGGATTTTGACAAACCGTGACTTACGTTTTATCTCAGATTATTCCATTTTAATTGATGAAGTGATGACAAAAGAAGACCTCGTAACAGCTCCAGTCGGCACATCCCTTAAAGATGCCGAAGCGATTCTTCAAAAACATAAAATCGAAAAACTACCTTTAGTAGACGACAACGGCTGCCTCGCTGGTTTAATTACGATTAAAGACATCGAGAAAGTGATTGAATTCCCGAACTGCCGCTAAAGACGAACACGGACGTTTACCGTGCCGCAGCGGTGGGGATTACCAGATACATTTGAACGCGCAAAAGCATTACTCGACGCAGGTGCGGACGCCATCGTCATCGATACTGCACACGGACATAGTGCCGGCGTGATTCGCAAAATTAAAGAAATCCGCGAAACGTTCCCTGACGCAACATTGATTGCCGGAAACGTAGCGACGACGAGCAGACGTGCTTTATTCGAAGCAGGCGTGACGTCGTAAAAGTCGGAATCGGACCTGGTTCTATCTGTGCAACTCGTGTCGTTGCTGGTGTAGGGGTTCCGCAAATCACAGCGATTTACGATGCCGCAACAGGTAGCAAAGAATCTGGCAAAAGCGATCATCGCAGACGGTGGGATTAAGTACTCAGGAGATATCGCTAAAGCTATCGCAGCAGGTGGGCATGCGGTGATGTTAGGAAGCATGCTTGCCGGTAGATGAATCTCCAGGTGAATTCGAAATCTTCAGGACGTCACTTCAAGACATACCGAGGGAATGGGCAGTCTCGCAGCGATGGAAAACGGGTCAGGCGACCGTTACTTCCAAGCGAAAAACGAAGCGAACAAACGCGTGCCAGAGGAATCGAAGGGCGTGTGCTACAAAGGTTCTGCGGCGGATGTTATTTTCAAATGGTTGGCGGATTGCGTGTCCTGGTATGGGGTAGTGTTAGCGCATAATTGAAGAGCTCGCGAGAATACGCAGTTTGTGCGCTAGGAGTGGTGCGGGCTAAGAGAAAGCCATCCGCATGATGTGCAAAATTACTAAAGCACCAAACTATTCAATTTCATAAAAGATAAAAAGCTGATTAACCGACTATGATCATCCTTTCGGATGCTTTTCCATAGTAGCTGTAATGCGCACCGGCTCGAGCCTGTAGTCTCTCACTTCAGTCCTCAAAGACGGAGTAGGAATAAATTCTCAACTCGTCTTTTCGTTTTAATGCGTATTCCCCATTATTGCTACTATGGATCCGAAAGACAGCCAATCGCGCTTTAAATAGCTTTTTGAATGAATAGTTGAGCCAGAAAGAAAAGAAGAACATCATGTGTGCCTTTTCACCACCAACGACAAACTGGTAGTCTCTTTGACGAGAGAGGCAGTGCTTTCACGGCTAATAAAGTGTATGCGTCCAGCTGACCTAAAAGTTTCCGGGCTTTTAATATTGAAGGATTACGAAAAGTTTGGGAAGTGGTATCTACTGAATTGAGTGCCTCAGAAATGCAATAAGGGTGCGGTTTGAGGAGGGTGGCGTTAAGTGTTTTGCATGGAAAAGGTTAGTGAAAAAGGAAAATTAGTTGTTTTTGGGATTGCTCATCGGTTATGATGTACATGTTTGTATGTATGAAAGCTTTGAAAAGGAAGCGACAAGAGATAGCGCCAGGCCTGTTGGAAAAACAGGTGACGAGAATGAGTTTATCGAAACACCTCGGCGGATGACTCAAGGCAGTGCAGTCTACAGTTTCATACAAACCATTTTTGCAAAGGAAAATGACAAAATTGAAACAGCACCAGAAACATAATCAAAAATTACAATAAAAAGAGGCTCAAAAAGACCTCTTATAAAAGGAGTTAAACATTATGTGCGGAATCGTAGGATGTATTGACACGGAAAAATCCAAACAGTAGTATTAAACGGATTAGAAAAAGCTGAGTATCGTGGATATGACTCAGCAGGATTATTTATTATGGACGAAGATGGCTCAACACAATTAGTAAAACGTGTTGGACGTATTCAAAATCTTCGTGATGCAGTGGATGAAGAAATTCAGCACGTGCAGTGATTGGGCATACCCGTTGGGCAACACACGACCAGCGACAGAAAACAACGCTCACCCTCACCAATCACAATCAGGTCGTTTCACATTAGTGCACAACGGCGTAATTGAAAACTATGACGAATTGAAAAAAGAATTCTTAAGTGACGTTGATTTCAAATCTCAAACAGATACAGAAGTTGCCGTAAACTTAGCAGAATACTTTGCAAATAAAGAAAACTTATCAGGGAAAGAAGCGTTCCGTCGCGCGTTGAAAAGAAATCCGCGGATCATTCGCTTTTCGGTTTATTAGACTAGCGAAAAACCAGGCGTTCTTTATGCAGCAAAACATAAGAGCCCATTATTAGTAGGGGTTAGGAAGGCTTCAACGTCATCTGTTCAGACGCAACGGCAAACAATCGCTGAAACAGACCGTTACATCGAAATCAAAGACGAAGAGTTAATCACTTTAACAGACACATCTAGAAATCGAAAACAATCGACGGCGAACCAGTAGACGTGCACCATCGCTGCAGAATTAGATGGACGATGAGGGCTTACACCACTACATGTTGAAAGAAATGGATGAACAACCAGTTGTATACGTAAAAATCATCCAAAACTATCAAGACGAAAATGGTCACTACAAGTCGATAAAGAAATCCAAGACAGCATTTTAGCAAGCGACCGCATTTGACGTGCATTGCCTGCGGAACAAGCTACCATGCAGGATGGGTTAGGGTAAAGCGTTATTAGAACAACTTGCTGGAATCCAGTAGAAGTTCACTTAGCAAGCGAGTTTGCTTACCACCAACCATTATTATCACAAAAACCATTCTTCATTTTTCTTATCACAAAGTGGAGAAACAGCGGACAGCCGTCAGCGTTGCAGTAAAAGTAAACGAGCAAAACTTCCCATCATTAACAATCACAAACGTGAAAAGGGATCAACTCTTTCTCGTGAAGCGCTACTACTCACTATTACACGCAGGTCCTGAAATTGCCGTAGCTTCAACAAAAGCTTACACTGCACAAATCGCAGTAATGGCTGTTTTAGCAGACGCATTACGCGCTTAAAGGCTTTGAGCTCATTCGACATAGGAAGCACGACTTAGGTGTCGCTGCCGCTCAATCGAGAGCGTATTATCGAGACAAAACAAGCCGTTCAGACTTAGTTCGGGAGAGCGGTTATTGAAACTCGCAATGCTTTACATCGGTCGTCACTCGACTACTATGTAGCAATGGAAGCAGAGGAAATTGAGAAATCTCATACGTGCAAACTGAAAGCTTTGCCGCAGAATTAAAACATGGAACAATCGCGCCTTATCGAAGAAGGCACTCAGTCATCGCATTATTAAGCGAACCAGTAGTACAAAGCCACACGCGAAAATATCCAAGAGGTGAGCTCGTGGCGCTGTCGTAACAACAATCGCGATGGAAGGCGTTGAGCAAGAAGGCGACGATATCATCGTTCCAGCGGTGCCAATCTTAGCACCAATCGTATCTGTTGTGGTAACGCAATTATCGCGTACTACACTTCTCTTGGTAAAGGGTTAGACGTGGATAAACCGCGTAACCTTGCCAAGTCAGTAACATGGAATAGAAAAATGGTGGACGGCTGTCCACCATTTTT